>Ga0082212_10002731_pt1 | contig 25441 bp, 25 predicted proteins | sample TergutNt197P3_FD_71548 | JGI IMG/M metagenome (GOLD analysis project Ga0082212, IMG submission 71548) | Neocapritermes taracua P3 segment gut microbial communities from Petit-Saut dam, French Guiana - Nt197 P3 | ecosystem: Host-associated > Arthropoda: Insects > Digestive system > Gut ...
AGGCAGATACCGCGCTGGCCAGTAACAGTGCCACGTCAGGGGTTGGGGGGTATTCATGGGGCATATGTATACAGTTCAATGAGGCACGAGGTAGGGTTTGGTGAGCGGGAGAATCCAAGCGCTTCTCTGCCTGACGCAACCTTACAAGGTGAAAAAAGTTCGCGGGCTTTTGGAGTCTCCCGCTCACCAAACCCTACCTCGGGACTGTTACGAGCCCATATAATATCCATCTCCATTCACCATTCGGTTGCGGGAGAACCCCGCAGTGGATATTTCTATTTATTTTTTTGTCGCTTCCTGCACTTTTAAAATATGCACCCTTGTGTTGCTCTTCACCCTTGTATAAACCTCGCGCTAAGCGGAGAAAATATGAACAAACAAATCCGTTATCTATAAGGAGCACGCATGTATAGGGTTTCTAAAACGGTTCTTCATCTTTATCGCGGTATAAACCAACCTCAAAAGATATCTTGCCCGAATCCTGAATTTCTATTGTTCCATATCACGAACAGCGCCCTGCCGGAGCATCTCCAAGAATATTTTCATCCCAGACTATCAACATCCCCGCTTTATTTTCACCATGAAACTGTTTTAAACCCCTTCTGCTAACCTCGAATCAGCTCTCCCACATAAGGGGCTGTAACGAATATACAAAAAACTTCCAGCTATAATTGGGCAATATGGTTCAAATACTAGAGACATGATAATGACAAGAGAATTTGTCAAAGGTCAACACTAATTTTAAAAGGAGGCTCTCTCATGGCCAAGCAGAAAGGTGTTATGTCCGAAGAATTGAAATACAGTATTGCCCGGGAAATGGGCGTGGACAAAACGGTGACGAGCCAAGGCTGGGGTGCTGTTTCCGCCAAAGATTGCGGAAATATGGTCACCAAAGCGATTGAAATCGCCAGCCGCTCCACCAGCCACAACTCAACAATGAGATAAAGGAAGGGGGAAACCCCTTCTTTTTTCATTTCTCGCATAACTCTCGCATAACACTTCCCTCTTCCCGCTGTTTTGTGGTATTATATTGATAAAGAAAAGGGGGACATGAAATGGAAAGAAGAGTCACGAAGAAGAACAAATGGCTATTTCCCCTAATTGTTGTATTTAGTTTCATTGCGGCTGTGATCATTGGCACTTTTGTTCTAACACCGATCATTCTCAATATGGATTTTGCGCCAAGCGGACAAGTCGTCGGCGGGGAACCTCCCGTTGAAGAACCCACTTATACGGATATAGAACTGGTCTGTGTCGGCGACATTCTGCCTCATTCCGAGGTCTACAACGGAGCCAAAACAGGAACGGAATATGATTTCCGTCCGCAGTTCTCCTATGTTAAACCCATTATCGAAAAAGCCGATCTGGCCATCGCTAACCTGGAAACCACGCTGGCCGGCCCCGAACAGAAATACTCGGGATACCCGACCTTCAACAGCCCGGACTCCATTGTGGACGCCCTTAAAGACTCCGGCTTCAATGTGCTGATCAACGCCAACAATCATAGCATGGACAAAGGCCAAGCCGCTTTCTTTCGTACCATCGACACCGTGCGGGCACGGGGCTTGGATTTGACCGGCACGCGCAAAACCGAAGAAGAAAAACCTTATCTGGTCAAAGACGTTAACGGCGTGCAGGTCGGCATCGTCAACTTCGGCTGGGCCGCCACCACATCCACCGGTGTAAACGTTAACGGCATACCGATGCCCGCATCCATGAAAAATCTGCTGAACTACATTGATTACTCCCGCCTCGGCAGCGAACTGGGCAAGCTGGAAACCCTTGTGGAGGCCGCCCGGGCGGACGGCGCCGAAGTCATTATCGCCTGTATGCATTGGGGCGAAGAATACGAGATCAAATCCAACGGTGCCCAGCGACAGACAGCCCAATATCTGGCCGATTTGGAAGTCGACATTATTTTTGGCGGTCACCCCCATGTGCTTCAGGAAGCCGCCTATGTGACAGCCACATCCTCGGATCATCAGACCCTCGTCTATTATTCTCTTGGCAACTTCTTGTCAAACCAGCGGATCGAAAGCCTAACGTCCGTAAACAAAGAATACACTGAACACGGCCTCATCGCCCAGGTTACGTTGCGCCGCCATAAAGACGGCCGCAACGAAATTATCCAAAGCGGGTACACCGCCACCTGGGTCAACAAGAAATCCAACGCGGAAGCGGTCTACGAAATTATTCCCGCCAACGACGCCCTTGATAATCCCGACCGCTTTCCCAACATTGTCCAAGCTGACCGATCCCGTCTGCTGGCTTGCCAGAAAAGTGTCGATGGGCTTATGACGGCGCTTGACAATGGACAATTGACAATGGACAATTGACAATGAAATGCAGGCGGTGTTTTACTGTTTTCAAAAATCTTTCTTAAGCTGCTTACAAGATACCTTATACATCACACGCGGTACCGAATACTTCTGTACTGATCAGGATGCGCCACGATTCGCTTACTGTCCTGCGAGGGCCGATACGTAAGTTGGTGTGCGGCGTATCCAAAAGCCCGCGGGTTTTCTTGGGCTTCTCTAAGGCTTCGTCTGGCTAAAGACAGATTGGATACGCCGCACCCCAACTTACGTATCGGCCCTCGATGAAATGAGGTCGTATGCGTTCTTTGTGTGCCCCCGAATTTGGTTTCTCAAGAGAGAGGCGGGGGCCTGTCTGTATCGGCAATTATGCTTACCTATCTTGGTTAATGTTGTATTGTCCTATTATCTTAGCGAACATTGAAATCCTCCTGTTCCAGAGTAACCCTCCTCCTAATATACTGATAACAAAAGTCTTTCTGGAGGAGATGACAAAATGGGCAAAGGCCTTTTAAGAGTTCAAACCGTCGCGGGTAACGGAACCGCTGCCCTTTGCGGCGCATTGATTACCATATCGGATGAGCACAACCAGGTTCTTTATGAATTAAGCACGGATGTATCCGGCAACGCCCCGGATGCGGAACTGGCAGCCCCCGACAAATGGCATACAGAAGATCCCTACGCTCCGGGGCCTCGGTACAGCGTATACAATGTCTCCGTGCGCGCCGACGGATACATAACGGTTATTTATTCGGGCGTTATGATATTCGATACGAGCACATCCCTGCTGAAGGTGGAAATGGATCCGGTTGTTCCCGGCCAGGAAAACGCCGCGAAGCACATCCATATCGGCGGACACAACCTCGACCCGACAGAGGCGAATATGCCGCCATTCCCCGGCGTTTCTCTGAAAGTCGGCTCAACAGGGCAGAACGTCCGGTATGTGCAAGGAGCTATAAACAAATTGGCCAACACCACTCCGGGACTATGGAAAATCGTCGAAGACGGCATTTTTGGCAGCGGAACGAGAGACGCTGTTTTGGCCTTTCAAAGAATCTTTGGCTTGACCGTGGACGGGATTGTCGGTATCAACACATGGGGCAAACTCATGGGAGAAGCTTATAAAACGCCGGGAGCGCCGGCGATACCACCGTTCCCCGGTGCCGATTTTCGCATGGGGGCAAGGGGCCCCAACGTCCTGAGCGTGCAGCGGGCCATCAATAAGCTTGCGCCCCATTATCCGGGCCGGCTATGGATTCTTGCGGAAGACGGTATTTTTGGTGTCATCACTAGAGACGCTGTCTACACTTTTCAGAATCTGTTCGGCCTGCCCATTTCAGGCGTCGTCAACCAGGCGACATGGATCAGGCTCATGCAAGCATCCGCTTAAGGGAGGCTCCGCATCCACGCCGCGATATCCTCACAAACAGCCGGATCAACACGGGAAGGGACAAGGTATTCATCCGTATTCGGGTTGTCGCCGCCGGTAGACGGCATAAACAGATGATTGAGCCCGGGGTAAAGCTTAGTCGTCATCAGAGGCCGCGTCATTGCCAACAGGACGTACTCGTCAAAATCCTTCTCGCCGATCTGAAAATCTTTCGACCCTTGCAGCACAAGCACAGGGTACGCCGAGCCCTCCAGGAAGCCCTTCGCCGGATATCTGTCCATCTCTGTAATATACCACGCCGGTAACGTAAAAATCGTTTCCTGTTTCGCTTCTGTTTCGCTCATGCCCTGCACAGCCGGCAAACGGGCGTATTCGTCTTCAACTTCTTTGAGCAACGCCGCCCTTTCTGTCAGAGGCATTTGCTTAATAAAATGCTGATTCTGATCATAAATGACATCCACCAGGCTGCGCAGGCTTCCCGCCAGAATAATAACACCCGCCGTCTTTGTCTCATCGGCGATCCTGGGCGCAAGCATACCCCCTAAAGAATGACCGAGCACATAGATTTTTGCCGGATCCATGCGGGCCTCCCTGTGCAGAAACGCCCACGCCGCCACGGCATCCTCGAGGGTTTCTTGAACCACGGTTAGCTCAGCGCCCACTGCGCTGATTCGTTCTCCGTAACGGTATGTCCTCTTATCATACCGCAAGACGGCGATGCCTTTTTCCGCCAACCCATAGGCGATATCGCGAAAGGGTTTGTTGCTGTATATCGTTTCATCCATATCAAGGGATCCCGAACCTTGGACAAGGACTACCGCCGTCAGAGGACCGGTGGGATGGGCCGGGAGCGTCAGCTTGCCGCTAAGAGGAAAACCCGTACCCGCGTCTATAATAACATCTTCCTCTACAACGCCTTCCGGCAGCGCCACCCCTTCCGTACGCGCCGTGTAGTCGAACCAAAGTCCATCAACCCTTTTCTCCCCATTGAGCACCACTCGGACGAGCATACCCTGCTTTTCGTGGTTAACTGTGAATGTATAAATGTAATAATCTTCATCTTGGGCACACTCCGTTCTGACGATTTCCTGATAGGCGCCGGTTTTTCTCAACATGCCTTCATAAGCCCTGCGCATCTTTTTCTCTGGCAGGGCCTTTTGCATGGTTTCACTAAAGAACGTCATACAGGCGGCATAATGATTCCTTGTTAAATTGGTAACAAGCTTCTCGGCAATCAGCGCCATGGGGTCTTCCGCGCTGTATTCCTCATAGGGCTCTGGGTTGACGGGGGAGATTTCTTGACACCCCGCGAACAGGAACAATAGGATCACCCCAGGGAGCAGCCATTTTCCGAAGAGCCTTTTTTTCATCATAGCACCTCCTCATACGAATGAATATTTGTCATGTTTACGGAATATCCTGCCTGTCGAAATATTTTACATTGTGTGGTGGCGACGATCCCGGACAGGCTCATGGAAAATAATACCGGTTGATCTTTGGCGTTTGGTTTCGTAAAATTATATTCAGGGCTACTGTGGAATCAAATTGTATAGGAGGAAATTTCTTTATGGTTTGCGGAAAATGCGGTATGCAAAACCGCGATGACAATCAATATTGCAGTTACTGTAATCAACCTCTAACCGATATCTACAGCAACAACAACCGCTCCGCCGGTCAGTCTTCTGAGATGCAGCCGGATTACGGGCAGCAGGGCATGCCAAACAACGGACAAGCGGGCTATGGGCAACCCGGTTATGGACAACCCTTTGCCGAGACCAACACAAGCGAACACGTTTCGATGAAGAAATGGGTCGGTATTTTTATCCTGGGTATGATCCCTGTCGTCAATTTGATCTATCTTATTCTGATGTTTGTTTGGGCTTTTGGCAACACACCGCAAAAATCCCTGAAAACTTATGCAAAAGCGAATCTGTTGCTTATGCTAATAACCGTCGTTCTTTCATTCATCGTTGGACTCATCCTCGGGCTCATTGGTTTCTCCTTGACTGACTTTACCTGATTTCAGCCAATTCCTCAATAAACATACTTTGTCCAATATCGGCATATGCATTATCCGGAACGAATCAATTTGCGCAGGAGGGAGAACAATGCGCATTCTTGTTGAGCGTCCGGATTTTGAATTGTCACGCCCTAGGAAGAACGGCGCGTTTAAAACGGCGCGGGCTTCTATGATTGTCAAAAACAGCGGGCCCGCTCCCGTCAAAAAAACGATTTCTTACTCCGGCCCGGACAATCACAATCTTCCCATCCGGAACCGGCCGGCCTTTCAAAGCCGGTCAGCCGATCCCCAACACGTCGCCTCAAATCACCGGCGTGCTACCCCCGACCGGCAACAGACCCCCCCGATAAGACACCGCACCAGTCAAGCCGGCCGTATTGTGTTGATTATCTTGTTCCTGATCGCCGTTCTAGTCGTCTTGATCCCTCTATGGGGGAAAATGAAAACCGATGACGTTATAGCCGGCGAAACCATTCGTGTGCTGATGCCCTCCGGCACAATAAGCACCATGGTTCTGGAGGAATATCTGATCGGTGTGGTGGCGGCGGAAATGCCGGCGGCATTCGAAACGGAAGCCCTCAAGGCTCAGGCCGTCGCTTCCAGAACTTTTGCGGCGAGACGCACCGACAGCGCCTTAGCTAACGGCGACGCCTATGATGTTGACACAACCACAGCCACACAAGTCTGGCTTTCGGACGCGCAGCTGCGTGAGCGCTGGGGCGTGTCCTACGGGGAAGACCGCGCCAAAATCGCCGCCGCCGTCCGTCAAACATCAGGAGAAGTCCTGATGTTTGACGACACTTTAGCAACCACGGTGTTTTTCAGCAACACCGGCCGGCTTCCCACCGAGAATTCAACCGATGTTTGGGGAGGCAGTTATAGCTACCTAAGCAGCGTTTCTTCCCCGGAAACAGCGGCGCCCGACGAATATGTACGCCAGAAAAGCATGAGCAAAGAAGCGTTTCTGGACGCCCTCAGCCTTAGCCGGAAACAGAACCTGCAAGCATCCGATCTCAAAGTCCTTGAACGTACCAAAGCCGGCCGCATCGCCACCCTGTCCGTAGCCGGAAAAACCATAAAAGGGACAGATTTTCGCCGGGCTCTCGATCTGGCCTCCACGGATATTGAATGGAAGATCAGCGGTGATCAGATAACCTTCACAACCTATGGCAGCGGCCACGCTGTCGGGCTATCCCAGTATGGCGCTCAGAACATGGCCCTCAGCGGCAAAGGATACCAGGAAATTCTGGCACACTATTATCAGGGCACTCAGCTGGAACCGGCTTATTTTCTGTGAGGCTGTGAGGGGTTGGCGCCTTTGCCGCCTTATCCAAATCAGCTTCAAAAATTCTTATCCCGCACAGAACGTTCAATATCGCGTTTCGCGTCGCGCTCGGCAACATCCTGGCGTTTATCATAGAGCTTTTTGCCCTTGCACAAGCCAAGCTCTATTTTGGCCATGCCGCGGGTCAGGTAAAGCTTCAGCGGAATCAGCGTCATACCCTGCTTTTGAACTTTGGCTGCCATTTTAACGATTTCTGAGCGGTGCAACAACAGTTTACGGCGCCGTAGGGGCTCATGGTTGAACCGGTTCCCCTGCTCATAGGGGCTGATATGCACAGCGTTCAGCCACATTTCCCCCTCCGCGACCTCGGCATAGCCATCTTTAAGGTTAACGCGCCCAGCCCGAATCGATTTAATCTCCGTCCCGGTCAGCATGATACCGGCTTCCACTTTTTCCTCAACAAAATAATCGTGGCGGGCACGACGATTCTCGCTGATCACTTTAATCCCCTCAGCCATAACGCGTTTCCCTTCTTCGCACCAATAATCACGATAAGAACCAAGCCAACCTCGGACGAAACCCCACACGCGGCAACCTCGATCCCCCTTGGCCCTAACCTCTAACCCCTAACCTCTAACCCCTAGCCCCTGATCCCTAGCCCCGACCCTGGTCATCCCCAGGTTTATGCCGGTTCCCCGACTGCTTTTTAGAATTGCGGCTTTCGCCATCAAACTCACTTTCAGCCAACGTGGAACCCCCACGGGCTTTTCGTTCCCGAACCTCTTTAGGATCAATCTGAGAATCCTTCGCCATACAACCGCCCCCACAAGAACAAATTACCGATTATGGTTAATCCTATCTTTTCCAAAGGGGCAATCATTATGCACCGGTCAACCAACGACAAAGCAGACACACTCAAATGTCAAACAAACCCAACAACCAGCCTAAGCCCTGGACACATAACTTCCTGTACGCGTATCAATAATCAACACATCGCCCTCATTGATAAAGAACGGCACTTGCACAACCGCTCCTGTTTCCACAACGGCCGCCTTCGTTCCGCCAGTCGCCGTATCGCCCTTGACACCGGGCTCGGTTTCTGTAACGCGCAGTTCAACCGAATTGGGCACATCCACCCCAATAACCTCACTGTCATGAAGCAGAACGCCCAGGTTCATATTCTCTTTGAGCCATTTGACCGAGTCGCCAATCTGCATAGCCGTTAACGTCATCTGCTCATAATTTTCATTATCCATCACAACATAAAGTCCGTCTTCCTCTTTATACAAATACTGCATCTCCCGGCGATCCAAATGCGCTCGCGCCACCCGCTCCCCGGCGTTAAACTTCTTCTCCACAACGCCGCCGCTTTTAACATTGCGAATTTTGGTGCGGACAAAAGCAGCGCCTTTGCCCGGCTTAACATGCTGAAACTCAACAATCTGATAGACCTCGCCATCCAATTCAATGGTTAACCCCGTTTTAAAATCATTTGATGAAATCATGACATCCTCCTGGAAAATGGTGTTATGTTTAAATAATGCCCCAAGGCTCTGAACCGCTTACTCAATAATAATGAACTCCTTCGCCGCTCGTGTCAAGACCTCAGCCTCTTTTTCCGTCACCAAAGCCATATCTTCAATACGAACACCGCCCCACCCAGGGATATAAATACCCGGTTCTACCGTCATCACCATACCCGGACGCAGCACCGTCTCCTCCCGCGCGTTCAAGTTTGGCGTCTCATGCACCAATATCCCTACCCCGTGTCCCAACCCATGTCCGAATAACGCCTCATAACCCGCTTCGGCAATAACAGCACGCGCAGAAGCGTCGACTTCGCGGCCGGTTATCCCGGCGCGCAAGGCACGCAGCCCCGTTTCCTGAGCCGCCAGCACAATCTCATAAATCTCACGCTGCCGCGCTGTCGGCTTCCCCAAGCATACCGTCCGCGTCATATCCGAGCAGTACCCGCCAATCTTAACGCCAAAATCCAGCATCAAAAGATCACCGTTGCATAAAACCCGCTCTGACGCTGTCCCATGAGGCATGGACGAGCGCGGCCCGGACGCCGTGATAAAATCAAAGGAACACCCTTCCGCTCCCCACTCCCGCAAAGCAACCTCCAAAGCCAGCGCAATCTCCCTTTCCGTTCTCCCCGGTCGTATCTGCTCCAATATAAAAGCAAACCCCCGGTCCGTCAACGCCGCCGCCTGCCGCATCATTTCCAATTCCCCATCGTCCTTAACCTGCCGCAACCGCGCCAGTTCCTCAGAAAACCCCACAGCCTGGCCCTCCGGCAACAAGTCTCTATACTCTTCAAAAAGCCGCCAACTCAAATAATCCTCTTCCAGCCCCAGCGGGAAAGGGGAAGGAGGCAGCCAGCCTTTCTCCCGCAAGAACTCAACCACCGACACACCGTGAACCGAAACCAATCTATGGCACTCACACCCAACCGCTTGGAGCTCCGCCTGCTCCACATAGCGAAAATCAACAAACAAGCACACATGCTCCCGATTTACAAACATAACCCCCGTCGAACCCGTAAATCCGCTCAGATAGAAAACATTCTCCGACGAACAAATCAACAAAGCCTCCAAACCTTTCTCCGCCATCACCCGGCGCAGCCTCTCGTGCCGGAGGGGTTGCGCCTCCTGCCGGTTGCTTATTGTCTCCTTGATGTTATTCATAAACCCAGTCCTTTCGCCACCAATGGCGACCTCCTCAGAATCACGTCAAACCGTTTTCAACAACTTCAACACTTTTTTATAAAGAGGATCAAAGTCGCAGCCACAACTGCCACAATCTTTGTCGGCTTGTTCTATTGCTTGTAACAATTCTGCTGTCGCATCGGCTGCTCCATGATTATAGCATAATATATGTGAACTCTGTACAACACAAAGCAAGGACATTCGCATATTTGCTATAATCGCTTTTTGCTTTTTGCTATAAGCGAGCCAACACGACCCGAGCCAACACGACCCTTGACACCGACGCCTTTTCATCTTATAGTAAATTGTCACGACTTACGACTTGCGAATCACAAATCACAAACCGGAACTGACCCATCATGTTGGAGGGAAAAACCATGCCAAGCACCGGGGTTATCGCCAGAGGGATCGTAACACAGATATTTAAACAGGGCGACGATCTCATCTCGCTCATCTGCGACAGCCTGTCAAGCGCAGCCACAAGCGGCGGCTTCACCCTGAACGACGGCGATATTGTCGCTGTCACTGAGGCCGTTGTTGGCCGCACCCAAGGCAACTACGCCACCCGCGACCAGATTGCCCAGGATATCCGCGCCAAATTCGGCGGCGGAACCCTCGGCATCGTGTTCCCCATACTCTCCCGCAACCGTTTCGCCCCCGTCCTCTCCGCCATCGCCCGGGGCTGCGACAAGCTCATCATCCAACTCTCATACCCCTGCGACGAAGTCGGCAACAAGCTTGTTGACATCTCTGTCTGCGACGCAAATCAAATCAATCCCCACACAGACAGCTTTACGGAACCAGAATTTCGCGAAATATTCGGCACAGACACGGTTCACACTTTCACAGGCATCGACTACATTGAGTATTACAAAAGCCTCGCCCCCGGTTGCACTATCGTTTTTTCCAACGATCCCACCTTTATTCTGCAATATACAGACAACGTCCTTGCTTGTGACATACATACAAGAATGCGGACACAAGCCCTGGTCACAAAAGCGGGCGGACGCTGTCTGCGCCTTGACGAAATTATGACGGCGCCGGTGGCCGGCAGTGGGTATAGCGAATACGGGCTCCTGGGTTCAAACAAAGCAACGGAAGACTCCGTCAAACTCTTTCCCCGGGACACCAAACCCTTCGTCGCGGCCCTCCAAGCGGAACTCAAACGCCGGACAGGCCATACCTTAGAAGTCATGGTTTACGGCGACGGCGGCTTCAAAGATCCTGTGGGCGGCATCTGGGAACTGGCCGACCCCGTTATATCGCCGGCTTACACAGACGGTTTGGCCAGCACACCCAATGAACTGAAAATAAAATACATCGCCGATAACGACCTGGCTGACGTCAGCGGCGACGAACTCACCGAAAAAATACGCCAACGCATTCGCGACAAAGACCAAAGCCTCGTTGGCCGTATGGCCTCCGAAGGCACCACGCCGCGCAGAATACACGACTTGGTCGGCAGTTTGTGTGATCTCGTCTCCGGCAGCGGCGACAGAGGCACCCCGGTCGTGCTGGTTCAGAATTATTTCAAGAATTATGCCGACAACACATAGGGGTTCATGTTCCGCCACATCAACATCGCATACTGATCGTATACTTTTTTATGGGGTTCACTTCCTCCCGACAACCCTCTCCAGAAACCGCAGAATCCTTAAAATCGGCAGCTCCCCACCCGGCAGCGGCGTCACCAGAATTGTCTTAACCCCAGCCCGTTTACCGCCCAGGATGTCTGTGAAGATCTGATCTCCCACTATAGCCACTTCCCGCCGCTCCAGCTTCATTTCTTTGCGAGCGCGTTCATAGCCGCCCCGACGGGGTTTCTTCGCCCACGCGACACAAAAAATCCCCAGATCATCCGCAATCCGCTGCGCCCGCGTCGGGTGACGGCTGTTGGAAAGCAAACAAGTCTGTATCCCCGCGCCGCGCATACAAGCGAACCATTCCTCAGCCTCAGAGGACAACTCCTTGCGCCAAGGGGCGATCGTATTATCCAAATCAACCATCAGCCCTCTGATCCCGGCGTCACGTAACATCTCCGGAGTAATCTCACGGAAATGGGCCAATTCATAATCCGGCAACCAAAATCGCACACAAACCACCCTTTCAGTGGATAGTGGACAGCTCCCTTTCCACCCGTTGCAGAAAAACATCCATTTCTTCATCGGTTCCGATGGACAATCGTATATAATTCTTAATACGCGGTTGGTCGAAATGGCGCACCCAAATCCCCTCGGCGCCAAGACACTCATAAAGCTGACGGGCTTCCACCCGCTCATGGGTGACAAACAGAAAATTCGCCGCGCTTGGCAAAACCATGAACCCCATCCGCGCCAGACTCTGGGCCACGCGCTCCCGGGTCGCCACAATCCGCGCCGTCATAGCGGCGCAATACCCGACATCAAGCAAAGCCGCCACCGCTGTTTTTTGGGCGAGATAGCCGACCGCGTAAGGATTGACAGAATTTTTGATGCGCGTTAGACCTTCGATCAGGTGGGGATGCCCTAACGCATACCCGACGCGCAAGCCGGCCAAAGCGTGGGATTTGCTCAGTGTTCGCACCACAAGCAAGTTGGGGAACCACGGCAACAACGTCGCCGCGCTGACGCCGCCAAAAGCGATATAGGCTTCATCCACAACCACAACACTCTTATGCAAACAATAGGACAGAATTGGCTCGATCTCCGCCAGCGGCTTATAAATACCGGTGGGCGCGTTGGGGTTGGCTAGAAGCACCCCCCCGTTCGGCCGCAAATACCCGGCATTGCTCACGGCGAACCCTTCGTCAAGAGGCTCTTCCTGATAAGCCACTCCATACAGCTTCGCGTAAACCGGATAAAAAGAATAGCTGATATCCGGAAACAAGAGGGGCTTATCCTCCGCCCCCGCCGGCGGAAAAAAGGCTTGAAAACACATGGAAAGAACGTCGTCGGAGCCGTTCCCCACGAAGACATTTTCCGGCGTCAACACAACACCCGCGGCTTTTTCCGCAGCCACAACGGCTTGCCGTACCTCCAGCCCATCGGGATCAGAATAAAGCCTGAGCGCCGAAGGGTTGTCCGTAGAACCGGCGGCCTCACAGGCCGCGGTCAGCGCTGCCGGTGAGGGCGGATAAGGATTTTCATTGGTATTGATTTTAATGAGCGGCCGCTCCGGCCTTTCTCCCGGTGTATAGGGGGAAATGCCGGCAGCCGTTTTCGAATAATACTCCAAGGATCCCCCTAATCCGGGCGGGTCATCGTCTCAGCAAAATCATCAAACAACCGATCGAGGAACACCTTCTCCTCCGGCTCAGGGTTCGTTAAGGGCAGACGACAGCCGCCGACATGAAAGCCTAACTTGTTCAGCAAATATTTAATCGGAATAGGATTGGTCGTAACAAAAATCCCTTTAAACAATGGCATAAGCTCCAAATGGATTTGGAGAGCCTCCTGGCTCTTCCCTTCCCAAAACAGCTCCAGCATGCGCTGCGTCCGCTCCCCAACCAAATGGCTGGCCACACCGATAAGCCCATTGGCGCCGAGAGAGACCAACGGATACAACAGCGAATCCTCGCCGCTGTAAATCGTGAAATCCGGCGGCAGAACGCGTCGGAACTCACTCATTTGATCCATATTCCCGGTCGCCTCTTTCAAGCCGACAACATTGGGAACCTCCGCCAAACGCCCCACCGTCTCCGGCAGCATATTAACCCCGGTTCGGCTCGGAATATTGTACATAATCAGAGGCTTGCCCCCCGCCTCGGCAATGGTTTGGAAATGCTTGTACATGCCTTCTTGAGGCGGTTTGAGGTAGTAAGGTACCACCGCCATGAAACCCGCGATATCATATTGCGCAGCCTTCTTGGCCAGGGCCGCGCTCTCCGCCGTAGAATAGCTGCCCACATTCGCCAGAACATTGCAGCGGGATCCCACCGCCTTGCTGACAACCTCAAACATTTGCAGACGTTCATCCTTCGTCAGTGTCGCCGGTTCACCCGTCGTCCCCGTCACAACAATCCCGTCAGAACCGTGGTCGGCTAAATAACACGCCAACCGCTCAGCCTCAGCGTAATTGACGCTCATATCCTCGCGCATCGGCGTCACCATGGCCGTTAACACTTTGCCGAACATAGGTCTTTCCTCCTCCCCAAGATCCAAAATCCAAAATCCATTGCATAAATCCAACTCATTTAATTGGTAGCAAAAAACCTTATTCCACTCTGGAAGTTTAGAATGCAATTATAACACAGTGTGGCCTTCACCCACAACCAAAGTCAGACGAGGGGGCACATATTGAAAAGTGCGTAGGTTACTGTTACTTCCCAAGCTGAAACTTCCGATGCATAGCCTGAACCGCCGCGACCATCTGCTCCTTCTCCACCAAAACCCACACCGTCGTATGAGAGTCCGCCGACTGCAGCGTTACCACGCCGCACTCCTCCAAAGCCCCCAGCACCGTCGCCATAACCCCAGGCAGATCGGCAATACCGCCGCCCACAAGACTGATCTTGGCGCAATCCTGCTTTGCCCGTGGCGTAAACCCCATGTTGCGCAATATCTCCACCGCTTTTTCCGCCCACTCACCGCGCACTGTATAACAGACGCGCTCCGGCTGCACGCTGATAAAATCAACGCTGATATCCGCCAGGGCCATACCGCGAAAAATCTTCGTGCAAATCTGGGGTTTGTTGTTGACTCCAGAGGTGTTGACGCCGCCGTCCAGATCAACCTGAATCTGCGTCACATTGGGCGTACAGGCAATCCCCGTAATGACCCGGTCGCCGACCACATCGGCCCCCACAGCCGCGTCGGGTATGCTGTTGGTCACCAACGTTCCCGGCGAATCGGAAAACGTTGAACGCACCCGCAGGGGCACATTGCGCTGCATAGCGATCTCCACAGCCCGCGGGTGAATCACCTTCGCCCCTTGATGGGCCAAATTGGCAATATCATTATAGCTCACCACCGGCAAAATCCTGGCATCTTCAACCATCCGCGGATCCGCCGTCATAATGCCTTCTACATCGGTAAAGATCTCAATCGCTTCCGCACCCAGAGCTACTCCCAGCGCCGCCGCGCTCGTATCGCTGCCCCCCCGGCCCAGGGTTGTCAGTTCGCCGTTCTCGGAGACGCCCTGAAACCCCGGCGCTACCACAACCCGTTTTTCTTTTAGATGGGCTACAATACTTTCCGGTTCCACACGCAGAATCCGTGCGTCGCCAAAAGCTCCGTTCGTAACAATTCCGGCTTGAGCTCCCGTCAGAAGCACGGCTTCCAGCCCCAGGCTTTGGAGTGTCATCACCATAACAGCCGCCGAAATAATCTCGCCGCAACTCATCAGCATGTCCATTTCCCGCTTGGGCATCTCTGGCGAAACCGTTTTGGCCACAGAAATCAGCGTATCCGTCGCGTAAGGATCTCCTTCCCGGCCCATAGCGGAAACAACAACAACAACGGCATAATCCTGCCCCACCGCCTGCAAAACTTTGTTTGCCACCTGCAAACGCTTCTCTTGAGACGACAACGAAGACCCGCCAAATTTTTGCACAAGAATATTCATAGGAACAGTTCAGCGATCTGCACCGCGTTGGTAGCCGCCCCTTTGCGCAGCTGATCCCCCACCGCCCAAAGACATAGCCCCCGTTCCACCGAGTTATCTTCCCGGATGCGGCCCACGTACACCTCATCCGAATCCGCGGCGTACAACGGCATCGGATAAAGATTCTCCATCAGATTATCCTGCACGACAAGACCCGGGAATCCCAGCATGGCGGCCCTTGCCTCATCGGCGGTCATTTTCGAGATGGTTTCCACATTGATCGACTCGCTATGAGACCGCCAGACAGGCACTCGCACAGTGGTGGCCGCGATGCGCAAATCGGGTCGATGAAATATCTTCTGGGTTTCCCGAACCATTTTAAGCTCTTCGTTACAGAAACCGCCCTCGCAGAATCTGTCAATATGGGGAATCAGGTTAAACGCGATGGGATAAGAAAAAACCATCTGGCCCACGCTTTGGCCTGCTTTGTACATGTCTTCGACACTTTCGCCGCGGGCCCAGCCTTTCATCTGGTTCTCCATCTCAGTCAGCCCCGCGTGACCGGCGCCTGAAACCGCCTGATACGTTGATACAACAATCCTGTCAATCCCCACCGCGTCTTCAATAGGTTTCAAAGCCATAACCATAAGAATGGTCGAACAATTAGGATTGGCGATAACCCCCTTATGCCATTTGACATCATCGGGGTTGATCTCCGGTACAACCAATGGCACCTCCGGATCCATGCGAAAAGCCGAACTGTTGTCGATAACAATAGCGCCGCTGCGCACCGCCGCCGGCACAAACTCCGTGCTTGCCGACCCGCCGGCAAAGAACACAAAGTCCATACCGGCAAAACTGTCATCGTTCGTCAGCCGCACCTCAATCTCCCGAATCTTGCCATCAGCAAGATTTGCTTCGTCACCGGCAAGATTGGTTTTATCACCGGCAGCGTTTTCTTTGCCCCCGCTTCCCTCAATCCAGCGAACAACCTTCCCGCACGATCGTTCGGTCGCCAACAGACGCAATTCATCTATCGGAAAATTCCGTTCGGTGAACAGTTTGAGAAATTCTGCGCCCACGGCGCCCGTCGCTCCCACCACAGCAACATTCGGCATGTAATAATCCTCCAAGCCATTTCGACTCATTAGTTGTCTAATTATAGTTTATTTAGCTTCCTGTGTCAAAAAATCCTCCAACACCGGCTGGATTTGTTTACGCTGGCAGGCAAAAAAAATCGTCTCCGGTATCTTGTGCATATGAGCAATAAGAGAATTGGCTTTCTGCCAAGGATTATCCTGTCCAAAGGGTACAAAATATATGTTCTTCTGTCCCAGCAGCAGCCCAATATTCTTGGCGTTAGCACCGAGACCGTCGTTGGTCGCGATGGCCAGCACAACGGATCCCGCATTGCGCAGCTGAGCCTTCGCCGCCATGAGCACGGGGCTGTCTGTAATCCCGCCGGCCAGCTTAGCGACGGTGTTCCCCGTGCAGGGTGCGATCACCAAACAATCAAGCTCCCGGGCAGGCCCGATCGGTTCCACATCATTGATGGTGCACAAAGCTTCCTTACCGCAGATATCAAAACACTTCTTTTTCCATTGATCCGCTTTACCGAACCGAGTATCCGTCGCGTTCACAACATGGGACATAATCGGGACGATCTCAGCGCCTTCCTCCACCAGGTTTTTCATCACGCCAAAAACCTCATTCAAAGTGCAATGGGAACCTGTCAAAGCGAAACCAATCTTCACCCCTTCGAACTTCAACATGCTTCGCCCTCCTTTATGGCCACACTTCTTTGCCAAGAAACATCGGGCAGGTATTCTGCGAGTATGGAAGGATAGACACGCGCCAACATATGGCCTGCGGTCTTCGGCGCGACAATACCGGGCAGCCCGGGGGCCAGCATCGCTTTGACGCCACGCTTGCGGGCATATTCAAAATCCGTCCCGCCGGGAATCGACGCCAAATCGATAATCACCGCGTCCGGCGCCATATGATCCAGCACCGGCCGAGACAACACCATCGCGGGAATCGTATTAAAAACAATTTGCCCCTTGGCGATTTCTTTTTCCAAATACGCCAAATCCACAGCACGAGCACCCATTTCCTCCGCCCTGGCCCAATCACTCGGCTTGCGCGCCGCCACACTGACCCGCGCGCCCATACCCAGCAGCGTCCGCGCCAGGGTAAGGCCAAACCTGCCGAATCCCAGCACGAAACTCTCGCTACCATGAATGGTGATCGCCGTGCTTTCCATCGCCATCTGGATTGCCCCCTCCGCCGACGGCACGGAATTCATAATCGCCACCTCGTCACGATTGGCTACTTCGATCAGGCGGAGTCCGCGTTTTTCCGCCGCCGCCCGCAGCGCCGGCCGCGCCCAACCAATAAAAACCGGCACATGCTGCGGAATGATGTCCAGGGCCTCCTTGTTTAGAATGATGGGCTGTCGCGTGTATTTTGCCTTAACAAGTCCGCGCTCGTCGGTGCCGAACATGGGAAACAACAACGCGTCCGCTTTTGCCGCGATCTCGGCAAAAGAATCGGCGCACTCGATGGTATCGGCGACCAGCGACTCTTCCAGTCCCAAGCCGATTATGTAAGCCCCCAGCTTCTGCAGCTCCGGAATCAGGTAAATCTCCCGGTCGTCTCCCCCGATGACAGCCAGAACCATACGGTCGAAAACACCTTGCTCTTGGCGTTCGTTCTTATGTTCCTCCATCGCCGTCTTTCCTCCTCCTCATCATTATTCAAATATCTGCCCATCCGCAGTATATGAAAAATGAATCGGAAAGGTGAAAAACTCTTGCCTCCCGCGCAATGGTAAGGTTATTTCGTTACAGCCCCTAAGTGTCCAGATACTTTTCTAACCCCACCACAAAACCTTTCAACCCGCGAGAGCGCCGGATCGCCATCAAAACACCGGGCATATAGGTTTCCCGCGTGTATGTGTCATGGCGGATAGACAGCGTCTGGCCCGCCCCGCCGAAAAGAACCTCCTGATGGGCCAGCATGCCGGGCAGCCGCACCGCATGGACTTTGACCCCGTTATAATCCCCCCCACGAGCGCCGGGGAGTTTCTCGTATTCGTTGGGATGCCCCTGGAACATGGATCCACGGACTTGAACGATTTTCTCGGCTGTGCGCAGAGCGGTACCAGAAGGCGCGTCCAACTTCTGGTCATGATGATATTCAATAATTTCCACATGGGGAAAATACTTAGCTGCCTCCTCGGCGAATCTCATCATCAACAGGGCCCCCAAAGCAAAATTCGGCGCGATAAAAACCCCCACACCCGTTTCTTCCGACAACTCTCTGAGCTCACGCAGATCCTCGTCGTCAAGCCCCGTTGAGCCAATCACAGGCACAACGCCCGCGCGCAAAGCGTTTTTTGCGTTGCTGAGAACCGACTGGGGGTTGGTAAAATCCACCATGACCTCGGGGGCCATTTGCCGCATGACCGCTTCTTCCGCGGCGACGATTGTTACCCCGAGAGGTTCCGTGCCGATAATCGGCCCCAGATCGTCACCCAAACAACAAATATCAGCCGCCCCCGCCAAAACCATATCCTTCTGCTGCAAAACCGCGCGCGCCGTTTCGCTGCCCATCCGTCCGCACGCGCCGGCAACCATGACCCGTATGCCCGCCAATGTTCCGACTCCTTCCGCGACGCCGCTGCTACCTGGTTCTCGCCAACAACCGTCTCATGTATAATTTCAATTCTTTAAACGCGCTGCGCGGATCAATTTCATCCAACGTCTCAATCAACGCGTCGGTTTGTTCGTCCTCTAAAACCTCTTTCTTGCCGGCCAACTGTCCCACTCTGTTTTTAACAACAAACCGCACCATCTCATCCACATCGACTTTCTCAGCCACCATTTTCTCTACCGTTTTGCTGCCGCTGGTGAACTGAATAAAATCCTTATTCATCAGAGTATAATTGATCTTCCCTTTTTCATCGGTATAGCGTTCAATCAGCGCCCGGTATTCCTCGCTGTCTACCATATCTATTTTCTCTGTCTCGGTCTCCAAAACATCCACATCTTCTATAACCTCTGCCGCTTCTTTTGCCGGCGCCCCTGCGTGACCCTCCGCCAAAACCGAAACCTTCAGTTTGCCCCGTGCCGAAAAAGGCAACCCGGTCGTCAGCTCCAACGCCTCGTAAACGGCTTCATCCGGAAACAAAGCGGTGTCATAAGGCCCGTAAGGCACGCCCTCGCCGCTTCTCTTGTCAACGGTAAAAACCGCGACGGCCTCTTGATCAAGACGGAAAATTCTGATGCCGGCCCCACCGGAGGCCAGCTTCTGTTTGTAAGCAATCGCCGGGATTGTCGCCAATTCGATTGCCGTGCTGCGGATAATATTCATGCACAAACTCCTTATCTGTTACTCTTTTTCTGTATAATACCTAAAATACGGACTTTATGCAACTCTCCCCGAAACTAAATACCCCTCCTCAACGCCTCCGATAAAAATCTCTTAAGTCTGATGTACATTTCTGTACAATCAAGAGGCAGCGCGGTACCGTTGCTCTCATGGATGCGCATCTCATTTCCTGACAGCACACTGAACATCAGGATGCTGGCAATTATTTTGCTGTCGCTTCGCGGGATAACACCCCTGTCCATCAGCCTATCAAAGTCCGCCTTCATCCAGTTGATGCTGTCTTCGTAAATAAGCTTAAACAGCCGATCACGTACGGTATGGTAATTAAATTGCTCCCTCATGATCAGAGAAATTCCGTAGTAGGTGGAAAGCTCCCGCACATGAAGCAACTCTACAAACATATTGTGCATAACTTCGTCCAGGGTCTCCGCCTCGGCGTTCTCTTTGATAAGCCAGTTAAAATAATCTTTATACTCAAGTTCGAAGCGTTGCAGGACTTCCTCCATAAGGGCTTCTTTTCCTGAATAATAATTATAAAGGGAACCCGGCCTTATTCCGACAGCCTCCGAAATATCCCTCATGGAAACGGCGCTATAGCCGTTGAGGGCAAAGAGTCTTGTCGCCACATCAAGGATTTTGTTTTTTGTTTGTTGATCTCCATAGAAATAACTGATTACTCTCTCTGCCATTTGTCATAGCCTCCAAGGACACTTTCTTAAAAGTTACTCTTTTCACACCCTTCAATCAAGGAACAATTATAGCACCATATTTCATGGTTTTCTACACACACTAGACCTGTGAAATATAGAACAATCATGGAATCGTTCATATTAAGCCGCTGAAAGACTCCCAGCAACAAGAATAAATATTTAATATTGATATCAGAATAACCGTTCATTTGATTTTCGGCCTGTCTTTTCAGAAATCATCTCCCTTGTTAATTGAATTCTACTTGATGGATTACTCATTTCATGTTTTACATAATATTAACCTGTTTGGCAGAGGTAATCAACTTGTGAATTCAGGGACAAGCACCAATTTGTGCCTATTCCTTGAACAAACCCCTTAAAGTGGCCTTCGCCCACAGCCCAGGGGTTAGTACTGCGCCAAGTCAAAAACACTTGTTGCGTTGCAAATATTTGGGCACCAACAACGTCCTTCCATGGTTACAGATCAGACCGTTCAGACCGCTCAGACCCCAACCAGGGCTGCCCGGGGAGAGAACGGAGCAGGACAGACGCTTACTGTACTGGACTTTCCGCGCTACGTACTCCTCTATAACGGTGTAAGAAACCTTTCTTCCGGCGACACTCTTATTGACGGAACTAATGGACGCGACTTTCCCGTGCTGACTATCAATGAATACCGCTCTGGAGAGGGTGGCATCAGTGATGGTAACTGGGCTGTTATCATAAAATTGTATGACGGTATAAGTCTGATCAGCGAACAGCGTGTTGATTATCGCTGTGACCCCGCTAATGTCGATCAGCTGTATGGGAACAGAGATTTTCAGAGACAAATCGACTACTATATCGATTACAAGGAACTCCGCTTCACACGAGACTATGGGGAGACCTGGATAAAAACTGATATCACAGAAGCTGACTTGGCGAAGACTTTAAATTTCTACAGAAACGGTTTTATCATTTCTGAAGATAGTTATTCTATCCTCCGTCAATCCGACACGATCGCTTTCTTTTATGGGGAAAATGCCGCTTTGCGGGTTTCTTATAACAATGGCGCAACCTGGTCGAATTGTGAGTTTGGTATCGATTTAATGAATGATCATTCTTTTACGAAACGGATCGTATATTTCTTTGATCATGAAGCCGGGTATGTCGGTCTCGGTACCGATTGGCGGATGGGCATCGGCATCATAAAATTCGGCCTGCTCACACGAAACGGCGGCAAAACCTGGGAACAGTTCTCTTTTCCTGAGATTAAAAGCAGCAGCAGCACCCTGAGCGGACTATCCTTTTGCGGCACGGAAATGACAAACGGCGTTGTTTCATTGATGTCAACTCAATCCGATGTCATGTATCCAAACATTTTCTTTACTGACAACGGCGGGAAAGACTGGACTGAATGTTTTTTCGCTTGGGATCAGCTGCCTGATGAGATTTCTTTTCTGCAAAAGGTGGATTCTCTAACGTTTGAAAACGGCTTCTATACTTTGATCCTTTCAGCAGGAAACAGAAAGGTCTGTTTTCAAAGTCAATCCCTTTTCGATGAATGGATTTATGGGACGAACTGGCAAGAGGTTGATCATTATAATGGGTAGGCCGTGCGTTTTTTACATCCCATACAGCCAACCTCCAATTACATTTAAGCGTTTTGCGGCATTTTATTATTCCAAAAATAACTATTGACTTTATGTTGTCATATATGATACCATATATGTGGGTCATTCCAAAGGAGCGGTAACATGAACGATAACGATATGAAGACATGGCGGCAAAACATCGTCAAACAAATAACGCAGGCGCGTATCGCAAAAGGGCTTTCGCAGGCACAGCTCGCGGCGCTCTTGGGCACGCACCGTTCTAACATATCCCGTCTGGAAAGCGGCGGGCATAATCCATCGTTGGATTTTTTGCTGCGCGTCGCCGCCGTGCTGGATATGGAGCTGGGTATGAAACCGTCAGAAAAGGAAGCTGTTGTCACGGATAACACATACGAACTGCGGCTGTACGATAAACATTTACTTACATTCACCCTTGAGGAACAGGGCATCGCCGGTCTGGTCGCGGAAATCCTGAATACTGACGAACGGCAGAAGAAGCTTTTTCCTCTGGATCTGGAGCTGACAAGCGGAGGGATCGTCAGATGGCTCCAGCACCGCGTCATCCCTAAAAACCGGGCATTCGTGGACGAAATCCTGAAAACACTGGATTTGTCAGTCGGCAATACGAAAGGGATCATCGATGTTTGCAAAGGATTATCGCTCAACGACAGCTATTGGATTGTCCCCAAAGGTTTTGACAGCAGCTTCGCACAGTACAATCTCTATGAAAACCGTTTTTCGGAGATCCTCTCCCTTGTCGCGTATACCGGCGTCGGGCAAAGCGAGGGAGCGTTTTCGACGTCGCCGGAGCTCACCACAAACGGTATGTTGCCGAAAGCGTGGCGTTTGATCGAGGGCGAAGGGATTTACCTGTACAAAGGCGGTTCAAGCGGTGCGGCGAACACCGGCAATGAACCGTACAGCGAGTATTATGCCTGTCAGGTCGCGCAGACAATGGGGCTAAATGCCGTGACCTACGGTCTGGAAAATTGGAAAGGGATTCTAGCGTCCAAATGCAAGCTGTTCACCGACATTGACACTGCTTTTATCCCTGTGGGCAGGGTCGTGCGTACTGGTGGACTAAAAGCTTGTCTGAATTACTACGCCGGATTGGGCGAAGATTTCACGGAAAATATGCGGAGTATGTTGGTGTTTGACGCGGTGGTTTACAACTCCGACCGACATTTCGGCAACTTCGGCATCCTGCGCGACAATCACTCCGGTGTCGTTCTCGCGCCCGCGCCGTTATATGATCACGGGCTTTCGCTGTTTAACTACGCCGTAAAAGACGATATCGCCAACCTCGACGAATACGCCGCGACGCGTTTCCCTGCTTACACCAACGTCACCTTTGAAAGCATCTGCTCGGAGGTTATGGGGAAAACCCAGGCGCAGCAGCTCAGGAAACTGATCGGCTTTGAATTTAAGCGGCATCCGTCCATTAACTGGCCGGAGGAACGGCTCGTTGCGATAGAAAACCATTTACAAAAACGTGTGAGGCAGTTGCTGGGATTGAAGATGAAGAAGTAAGATTGCTTACAAGAAAAACGCATTTGTAGTGCGTTTTTGTTTATTGGCGGAGAGGGTGGGATTCCCCTCCGGGCCGGGGCCTAAAACCGTCCACCGGACGATTTCTTAACGGCCCTTCGAATCCCACCCTCTCTTTTATTATAGAAAAACGCATTTGTAGTGCGTTTTTGCTTATTGGCGGAGAGGGTGGGATTCCCCTCCGGGCCGGGGCCTAAAACCGTCCACCGGACGATTTCTTAACGGCCCTTCGAATCCCACCCTCTCTTTTATTATAGAAAAACGCATTTGTAGTGCGTTTTTGCTTATTGGCGGAGAGGGTGGGATTCGAACCCACGGAACCTTGCGGTTCACAGCATTTCGAGTGCTGCACCATCGACCACTCGGACACCTCTCCATAAACAAGCTGTTTGCTTTTTCTCTCTTGGATTATAGCATAAGGCGGCTTTCACCCGCAAGAAGTCAGACATCCGGGGTTACGCAAAACGAACGAACGGTTACAGATCAGACCCCAGGCGGAGGGGCAGGAGGGGGCGGCACGGAGAGGGGGCGGAGGTTGGGCGGGGTGTGAGGCGCGTTCGCCAAGCCTTTGCGGGTGGGGCGGCAGCAGCTCTTGGGCATCGGAACAGAAAAAGAGGGTATGCGGCTTGCCCAAGCTCAATCCCTCTGGGTTCTCAGCTACTGATATGGGTCAGTTGCGAAATATCCAAGGCGACACTAAAAACCTTTTTTCTGGCAATCCAGATAACAAAGTGTTTATATAGTATGAATAACTTCTTTTGTGTTCATTTTTGCAAGACGCTTTGTAGGCACCCATTAACACATCCAATAATTGAATCACTTCATAATCTGAGGAGTTAACTTCCTTCATGTCAGGAAGGTTCCTTCTTTGTAACCCTCGCTCGTGTTTCCGTTTCATGTTCAGTATATAATTGATCTTTTTAAAAGATTTCCCATAGTCATGAAATAACTGATCACTATATATGTTGTATCTGAAATATGATTTTGTTATCCTGCCCAGAAAACAATAATAGCACTTTGCCATTCTTGCATTATTGTTTTTTTCCCATTGCCTCCACAATCTATTTTTTGCAAATGGCATTAACCTCAATTGCACAGAGTCGTTATCAAAAAATATATTGATAAACTTAACGTAAATTTTATAGTTATGGGCTTTAAGCTTAGTCTATTTGAACTCTGATGTATAGTTATGCTTGACTCTTAAATCCTTAATCTGATTCTCGAGGATTCGTGCTCTTGCAGGCGAACAAATCAAAGCACCAATCCAAAATATATTTTGACCATTTGTATCGCTTTCATCGCAATACATATTGTATAGGGTAGTCATTCCATTCTCTCTATTCTAGATATTAGGCTTGAAACATGGCAAGAGACTTTTACTGTGATGAATGTCGGGCGGCAAGGATGCCGCCCGATCTGTTAATTACGGCTCTGTAAAATCGGCAAGGCAGTTCTCTACACAAGTTTCTTTTCGCCCCACATAGGATTATATGGCATTGCACTGAGCTTCTTAATGTCTTCGGCAGTATAGTAAAAATCATCACTTGCGCTGTCATGCCACAGGTAATCATCCGGGTTATCCTCAAAATAGCTGACCACAAAGCGGAAAATGAACTCGCCTTCGTCATAGCTCCAAGGATTATTAATACGAATGGCCTCAAAATAGTTTGGATCGTTCACCAGCCAAGTAAAGCTGTCATAATCCGATTTCCCAGGCACGTTAACCCCATACAAAAATCTTTTTATCTTTTGGGAATCGAAGATATCAAACGTCATTAAAGTTGCGTGATCCATCTCGCATAAAGCTCCTTGGCCGCCTTTTGCTATGTTTGTCTCATCGTATTCCATATCAATCTGAGTTTTTCACGATTCTGTACTATAAACCCTTTTCAACCTTCGACTTAGGCGGACGCCCACGCTTACGCTTGGGTTTCTGCCGCGATGTGTAAACGGGGGCGCAGCCTTCCGGTATATCA
>Ga0082212_10002732_pt1 | contig 25434 bp, 15 predicted proteins | sample TergutNt197P3_FD_71548 | JGI IMG/M metagenome (GOLD analysis project Ga0082212, IMG submission 71548) | Neocapritermes taracua P3 segment gut microbial communities from Petit-Saut dam, French Guiana - Nt197 P3 | ecosystem: Host-associated > Arthropoda: Insects > Digestive system > Gut ...
GGAAAGGCAAATATATCAAAATCAAATACATAACCCAATTGCCCGATACATATATCCCCGCGTTTGTCTTCTTCTGTAACCTACCCCAATGGATCAAAGAGCCTTACAAACGCTTTCTCGAAAACAAAATCCGCGAAAACTGGAACTTTTGCGGCACCCCGATTAATATCTTTATCAGAGAAAAATGAAATAACTTTTACATGATTCAATAAACGCTACACTCTAATATCTACATTTTTAGTTGCAATTCTCAATTTGAAAAAGAGTTTCCCGTTCTCCTGAAAAAATCGTTCATCGTGTTCGAGTAAAAAACGAATCACTTGAATATTTTTCTCTTTTTCCAAAGGCAAGGTTTCCGATAGCGAAAGAATATCTTTCCCTGTGCCACAGGTTAATACTTCAATTAATTTGTTGCGCACCAGATTAAACTCCCATTGAGTCAATCCTGATCGTTTCTTATTCAGGCAGATATCGCATGTTTTGCACTCAGTAGCATTTTTCTCTCCAAAATAATGAAGCAACAACCGCGTCCGGCAGTGATGCTTTTCATGGAGATATTCGATCACTTTTTCAATTCGTTTTTCGTCTTTTTTCTTTCGGTCTTCATACGCAAAATGAGGAATCACCACATATTTCGCTTCTTCTCTTGAGCGTGAGTAGACGATTTGCGGCATCTTTTTATGCGGTACGTAATGAATAATGTGTTGTTTTGAAAGCGCTATCAAACGGTCATAAACTTCCTGATGTGTAACATTTGCACGGGAAGCAATCATCTTTTCGTCAATATACACATAATCAGAAAATAAACCAGTATACGATCGAAGGATAACTTGTACAATCTCGTTTGTCAACCGATCCTGACTAAGCGCTTGATACAAGTCATTGCGCGTAACTGTAAAAATCAATCGAGAAGCATTATCAGGTTCCTCTTCATACTCTATATATCCAGACAATTCGATTATTTTCAGTGCATTATGGGCCTGATTGAACGAAAATTTGAACGCCGTACAAAAATCTTGAAGAGAGAAATCATGTGTGGTGTAATCCCCAAATCCTGAAGCTATTTGAAAATAATTGCCCAATGCTTCATACACTCTGATGATATATTTTTTATCGGGATATTTGTCAGAAAGCCGTTTCTTTAATTTTGGTTTTTCGCCATCTGTACACAACATGATCGCATACGCTCGCTTTTCATCTCTTCCGGCTCTTCCGGCCTCCTGAAAATATTCTTCAAGAGACCCTGGCATATCCCAGTGCACTACTAAACGTACATCAGGTTTGTCAATCCCCATGCCGAACGCATTGGTGGCAACCATCACGCGGCAAGCATTGTTTTTCCAGAGATTTTGTCGTTTCTCTTTTATTTCGCGTGTAAGCCCGGCATGAAAAAAATCGGCAGTAACACCCGATTGCAGTAAAAAAGCAGCAATTTCCTGCGTTTGTCGGCGACTCCGTACATACACAATTGCAGTACCCGGCACTCTGTTTAATAAATAAATGAGTGTTTGTTGTTTGTCTTCTGTATACCGCACCACATACGAAAGATTTTGACGGACAAAGCTTTTTTTGAACACGTTTTTATGTCTGAAAAGGAGTTTTTCCTGAATATCATCCACTACGTCGGGCGTTGCCGTTGCGGTAAGTGCAAGCACAGGTATATCAAGCAACAATTCACGAATCAAAGCAATATTCAGGTAAGAAGGGCGAAAATCATATCCCCACTGCGAGATACAATGACTTTCGTCTACCACCAATAAGCTGACTTTCATGGCTTGTAACTTACTTTTGAACAATGAGGAGGACAAACGCTCCGGCGAAATATAAAGAAATTTATAATTGCCGAAAATACAGTTTTCCAACTGTGTAGTGATTTCTTCATGCGACATTCCCGTATAGACCGTAGTAGCTTTGATTCCCCGCGCTTTTAGATTATCCACCTGATCTTTCATCAAGGATATTAATGGTGTAATTACAATGCAAATCCCTTGCATCATCATGGCCGGCACTTGAAAAGTAATTGATTTGCCACCTCCGGTAGGCATTAACCCAAGTGTGTCTTTTCCATCACATACCGATCGAATAATCTCCTCCTGTAAAGGACGGAAAGAAGTATATCCCCAGTATTTTTCTAAGGTTGCAAGCAGTTCTGACGAATCCACCGGAAAATAGAGTTTAGTTAAATTATTACATCTTTAAATTTTTAAATCAGTTTCAGAGGGTCGAATATCTTTAATCATCAACTGAATGGTGGTAATACCATTGTACGTGTTTTCTTCGACTGTATAACAAATATCAAACGGATACCCGTCTTTAATATAGTTGAAATGCTTATGCATTCCAAAGGCAATCCCATGAACCGGGCCTCCGCCAATACTGTCGTCGTAAATTTCAAGTTTTAGATGATCTTGTTCTTTTCCTACTAACCGACTGGTGCCATAATTTTGTACACGCATCGAACAAAAAACCGGTTTTTCATTATTCGGCCCAAACGGATTCAGTTTTTTTAGTTCGTTCATGAACTTCACATTGACATCTTTTAAATCAATTACTTGATCTATATCAATCTGTGGGGTCATTTGTGCCGGATCAATTTCTTCGTTAGCAAGTTGCATAAACCGTTTGATAAATTTTTCCAAATTTTCTTCTCTTAATGAAAGTCCGGCAGCATACGTATGGCCACCAAAATTTTCCAGCAAATCCCGGCAGGATTCAATGGTCTTATAGATATCAAATCCGGCAATTGAGCGGGCAGAGCCTGTGATTAATTCGGATGATTTGGTGAGTACTACCGACGGACGATAATATTTTTCAGACAGACGTGACGCCACAATTCCAATTACCCCTTTATGCCAATCCGGATTATACACCACAATTCCTTTCTGGTCTTCAATGTTTTTTATTTCGTTGATAATTGCATTGGCCTCATCCGTAATTTTTTTATCCATCTCGCGCCGGTCTTCATTATATTGATTGATATTTTCACTTTTTTCCTTTGCGATTTCCATGTTTTTAGCCAAAAGCAACTCAACTGCTTCTTTCCCGTTCATCATACGACCCGATGCATTGATGCGCGGCCCGATTTTGAATACAATATCACTGATGGTGATTTCTTTGCCGGACAATCCACACACATTGATAATGCCTTTTAGCCCCAAACTTGGATTACTGTTAAGTTGTCTCAATCCATAATAAGCCATAATACGATTTTCGCCCGTAATAGGCACAATATCCGAAGCGATACTGACAACTGTAAGTTCGAGTAAATTTTCAAGACCTGAAAAGGGAATATCATTGCTTTTGGCAAAGGCTTGCATGAACTTAAATCCTACCCCACAACCGGATAGATGTTCATAAGGATACACAGAATCCGTTCGTTTGGCATCTAATACTGCTACTGCTTCCGGCAATTTATCATCCGGCATGTGATGGTCGCAAATGATAAAATCAATCCCCCGTTCGCGGGCATACTCAATTTTCTCTATCGCTTTTATCCCGCAATCCAATGCAATTACCAAAGCAAACCCATTCTCTTGTGCAAAATCAATTCCTTTGTACGAAATTCCGTAGCCTTCGTCGTATCGATCCGGAATATAGAAATCCAACGTCGACGAATAAGGACGCAGAAATTTATATACCAATGCCACAGCTGTAGTCCCATCTACATCATAATCTCCGTATATCAGAATTTTTTCCTTGTTACCCAAAGCCTTATTTAATCTTTTTACCGCCTTGTGCATGTCGGGCATAAGAAATGGATCATGTAAATCACATAAGTTTGGTTTAAAGATTTTTTTTGCGGCTTCTACGGTTAGTATCCCTCGCTGCACAAGCAATAGACTAGTGATCGGATTCAAATTTAATTCTGTCGCCAAAGTGTTCGCCCACTTTATTTCTTCTTCAGTGTTGGGTCGAATATTCCATTTGTTAATCATTATATATTTTTTTTACTTTCTTTTCATTTTCTGTAATTGCACTTTAAAACACATCTATGCAATTTGAATTTGTAAAGATACAAATAAATAATGAAATTTTCTTGTAAAATATGCAAAATAAAAAAACATTTCCGTTTTTTCTACATAAAAAAACACTTATTGTGTTCTTTGAAATTAAATAAACCTTTTAACTTTGTGGAATTTATCGGAAATGCTTCAATTGATATGTTTTTTTAAACATCTATATCAATATAAAAATATCAATGAGGCTGTCTCAAAAATATTTAACCACAATAAGCACTAAAAATAGCCTGAACTTTCATTTTGCTACACGTTCGAGCCACTTAACCATACTTAGCATGACGACCATGGAAATACCTGTTGCTCCTACAAACACTAACCAACACATCCATAGTGGAACACTGGTATAGAGAATTCCTCCAATAAACAAAATCGAATTGCCAATGGCCGTTGCCGCCAGCCAACAACCCTGCATCAATCCCTGTAAATGCGGAGGCGCTACTTTCGACACAAACGACAAACCCAACGGCGATATAAACAGTTCTGCAACAGTCAAAATAAAATACATAATAATCATTACCCACGGGGTAACGCGCATAGCCTCCAGCGCACCGGCGCTCATCGTAGAAAGCGATTCTTTGGCAGGTAGTGCAAATGAAAATACCACCAGGAAGACGTACGACAAGGCGGCAATCCCCATACCTATGGCAATCTTCATCGGTGTGGAAGGCTCTTTGCCTTTCCGGTTCAATGAACCAAATATCCACATAATCAGAGGTGTAAGAAATACGACAAAGAACGGATTCACACTTTGGAAAATTTCAGCGCCTTTTATACTGGTAAATCCCAAGTTGATATTAATGATATTCAAATTCACGTAATCTCTTGCAAAATAGGTTAGTGAATAGCCATTTTGATGAAACGACAGCCAAAAAAAGATGACCACGCCAAATACGGCAAATAAAGCATAAATACGTTGTCTTATTTCTTTGACATTCATTGTAATTTCTTCTTTTGTCAGTGGTCCGGCTTCTCCCGGTGCGACTAACTTTTTGCTTGCCGGATCAGGGAATGTTTTTTTATTCGTTATGAAAATCACGAAAGAAATCAACATCGCAACAATTGCAGCTGCAAAAGCATACTGAAAACCTACATTAAATACATTCAAATAATGGTTTGAAAAAACCGACAAATCTGTAACGGTCGATCCATCGAGTGACACCTCGCTTGCGTATTGCGTCAAACGGGCGACAGCTTCGGCAGGCATTGCATTTCCCTGTGTTATAAATTGATGACACAATTCAGGTAATGCGGCGTTATAGTCAAAAAAATGTACTTTCAACCACCAGTTACGCACGCCAATAGCAATAAACGGCGCAAACATCGCCCCTATATTAATAAACATATAAAAAATCTGGAATCCGGCATCTCTCTTCTTTGCATACTGAGGATTATCATACATTTGTCCTACCAAGGCTTGAAGGTTTCCTTTAAACAACCCATTTCCAAAAGAAATAACAAAAAGTCCCATGCAGGTAATCGCAATATACAATCCAAGATTTGGAACAGGAGTGGGCGTAGGTATTGCTATAATCAGATATCCAATCGCCATCAGAAGAATTCCGATAAGTATCGTACCTTTATAATTCTTTGTTTTGTCTGCAATTAATCCACCTGCTAATGCCAGCAAATAAATTGAAGCATAAAAAGCAGAATATATATATCCAGTAGTTGTTTCCGACAACCCGAATTTGGATGATATAAATAAAGTCAGGATTGCCATCATAATGTAAAATCCAAAGCGCTCTCCCATATTTGACAGAGCCGCACCAAATAAACCTTTAGGATGTCCTTTAAACATAATTGTAAAATTTAATAATATTTACTCTTGTAACTCGTAACTTGTAACTTTTGGGCGTATGCCATACGTCCCTACCGGTAACTATTTTATTGATTTATCTGTTTTATTGCTCCTGTCGCAGGATAGAAAGTTACTTTTACAGGGTTTTTCTTATCCTCAAATATAACAGGTGCCAGGCTTTCGCGTGTACCAAATTGGACAACCTGCACCTCGCCTTTATACAGTGTGTGTTGCGTTGTTTTTATCTCCACTTGAGCTTTACCGGGCATATTATAAATAATGCCTTTCATTGATTTTTCTTTCTTCTCTGCGTCTTTCAGGCTTAATTCAGGCGCCTTCTCCGTAATGCGCAGATTGATATAGACAGGATCGCCTCCTAAATCATCGGCGTCTAAAATTCCTTGTTTTTTTGAAAAACGAAATAGTACTTCGTCGTTAATATTATCCTGCGGCATTAAAGTGATTTCATGCGAAAGGGTTTCTTTTGTATAACTGCCTGCAAAAAGGCGCGTATACAACCTTTCCTGATCTTCCAATCCATTAATAATCAGCCTTATAGACTCTCCGTCAGGCGGCATGTAGTCTGCATCACCGGTCAGAATATCTAATTTTCGTTCTCGAAGAAGATAGATGTGTTTAGCTGCGACCTCTGCTTGCCGTGCTACGGTACCGGCTTTAAGATATTCTTCGGTAAATACGGTGGTAACATTTATGTCTTCAGATTCTATAACCTGTAGATGATTATTCGTAGCAGATTCTACAGGAATATATTCCGTATTAATCGAACACAACAAACCATCTTCTGTCAAATAAACATAAGGAGCCACTGTTCCTGGCTTAAAACCAACTATATACGTGTTATTAATATCAGGAACACCTTTGTTAGTCAGTGAAACCTTCTCTATTTCGTAATTGACCTTATCTTCAGTAACCGGATCTTTGATGCCTAAATGTAAATCGGCATATCCAAAATATGGGCCGGCTTTGTAAGTCGTTTTTGTTATTTCAACAGTGAATACCAAGACGGTTTTGGGAAGAGAATAAGTGACGCCATATCCTGTAGCCTTGGTAGCCACTTTTTTTTCAACCCGAGTTTGCGCCATTGTTAAGTTGAAACTCAATAACATGAATAATGCTACAAGTATTATATTTTTCATTCTTTTGTTCAATTTGTTCGAAATCGTTTACAAATTTATAAAATATTTCGAAAGCGGCAAATTTTCCGCTTTTTTTATATATTTTTGTGCGGATCAAAAAATAAAATCTTATGGAAAAAAATCAGGTTACAAACGAAATTCAAGTGGAACTCACTGACGAAATTGCGCAGGGAGTCTATTCAAATTTAGCTGTAATTGCTCATTCATCGTCTGAATTTGTTATTGATTTCATTCGGATACTGCCCGGAACACCTAAAGCGAAAGTAAAAAGTCGCATTATTTTGACGCCCGACAATGCAAAACGTTTACTTCATGCACTTCAGGATAATATTAACAAATTTGATGAACAAGCCAAATTTGGGAAAAATGTTGCGTTTGATCATTTTATTCCTCCTATCGGTGGAATACCAGGACAAGCGTAGATTAGTGATTAACGGTTCAGGTTTGATATTCTTTATCATAGGCATTTTTATTGTTACTCCGTTTGTCGGGCTGATGAATTGCTATGTTTTTCGAAAGTTAACAACTTTTACAACGGGGAAACATGAATATTAGTGATACGATGAAACTGAAAAAAAATTATAAATGGTCGTTGGTGGTTCCAACCAGTATGGGGATTCGTCTTACGCCGGTGGTTGCTTATGGCCAGCCCATTCATAAGAGCGATACGATGTTTATGCAAGCTACAAGTGCTGAATCGAATGTGGCAAGCATTTCGGCATATTTAGGATTGCCATGTAAAATACTGACTACTTTTGTAAAAGGAAGTCCAATTGCCCAATTTATCAAAGATAACTTGCGTAGCCGTAATTTAGACTACGAAGGAAAAGAAGTCGAACAGGGCGGCCCGTGGGGGTACCGTCATCAAATTAATATTGCCGATAGCGGATTTGGTTCTCGTGGCCCTCGCGTTTGGAACGATCGTGCCGGCGAAGCAGGCCTTACATTGAATGTGAATGACTTTGACCTTGACCGTCTTTTTGGCCGGGAAGGTGTACAGATATTGCATCTTTCGGGTTTGATTGGAGCCTTATCGCCCGAAACAAGCCGTTTTTGCCTTGAACTGGCGCTTGCCGCTAAAAAATCCGGCACGGCAATTTCTTTCGACCTGAATCATCGAGCATCTTTCTGGGAAGGCAGGGAACAGGAATTGGGTAAGATTTTCAGGAAAATAGCTTCTATTTCAGATATTTTAGTCGGAAACGAAGAAGATTTCCAACTGTGTCTTGGTGTCAAAGGCCCTGAAGCCGGCGGAAAAGATATCACAACCAAAATAGAAAGTTTTAAAGGCATGATTCATCAGGTAAAGAGATTATTTCCAAATGTTTCAGTTTTTGCAACAACCCTGCGCGAAGTGGTTAATGCCAACGCCCATTTATGGGGCGCTATCATGCTTGAAGGAGATAATTGGCAGGTAATAGAGCCAAAACCTATTAGCGTACTTGACCGTATCGGTGGCGGCGACGGTTTTGTCGGCGGACTGCTCTATGGCATACTTAAAGGTTGGGAGCCGGAAAAATGGCTTCAATTTGGATGGGCTACCGGTGCATTAGCCACTACTTTCATTACCGATTACGGCCAACCTGCAGACGAAGAACAGGTATGGAGTATCTGGAAAGGAAATGCGAGAGTGGTAAGATGAATAAAATAATTCAAAATTCAAAATTCAAAATTCAAAATTCAGTAAGGAGATTGAAGATTGTTACTGATGATAAAATTCCTTTTCTAAAAGGGGTATTAGAGCCTTTTGCACATGTTGTTTATCTTCCCGGAGCCGAAATTACAGCTGCAGATGTGACTGATGCAGATGCTATTTTTACGCGTACGCGTACTCTTTGCAATGAAGCCTTGCTACATCAAAGCCGCGTTCGATTGGTTGTAACGGCTACGATCGGCTATGACCATATCGATACGGACTATTGCGAAGCAAACGGAATTCGATGGGTCAATGCACCCGGATGTAATTCATCGTCTGTACAACAGTATATTACTGCTGCGTTATTGGTAGCAAAAAAAAAAATGAACCGGAACCTGCAGGATATGACCTTGGGCGTTATCGGAGTGGGCAATGTCGGTAGCAAGGTGGCGAAATCCGGAACAGCACTGGGAATGCGTGTGTTGTTGAATGACCCGCCGCGTGCTGAAAAAGAAGGTAATGAACAGTTTAGTTCTTTAGATAGACTGTTAGCGCAAAGTGATATTGTGACTTGTCATATCCCTCTAACACAAGAAGGTCCTTATCCTACCCGATATTTGTCCTCGCATAATTTTTTTAATCAAATGAAAGATAGAGCGCTATATATTAATACTTCTCGTGGATCGATTACGGATTCCAAGGCATTAAGACAGGCTGTCCGGTCGAAACTTTCCGGCTATATATTAGATACATGGGAAGGCGAACCTTATCTTGATTTGGAGTTGTTGGAAAACGCGTTGATCGGCACTCCGCATATTGCAGGCTATTCGTCCGACGGAAAGGCAAACGGAACAGCGGTTTGCGTGCGTGAGTTTTGCAGGTTTTTCGGATTGGATATTCTATCCGATTGGTATCCTGATAATATTCCTGCGCCTCCCATGCCGACAGTTGTCTGTATTGATTGCGAAGGAAAAACGGAGCAACAGGTGTTTTATGAAGCGGTAACACATACCTACCCGATTTGGGAAGACAGCTCGCGTTTGAAGCAACTGCCGACCACATTTGAGGAACAACGGGGAGAGTATTGGATTCGCCGCGAATTTGGCGCTTTTTCCGTACAACTTAATCAGCCAACGGAAAAGACAATCAATGGACTTCGTATGTTGGGATTTAAAATCAAATAAGAATCAACTAAAAAATGAGAAACTCAGCAGACATCGGATTGATTGGTTTAGCCGTAATGGGTGAAAACTTGGTACTTAATATGGAAAATAAAGGGTTTACGGTTGCTGTATATAACCACACCGATAACAGAGTTGAGAATTTTGTCAACGGACGTGGTAAAGAGAAAAAAATTATCGGCACTTTTACAATCCGGGATTTATGCAAATCATTGAAACGGCCGCGCAAAGTTATGCTGTTAATAAAAGCGGGGAAACCGGTGGATGAGATGATCGAATTACTCATTCCTTGCCTTGAACCCGGTGACGTCATCATTGATGGTGGCAATTCGCATTTCCCTGATACGATTCGTCGTATGGCTTATGTGGAAAGCAAGGGCTTACTGTATATCGGAACAGGCGTATCGGGCGGTGAAGAAGGCGCTTTGAGAGGACCTTCGCTAATGCCCGGAGGGTCAAAAGCTGCTTGGGAATTGGTAAAACCTGTTTTCTTGTCTATTTGTGCCAAGGTAGGAGATGCACCCTGTTGCGATTGGGTAGGCGAAAATGGCGCCGGACACTTTGTAAAAATGGTGCACAACGGTATCGAATACGGTGATATGCAGTTGATTTGCGAAGTCTATCAAATCATGAAAGACTTGCTGGGCATGTCGGCCTCCGAAATGCACGAAGTATTCAAAAAATGGAACGAAGGAGAGTTAGAGAGCTATCTGATTGAAATCACCCGCGATATCCTTGCCTTTAAAAACGAAGAAGGCGAAGTTGTCGTTGATAAAATATTGGATACAGCGGGACAAAAAGGGACGGGCAAATGGACAGGAGTGGCCGCCTTGGATCTGGGTGTTCCTTTGACATTAATCGGTGAATCGGTGTTTGCCCGTTGTCTTTCAGCCCAAAAAGAAGAACGGGTGGTTGCATCCAAAGAATTAACCGGGCCCAAACCGGCATTTACCGGCGATAAGACGGCATTTATCAATGATTTGAAAAATGCTTTGTATGCGTCTAAAATTGTTTCGTATGCACAGGGTTACCTCTTGATGCGTGAAGCAGCCAAAGAATTTCACTGGAATCTGAATAATGGCGGCATTGCTTTGATGTGGCGGGGAGGATGTATCATTCGTTCCGTTTTTTTGGGAAAAATCAAGGAAGCGTTCGATCGAAATCCCAACCTGACTAATCTCCTGTTAGACCCGTTCTTTAAAGAAAAAGTGAATGCAGCTCAGGAGAGTTGGAGAAGAGTTGTTGCATCGGCAGTCGCGAATGGCATTCCTGTACCTGCTTTGTGTTCTGCACTGACTTATTTCGACGGATTCCGCACGGAAAGGCTTCCGGCCAACTTGCTTCAAGCGCAACGCGACTACTTTGGCGCACATACCTACGAACGAATTGACCGTCCGCGCGGCGAATATTTCCATACCAACTGGACAGGTCGAGGAGGTGATACGGCGGCTTCAACATACGTAGTATAAAGTTTAAGTTTAAATTACGAATTAATTTGTATTTTTGCCAACGGAATAATCCGATAAATAATAAGTATTATGAAAAAGATTTTTGTATTAATCGCAAGTATTTTTTTGCTGACATCTTGCGGAACCGTCCCTTTAACAGGGAGAAGACAAATGTTATTAATATCTGACACAGAGCTTGTAACAGCCAGTTTGTCGCAGTACAATGACTTTATAAAGACGGCTCCCTTATCGACCGACATAGCCAAAACAGCAACAGTAGAACGTGTGGGAAAACGGATTTCGGAAGCCACCGAGCTGTATTTGAAGCAAAACGGTTTGGAAAGAGAACTGGCTAATTTCCAATGGGATTTTAAATTAGTAAAAGATAATCAAGTAAATGCCTTTTGCATGCCGGGCGGTAAGATTGTGGTTTATGAGGGCTTGTTGCCGCTTACGGCATCCGACGATGAGTTGGCAGTCGTTATCGGCCATGAGATAGCTCATGCCGTAGCTAAACACAGCAACGAACGTATGAGTCAGGAAGTGGTGGCACAATATGGAGCAGCGATTTTAGATGCTGCTTTAAGCACAAAATCCTCTGCAATCCAAACCTTGGGAAATACCGTTTTCGGACTGGGCGCTCAGGTAGGTGTCATGTTGCCTTATTCGCGCCAACATGAATACGAAGCCGACTATTTAGGTATGATTCTGATGACATTAGCCGGTTACAATCCGGAAAGCGCTATTTCATTTTGGCAAAAAATGTCGGCCGGAGGCAGTAATGGTTCAGACTTTTTAAGTACGCACCCCAGCGATGCCAAACGCATCGCAGAACTGCAAAAGAGACTGCCGGAGATGGCGAAATATAAAAAGTAAATCAAGCCTCCCACTATACATATTCACTTGGCGACACCCCGAAATGTTTCTTGAAACTTGCCGAAAAATGAGGTAAAGTGCTGAAGCCCGTGATATCCGATATTTCGGAAATATTCAATTTCCCTTCACGCAAAAACTCGGCGGCACGATTGAGTTTGTAGGTTTTGAAAAAAATATGCGGATTACTGCCTGTCAGACCTTTGATTTTGTAGTACAGTTTGGTGCGCGAAATTTTCATCACTTCAGTCATTCTGTTGATATTAAGTTCTGAGTTGGATAATTCGGTTTCCATCAAAAGATAAAGTTCGGTCATAAAAACATTATCTTGCGGCGAAAGCATGTTTTTTTCGGTAATATTGTCGGTTTTGGTTTCCTTGCTAAGCAAGCGGCGCACATTATCGCGGTTTTTCAGTTGCGATTTGATCAACGCCAACAAATAGCCGGGATCGAACGGCTTTGTAACATAAGCATCCGCACCTGTATCCAAACCTTCCACCTGATCTTCGATTGTTGTTTTTGCGGTAACCAAGATGACCGGAATATGGCAAAAATGAATATCATCCTTGATGGTTCGGCAAAATTCGTATCCGCTCATGTCGGGCATCATTACATCGCTCAAAATCAACTCGGGAGTTTCTTCTTCTATTATTTTTATGGCGCTTGCGGCATCGAAACAAGAAATTACTTTATAGTGAGCTGAAAGCATGGTTTTCAGGTAATGGACAATTTCGCTGTCGTCATCCACAACCAAAATTTTGGTCTTAACATCACCGGATTGTTCCTGTGGCTGTCCGTTATACTGCGCTTCGGTTGGTATCGGCAAAAGATTTCTTTGTTCTCCATTATCAACAAATTTTTCATCTTGCAAATAAGCGCTTTCATGGGCGGAAAGTTGCAGGGTAAATATAGCTCCACCTTCCGCAGCATTCGCTGCCATAATAGTTCCATGATGCAACTCTGCCAAACGTCGCGAATAATACAAGCCTATGCCTGTACCCCAATTATATCTGCCTTGTTCCCCGTCAATTTGATAAAAGCGCTCAAAAATCTTTTCCAATTGATCTTCCGGAATATTTTTACCTGTGTTATGAACCGTAATGATAACATGATCGTCAACCACGTCGAACGATACCACTATTTTTCCTCCAGAAGGAGTGAATTTCATCGCATTAATCAGTAAATTACCCATTATTTTATCCAACTTATCCGTATCCAACCACATCCGAAAAGGATCCTCTAAAGCAACAGTAATCAAATTGATATTCCTGTTGTGGGCATTAAGTCTGTAAATATCAATTATATGATTAAGTTCGGAAACAATATCGGCTTGACAGACTTTGAGTTTCAAATCATCATATTCCAATTTATTGAAATCCAATAACTGATTAATCAATTTTAGCAAACGCCTCACACTACGTTGAACAATATACAGCAACTTTTTATTGTCATTGGTAATCGTTTCGTTGTCGCAAAGCATTTTTATGGGGCCTGAAATCATCGTGAGCGGTGTTCGGAACTCGTGCGAGACATTGGCAAAAAAACTCATTTTCATCTTGTTCAACATCTCTTCCTGCTCTTTTTCTCGTTTCAACAGTAAGGCATTTTCACGGTCTTTCTTAATTTTTCGCCCTAAGCGGATGGCAAAAAATGCCGCCAAAGCAAACAAAATCAAATAAATGCAAATTGCCCATCCTGTTGCCGCAGGCGCAGGTGAAATATGCACTTCAATGGCATTTTCGGCTTCGATTTGCGTGTTGTCCTTATCGGTCATTCTCACACGAAAAACATATTTTCCCGCAAACAAATTTGAATAATACGCTTCGTGGCTATCACCTGCATCCATCCACATCTTGTCGTGGCCTTCGAGCAAATATTCATAATTCATGCGCTCAAATTCACTGTAATCCAGTGCAGTAAACGAAATCGAAAAAGAATTTTGCGTATGTTTCAAGCGAATGGCAGGTTGATACGACAAATGACGGTCAATACTATTCGACAGGTAGGGAACAACCAATTGATGATGAATTTTTAAGTTCTCGAAAAGCAACGGTACATCTTTTTTGACGTTAAAATGTGAAGGGTTGAAAAAAGTCAGGCCATGTGTGCCGCCAAAAATCAGTGTGCCATCAGATGTGCGGCATGCGCTACGTTCATTGAATTGATTGCCTCCGATGCCGTCGCTTTTGTAATAATTGATTATTTTTTCGGTCAAACGATCGAATTTACTCAATCCGAAAAGAGTACTTACCCAAATATTACCATACATATCTTCCTGAATGGCGGCAATATCAGTGCAGGCTGTTCCTTCAATTTCCGACAGTTTATTGGTTGCCCGCCGGTAACGGTACAGTCCTTTGATAAGTGTACCAATCCAAATATCGCCCCGGGCATCTTCAAAAACAACCGTCGGTATAACCAATTCCTTTGTAATACTCTGAAAGTCTATTTCTTTGATACTCCAATCATTAGGATTTATTATCAAAATATTTTTCCCAAACGACGAAACGCATAAATTTCCGTCGGCGAGCCGCATCAATGCACTCGTGAAAACATAAGTGCCCGGATCATAGAGTTGCTTTTGCTTGAATTCGACGTCGTCTTTTTGCAGCACATATATATTGTGGTTGAACCCTATGGCATAAAGCGTTCCATGGTTGTCTTCAGCCATGGCCGTGATGGACGTTTGCAGTAAATAATCATTGATAAGCCGTAAACGATGGCCGTCAAACCTGCATTTGATCAATCTGTCTGTTGAGGTAATGAGCCATAAAAAATCTTCACGATCAATAAAAATGTCTTTCACATGGTTGGTAAAATATTTATTTTCGGGGAAAAGCGCACTCGTATCTATCGGGCGTATAAGCTTGTTTTTTACATCATAAACGAAAATACCATCCAAAAAGGTAGTCATCCAAAGATTTTCATCCCTGTCGGCTGTGATAGAGGTCACTGATTTGTTTTCGAACTGCGAAACAAGATAACTGTTGTTGTTGAACCGTTCCTGATAACTGTATTTGACCACAAAACCCTGATCGTTAGAACCAATCCATAAGTTTTTTTGCGAATCGGTAAACATGGTCGTAATTTTGGAATCAGGCGCAACAAACGGGAAACCGTCTTCCGACTGATGAATCAAGGTTTGTGAAAGAAAATTGTAAAGGAAAAGTCCGTGATAAGTATTGATCAGTAACTCCGAATCGGAATAGGAATGAATGTAAGTGGTTACTAATTGTGATAAAACCGGATGACGGCGAATGACGTCGGGCAATTCCACAAACCTTTCAGTTTCGGTATCGAAAACAGAGAGCGTAATACCTGAAGCAATCCACAGCTCGCCATTGTCTCGCAAAAAAGCGTAATGAATGAAATTGTCGAAATTGGTGCGCGATTTTAATCTTTTGGTCTCTGCATCAAAACTGCGGATATACGAACCGGAAACCGACCATAGATCCCCTTTGGCGTCGATAAAGCAACGGTTGTTCCATTTTCCGTCGCTGTCAAAATCGGGAATAACTACCCTGAATTTATTGCTTTCCTCATCATACTCGCAAAGTTCCACCACCATATTAAGAAAAATCCTGCCCTGCTTGTCTTCAAAAATTTGTAACGCATTTTGCGATTGCGTTTCAATGCCGATGTGTTTGAAACAATCCTTTTCCGTATATATGCACACTCCGCTTGAGGTACAAAACCAAAGGCGATTTTGCGAATCGCGGAAAATCTGATTTACTTGATTTCCGCTGATACTCAACGAATCTTCACTCTTGAAATATTGATGAAATTCATATACTTTATGCTTGTTGGCGCCTCGCGCCGTTGCAATCCAAATATGCCCCAATGCATCTTCGGCAAAGGAATTGATTTGCTGGTTAGAAATGTCGGCAGAAATGACAAACGATTTGTTCGTCGTTGTGATTATTTGTTCGGCTTCAGCGCAACTCCATAAAGAAGAAACCAACAACAACAAAGAGAACAGCATCAAAATACTGTTAATCAGCAAATAGAACTGACCTGCAGGGTTGTATTGAATACATAGTCGCCATTTATTTTTTAGTCGGGCATATTTATCTTTTTGCATGTTTCATCACAGTTATTAATTTCAGTGCAAATATATACCTTTTTTTGGAAAAAACATTATATTAGCCTCCTGATTTTGTGATTTTTGAACAACCCGGCATCCGATGAAGCCAACTTATCTCTTTCAGGAAACGCTATTTTTGATAAACATTTGAACAAATCGGTAATTCGATTTAATCAAATCAATAAAATATTTAAACAAATTTAGAAATAGAAAAACGAGGATTGCAGTAATTTTACACCGTCTAAATAAAAATGTATCACTTAATAAAATATTTATGTATGAGAAAGCTATTTAATCTGAAGCAAACAGCGTTCATAACCTGTTTACTATTAATGAATTTGATGTTTTTATCGGCGCAAAACACGGTAAGAATTTCAGGAAAAGTGACCGATGACACCAATGAACCGTTGATTGGCGTATCCATTTTGGAAAAAGGTACGGGAAACGGTACGATTACCGATGTGAACGGCGACTATATGCTCACGGTATCTCGGCAGGGAGCATCGCTGTTGTTTTCGTATGTCGGCTATGTCACAGTTGAAAAAGTGGCTACCGGTGGTATCCTGAATGTTGTCATGCAGGACGACGCCCAGTTAATCGAGGAAGTAGTGGTGGTGGGATATGGCGTACAGCGCAAAAGCGATGTAACAGGCGCCATTGCAAAGATTGAAAGCGGAGATATCACGAACCGTACGATCTCAGACGCCAATCAGGCGTTGCAGGGCAAGACTGCCGGCGTACAGTTGATTTCATCTGCCGGAGGGCCGGGCGCCTCAACAGATATCCGTATCCGCGGTATCAGTTCCAACTCAGGATCCTCCCCACTCTATATCGTGGATGGTATGCAGGTACGCAGCATCAGTTTTATCGAACCGAACAACATCGAGTCGATGGAGGTTCTGAAAGACGCCGCTTCAGCGGCAATTTACGGTGCACAAGCCGGTAATGGAGTCATCCTAATTACAACAAAGAAAGGCACAGGCGCCACTCAAGGGACGATCAGATACGACGGCCAATTCGTTTTCAACGATGTCACACGAATTCCCAATGTGCTCAATGCCCACGATTATCAGACATATATGGTCGAGGCGGGATACCTGACTCAAGATGTCATCAATTCGGCGTGGAACGGCAAAACCGATACCGACTGGAGTAAAATCGCTTTCGAAACCGGTTTTTCACACCGCCACAACCTTTCGTTCTCTCAAGCAAGCGACCAGGGCACATTCTTCTCATCATTAAGTCTTATGAAGCAAGACGGTCCGATTATCGGGAAAAGGGATGTGTTCGAAAGATGGACGTTTCTTACTAACGCAGAGCGTAATATCAAATCATGGCTCAAAGTAGGCGTTAACTTCACTTACGATCGAAATCAAACCTTGACGTTAAATTCAAATACGGAAGGCGGCTCTGTTTTAGGCTCGGTATTGTTGCTCGATCCGCTTACCCCGGTTTACTGGCCTACGATCAACGATGTGCCGGACTCCTACAAACCATACGCTGAAAACGGAATGCTCCTGAGCGATAATAACGGATACTTTGGTCAGTCGTTGGTATATATCGGCGACAATGTCAATCCCCTTACCATGATTAACACAGTGCTTAACGAAGGGTTTATGAATTCTACATTGGGTACTTTCTTTGCCGACTTCAAGCCAATCAAAGAACTTGTCATTACTTCCCGCCTAAGTATGCAGGCAAACAGCCGCATTAGCAAACGTTACGAAGCGCCTTACTATGCAAACTCAATCGCAAGCAGGACAAATCCGACAATGCAACGCAATGGTATGGAAAACTTTTATTATCAATGGGAGAATTTCGCCAATTATACCAAGCGCATTGGCAAACATGACGTCAATGGAATGGTAGGTATGTCGTTCAGCAAGACACATATGGAGAATGTCGGAACCGGTGCCATACGTCTTCTCAACAACGATCCTCTCTATCGCGACCTTTCCTGGCAACATCCTGATGCAGTAAGAACGGTTAACGGCAGTTACAACGATGCTGCCCAGCTTTCCTATTTCGGCCGTGCGAACTACGCTTATGACAACAAGTATATGCTCCAGGCTACGTTGCGTTCCGATGCATTCGACAATTCGAAACTGTCAAAGAAAGCTCGCTGGGGATACTTCCCGGCGCTGTCGGCAGGATGGACAATCAGCAACGAAGAATTTATGAAAAATGTATCTTTCCTCTCATCGTTGAAATTAAGGGCGTCGTGGGGAAAAAACGGTTCGATTCGCGCACTCAACAATTACCAGTATTCGGCAGATATGGGGACAGCTGCCAACCGCCAATACGACTTTACCACAAGTCAGAGTACATTTGCCTATGTGAATGGTTATTATCCCAACAAACTTGGTAATGAAGGTTTAAAGTGGGAAACCTCTACCCAGCTTAACTTCGGTATTGACTCCCGTTTCTTTAATAATCGCATGACCTTTACACTTGATTGGTTCGAGAAGAAAACCGAAGGTCTTTTGGTATCCGCCACACCTCCGTTATTTACCGGTTATTCATCTATGTATGTCAATGGCGGTAATATTAAAAATACGGGATTTGAATTCGACCTTGGATGGAACGACAATATCGGTGATTTTCGTTACGGCATAAAAGCCAATTTGGCCACGCTTAAGAACGAAGTTACCTACCTCGACCCCTCCATTACGCGTATCAACGGTACAGGATTCTTCCTTGATTACGATTACACCGTCTTTGAACAAGGCTATCCGATATGGTATATGAGAGGGTATCAATTGGAGGGTATCAATCCTTCGAACGGCGAGCCGATTTACAAAGACATAAACGGCGATGGCGAAGTGAACAACTCAGACAAGACAATGATTGGCAGCGGCCTACCCGATTTTACTTACGGTATTACCCTCAATGCCTCCTATAAAGGTTTCGACTTTACAATTTTCGGCAGCGGCTCGCAGGGCAATGATATGTATATGTGCCTCTACCGACCGGACCGTATCACGGGCAATCGGCTTCAAATCATGTACGACGAACGCTGGACGCCATCAAACACAAGCGGTTCGCGCCCGAGAGCAGGTGCAAGCGGTTTCGACAAGTATATACAATCAAGCGGTATGATTTTCGACGGCTCATTCTTCAAGATCAAACAAATCCAATTGGGCTACAATGCGCCACGAAAATTACTTAGCAAAATTTTCGTAAACGCTTTGAGGCTGTATGTCTCTTTTGACGACTATTTCGTTTTTACCAAGTATCCCGGATTCGATCCTGAAGTATCTGTGGATACCCGCACTTCTCCTCCATCTCTGAATGGACAGCAGGCAGTTGGCGAGGTTACGGGTAGCGGTGTCGGCATAGACAAAGGCGCATATCCCGTATATAAGAAAACAACCTTTGGTCTCAATATTACTTTCTAAAGGTGTTTATCAACGTAACAATTAATAACGATAAAAAATATATAAAAATGAAAAATATCAATAAATATTTCGTGGTTATCCTTATGGTAACAGCCGGCGTTTTTGTATCTTGTGAAGACCAACTTGATATTCCGCAACAGGGAGTTCAAGGGATTGATGATTTCTACAAAACAGACGATCAGGCCATGAATGCATTAGCCGACCTCTATGTGCAATGGAGAAGTACATATTCGGGATTAATAACGCCTCTTAACAATATGGCCGACGACTCTTACGCCGGTTGGGATAATATGGGCGATAACGGAGGCGCCGCGCACGCATTCAACTCTTTCACTTTCGATACACAACGCACCACAGATGCATATCGCGATCCTGCGGGATTAGTCAGACGAGTCAACACGATTCTTGCACGTGTAAGCCCCGATTCTCCGATGAAAAAGAGAATTCATGCCGAATGTTATGTGATACGTGCATGGGCATATTCTTATCTTGTTCAACTATTTGGCGGAGTGCCATTGTTTGAAGATGAAATTACAAGTACAAACGCACTTGCTCCCCGCGCTACAGCAGAGGAGGTTTGGGCCATGGTCAACAGAGACTTCGAAACAGCTTTATCTTCGGGCGACCTTCCCTCGAAAAGTTCGGTAAACGACAAGGAAAATATACTTCGCATTACCAAAGAGGCTGCACAGGCATGGTATGGCAAGTCTTTGCTTTGGCAAGGGAAATGGAACGAGTCCGCCACACAACTCAAAGCCGTAATCAATAGCGGCAAGTACCAATTGATGGGCGACGCCGAACTTAGAAACCACCTGAACGAACCCGATTTCGGCTTTGTGGTTCGTGCGAAAAACAACCTCAGTACCGAGGGCCTTTTCGAGTTTAACTCCAAGAAAGATCCGAATGGCAACGCCGGTGGTGAAGCCTATGGTGGTATCATGGGAGGCTGGCGTGCCGATAAACTCAGTCATAAAGACGGCCTTTTTGATTATGTGCCCGAAATAGATTATTACGGCTACGGATGGGGCGCAACGGGTACAAGCCGCAAGCCACTCTACGATGCTTTTGTAGAGATGGAAGGGCCAAACGGTTTTCGCCTTAAAGGAAGTGTATTGACAATTGAAGACCTTCATGCATTAAATATAACTGTTACAGGAGTTTACTACTCCAGCGAAGGCTACTGGGATTTCAAGTTCCGCAATATCCAATCTGAAGTAATAAGCAATTATATTGGCGCCGGAATGATGCAACTATTCAATCAGTCCAACGCATGGAAGCCTATGCGTTATGCCGAAGTGCTGATTAATGCAGCCGAGGCCTGTTTACGTGCAGGCGATGCAAGCAGCGCTCTTACATATATTAATATAGTACGCGAACGCGCACATCTTGCTCCTCTCGGATCTGTAACGCTTACCGACCTCAAGAAAGAGAAACGACTTGAGCTTTATCGCGAAGGCAGCCGCTATATCGATCTCGTACGCTGGGAAATACTCGGTGATGCTGATGGTATCACGGCCTCCAAAATGCTGAGCGAACAAGGACATTTCTATCCTACTTTTCAAGGCGTTACCGCAAACCTTCAGGCATTCACGTTGACACAGTACGGATGGAAAGAAAGAAATAAACTTTTGCCTATTCCGCAGAATGAGATGAATGCGAACATGGAAATGGTTCAAAATCCGGGATGGTAGTGGGTTGAGTTAAGAACTAAGAACTAAGAGTTAAGAACTAAGAGTACATTAATCTTTATTCTTTAAATTATTAAATCATTAAATTTTTTATATGAACAGACTTTTTTTGTTTTCATTTTTATTCTTGCTGTGCATCACAGGTTTTGCACAGCAAGAATTAGCCGGCGGTCGCAACGCAGTACAATTGGAATCGCCGGTTGTCAATCCCAACAACAGCGTAACGTTCAACTTTTTGGCTCCCAATGCACAGTCGGTCAGTATTGTTGGCGATGTCATGCGTGGTCTTGGAGTTGAAGGGCAGGGGGTGAATTTGGTCAAAGGTGAAAACGGCGTGTGGACCTATACGTCCGCTCCAATGCCATCCGACCTTTATACCTATTCGTTTATGGTTGACGGAGTGCGTACGCTCGACCCGAATAATGTTTACGTAAACCGCGATGTTGCCACCATAACCAATATGCTTATTGTCGGCAATGGTATCGGCGACTTGTACAAGGTTAATAAAGTACCTCATGGTACGGTAATCAAGACATGGTATCAATCTCCGACAAGCCCCGGAGCTACCTTACGTCGTATTACAATCTATACTCCTCCGGGATATGAGACAAGCGGACAGAGCTACCCCGTTTTTTACCTGTTGCATGGTATTGGTGGCGACGAAGAAGCATGGATCACACAGGGACGTACTGCGCAAATATTGGATAATCTCATTGCACAAGGCCGTGCCATACCCATGATCGTAGTGATGACAAACGGCAACATCTCGGAAGAGGCGGCGCCGGGAGAAACAAGCGCCGGCATGTTAAAGCCCACAATGGGACTACCTCTTACAATGGAAGGTTCTTTTGAAAGCGCTTTCCCCGATATCATCAAGTTTGTGGAGAGTACTTTCCGTGTGAAAGCCGACAAGGCCAACCGTGCCATTGCCGGCCTTTCGATGGGTGGCTTCCACACCTTGCATATATCCCGTTATTACCCCAATACTTTCGACTATATCGGCCTCTTCTCGGCTGCTATCATGGCCCCACGTGCGCAGGGTAACGATCAGCAAAACAAGATTTACGATAACTTTGTACCTACACTGCAAACCCAAAACCGCAACGGCTACAAACTCTACTGGATCGGGATGGGCAAGACAGACTTCTTGTTTCAATCAAGTGTCGATTTCCGCAAACAACTTGATGAAATAGGCATGAAACATATTTATCGTGAAAGTGAAGGCGGACACACCTGGACAAATTGGCGACTCTATCTCACTGAATTTACGCCATTATTGTTCAAGTAATTTTCAAGTCTCAATAAAATGAATATATTCTTATAACAAACTAAACAACTTCATCAATATGAAAAAGTATTTTTTTCTTTCAGCCTTTGCTCTTATAACCGGATTGTTGTCGGGTCAAGAGCTTCAGAATTTTATGCGCCAGCAGATTGTTTCCCCCGAAATTGCCAACGGCAAGGTCACATTTCGCATTGCAGCGCCGCAAGCATATCAGGTCAGGCTTTACGGTTCATGGATGGACTCATACACTGCCACTGAGCCTTTGGCAAGAGACACAGGAGGAATATGGAGCATTACCATCAATGCGCCTGCGCCTGAGATTTATACCTACAACTTCATTGTTGACGGCGTGTCCGTAAGCGATGCCTCCAATATTTTCATGCAGCGCGATGGCCGTCGCTTTCTGAGTATCCTGCTGATCGACGGGCCGCTTACAGCCAACTACCGCGAAGCAAACAAACGCGGCAATCTTGAACATGTGTGGTATAACTCGCCTACCATCGGGACAACGCGTCGTATGTTCGTATATACACCCTACGGATACAACACCTCCAAACAAAAATATCCTGTCCTTTATCTGCTTCACGGCGGCGGTGGCGACGAGGATGCATGGAGCAATATGGGACGGGCATGTCAAATACTCGACAACCTGATCGAACAGGGCAAAGCAGTGCCGATGATCGTTGTTATGCCTAACGGCAACCCCGGTCAGCAAGCTGCACAGACCACGCTTCTCCCCGAAAGGACTTTCGATCGCAACGACCCCTCTTTTGCCAACCTCTATATCCATTCGTTGGTTAAGGATATTGTGCCCTATATCGAGAAAAACTATCGCGTTATTGCCAACCCCAACAATCGCGCCATTTCCGGACTTTCCATGGGCGGCGGACATACAATGGCGGCTACCAATACTTATCCCGGATTCTTTTCATGGATACTTCCATTGAGTATGGGCATACAAGCCAATCAGGATTCGGACGCAGCTTTTCAGGCTATCAAAAAGGCCGGATACAAACTTTATTGGGTGGCATGCGGATCTGAAGATTTCCTTTGGGAAAGCGCACAGAACCTCGATGCCGCACTGACGCGCAATGGTCTTGAACATACGTTTTATGTAACCGACGGTGGCCATACCTGGGCCAACTGGCGAAAGTATCTAAATACATTTGCACCATTGCTCTTTAAATAACAAGAATTAAAAAAAATATTACCCCAAGTTTTGTGCATGAATGTCATGTTTTTGCACAAAACTTGTCTATTTACGGATTTCAAAAAAAACAACCATAATGAAAAAAAATGCTTTTTATACGCTGATCATTTTATCTGCATATTTGGTTTCGTGCGGAGAAAGACCGTCTCTCACGCGTACCGGTGGCGGCGAAATAATTGCTTCGTCAATCGCAGCAATTGCTCAAACCGATGCCGGCAAAGTAGCCGGCTATATTGATGATGGTATTTATACTTTTAAAGGTATCCCCTACGCCGAAGCAAAAAGGTTTATGCCTCCCGAAAAAGTCAAGGCTTGGGATGGCATTAGAAATTCGAGGGCGTATGGTCCTCAATGTCCGCAAGGGAAACGCATGGGGTGGTACTCCGACGATCAGGCCTTTGCCTTTGCTTGGGACGATGGTTATCAGGATGAAAACTGCCTGCGTGTAAATATTTGGACGCCTGCTTTGGCAGACGGGAAAAAACGCCCTGTGATGGTTTGGCTGCACGGTGGAGGGTATTCTGCCGGCTCAGGACAGGAATTGCCTTCGTACGATGGCGCTGCCTTGTGCCGGAAAGGCGATGTGGTTACGGTTAGTTTGAATCACCGTCTCAATGTGCTGGGATTTCTTGATTTATCTTCATTTGGCGAAAAATATGCACAATCGGGCAATGTCGGACTGTTGGATTTGGTTGCTGCGTTACAATGGGTAAAAAACAACATCGCCGAGTTCGGTGGTGACCCGTCCAACGTAACCATATTCGGGCAATCGGGAGGCGGAGGTAAGGTCTCTACCCTGCTTGCCACCCCGGCAGCCGAAGGCCTGTTTCATAAAGCCATCGTACAAAGCGGTTCAATGCTTCAAACGATGGAGGCAAAATTTTCTCAACGCATAGGAAAGGCAATCGTCGAAGAACTTGGTCTGTCGTTGTCGCGAATAGACGAGATACAAAATATCCCCTACGAACAACTCTTGGCGGCCGGAAACAAAGCCGTTGCAAAAATAAGAGTGGAAGCCGACCTGGAAGGACAATCGGCGTTTATCTTTGGCTGGGCGCCAACAGTTGACGGAGCAGTACTGCCTACCCATCCCTTTTCACCGAAAGCGCCTGCACAATCTAAAAATATACCTATGCTGATAGGTAGTACTTTACATGAATTTTGCGCAAGTTCAAATCGGCCCGAATTACGTGGGATAACTTTGGAGCGGGCCAAAGAAAACCTGAAACAAAGATTTGGCGATAAAACAGAAGATTTCGTAACGGCTTTCACAAAGGCTTTTCCGGACTACAAACCGCAAGATATGCTTGATACAGACTTTATGTTTCGCCCCGGCGTTGTTGATCAAGCTCGAATAAAATACGAACAACAGGGTGCACCGGTGTATATGTATATGTTTAGTTGGGAATCGCCTGTACTTGACGGGGTATTGCGTTCGACACACTGTATGGAGTTAGCGTTCGTTTTCGATAACATTGCCCGCTGTCGAGCAATGACCGGAGGAACAGAAAGCGCATACGCGCTTGCCGATAAAATGAGCGCTGCCTGGCTGAACTTTGCCAAAACCGGAAATCCCAACGTTCCGACACTGCCCAACTGGGAACCATATACAACAGAACAGGGAGCAACCATGTTTTTCGACGATATTTGCAACGTG
>Ga0082212_10002733_pt1 | contig 25430 bp, 10 predicted proteins | sample TergutNt197P3_FD_71548 | JGI IMG/M metagenome (GOLD analysis project Ga0082212, IMG submission 71548) | Neocapritermes taracua P3 segment gut microbial communities from Petit-Saut dam, French Guiana - Nt197 P3 | ecosystem: Host-associated > Arthropoda: Insects > Digestive system > Gut ...
GGCGACGAATGTGTCGGTCGTGGTCGGGGGGAAGGTGCAGGAGTGGCCGAACATGGGGTCGCAGGGCGGGGTGTTCACGAACGTCACCGCGAATGAGGGGCCCGCGCTCACGACCTACGGCGCGGCGAACACCCCGGCGGTGTATTTCTCGGGCGAGTCGAACGGGGCGCGGAACAACAACTCGATCCTCGCGGGCATGACGCCGGACCCGGCCATCACGGGCAGGGACTCGTGGACGATGGAGGCGTGGATCAATGTCCCGGTCTTGCCGACGTACACCACGACGTATTTTGCATGGACGTTCCGAGGGGCGAGCTCGGACGGGCAGGGCGGACCGAATTACCGCCTGTTCGAGGCGCGGTACTCGTCGGACGGGAACGCGATCGAGCATCACAGCGATAATGTGACCTGGGGCACGAAGCCGCCGCAGAATCAGTGGCACCATGTGGTGCTGACGCGCGATGGCGCGTCGAGGATGGAGTATGTCTATGTGAACGGTGTGCAGACGGCGGCGGTCTCGAAGCCGAACGTCAACATCCTGCCGGACGGTATCTTCACCATTGGGGCGACGCAGAACAGCAACCGCAACGGCTGGGAGCAGCAGATGTCGGGGTACATCGGGCAGATACGGGTGCACACGGGGTTCATGCCGCTGCATGACGCGGCCGTGAATTACGCGGTCGAGCGCGGCGCGTATGGCAGGGAGAGCGATATCGCCATCTGGGACAACCCGTCAACGTCCCCGCAGCCGTGGGCGGACGCGGGGAACTGGTTCGGCGGGATTCAGCCGTCGGCGGATGTCCGCGCGCTCATCCCGAATGGCGGCAGCGCGAGCCTGACCGCGCCGGCCGGGCCACTCCGCGCCATGACGGTGACGGACGGCGAACTGTGGCTGTCCGGTGGCGCGGAGATGGAGGTGTGGACCGCCGCGCCGGGGATGCCGTTCTATGTGGCGGACGCGATGGGCGCGACGGGGACGCTGAACGTGGTGGAGGGCCTTCTGGGCATACGCGACCCGAACACGGTGGGGCAGTTTATCATCGGAAATGCCGCCGACGCGCTCGGCACGGTGAACATCGGCGGCGGGGCGCTCCCGGCGCGGGTAGAGGTGAGCAGGGAAATCTACCTCGGGAGCAACTTGGGCACGATGGGGCGGATAACCGTCTTGCCCAACGGGACGCTGACGCGCGTGGGCGATGTCAATAGCGGCTACGCGCGTGTGGGTCGGGACCGGGGCGACGGGAAACTGACCGTGAACGGCGGCACGATCCTCTACCCGCGCCTCACGTTGGTCTCTAACGGCGGCAAGGGCGTGCTGGAGATGAACGACGGTTTCGTGCGCCTGTCGGATATGCTGTATTTCTCGGACAACACGGGGTATGCGGACTCGGAGGCGATCGCCTACCTCAACGGCGGCGTGCTGCAGTTGACGCGCATCAACACCGACAAGACGGACGGGCTGAACGCCATCTATTTCAACGGCACGGTCGTGCGGAACATCAGCACGCAGGGCGACTTCATCAACAACGCCAACATGACGAACCTGTTCGTGCAGGCGGGCGGCGCGATTTTCGATGTCATCTCCGACAACAAGCGGCCGCCCACGGAAATCACCCTCCAGCGCGCGCTGCTGCATGACCCCGCGCTGGGGGCGACGGTGGACGGCGGCCTCGTCAAGCGCGGGCCGGGCCTGCTGCGCCTCTCGGGCGCGGGCCACACGTTCACGGGCGACATCCACCTCGAGGAGGGGCTGCTGTTCTTCTCGCGGGCGGACCTCATGCCGGGGTATGCGGGGGAAATCATCTTCGACAACCCCAACGCGGTCGTCGGCTGCACCGAGGCGGGGGCCGTGCCGTGGCTGCTCTCGCTGATCGACACGGGCGCGACGGGCTACCTCGCGGTCTTTTCCGAGAACGTGGATGACGACATCGACCTGTCCACGCACCCGTACCTGAAACTCGCGACGCGCGGGGGCATCACCCTCAACAAGCCCGTCGTCACCGCGCCCGGCGCACCGCTCAACCTCGGCCCCCTGCACGGCTCGACGCTGACCTACACCCACCCCATCACCAACACGATGGCGCTGGTGGTGAGCGGGCAGGGCAACGGCACACTGGTCTTGGACAACACGGGCGCGAACGACTACACGGGCGGCACGACCATCACGGGCGGGCGTGTCCGCCTCGACAACCTGGCCCAACTCGGCACGGGGATGATCACGCTGGCGGGCGAGGGCGGCCTGCTGATTAACGCGAACACCATCGACCCCGTGGCGCTGCTCGCGCGCATCACGGCGGGCTCACGCGGCCACATCCTCATCAACGGTGCCGCGCCGAACATGAACTTCAACCTCTCGGGCCACCCCGGCATCTACCTCGGGACGGCGGACAACGACCGCACGTACGGCGGCACCCTCACGCCCAGCGGCGACACCTACCGCGCCGCAGGCGGCTGGCAGGAGTACAGGCTCCAGAGCGCCCGCAGCGGCATCAGCCTCCAGAACCTGACGGACGACAACGGCACCCCGCGCCACCTCGTAATCGAGGATGAGGGCACGGCGCGTATCCTGAACGCCAGCACCTTCTCCGGCGGCATCGCGGTGACGAACAAGGGCGGCCTCTGGATTTCAAACAACTCCTACCTGCTCGCCAACGCAACGAGCCTCTACATCAACGACGGCACGCTGCGGCTGGCGGACGGCATGACCATCCCCGCGCGCGTCGCCGTGACGGCCGGGCCGGAGGGCATGGAGGTCAACCCGTGGGGTAACACCTGCACCACGTTCGCGGGTGCGCTGACTGGCACAGGGTGCATCTTCACGTCCGACGGCGGCGACGTCTATTTCGGCGACGTGAGCGCCTTCGCGGGCGTGTTCGACCCGCGCGAAAACGGCTCGACGCTGGGCGTGGGCGCGGGTCTGACATTCGGCTGGAACCCCTCCCTCGTCATCACCAACTCCGGCTTCGGCATCGGCTACCTCGGCATCCAGTACGACGGCAACCTCACATGGTCCACCGACCTCGTGACCCCACTCGGGGCGGACGGCCTCAACGTCGGCCTGAAGAAGCGCGGCGCGGGGACGCTCTCCGTTGACGTCGCGCACACCTACAACGGCAACACCATCGTCGATCAGGGGACGCTGAAAGTTGACCACGACAACGCGCTTCCGGCCGGCGTCGGCAAAGGCAAGGTCAGCATCTCCTTCGGGGCGGCGCTGGACGTCAACGGCCGCGACATCGCCGTCAACGGCATCATCAACCCCGGCATCGTGACCGACGGCCTCGGGGGCGCGCAGACCGTCACGGTCGGCGTGGACGACACGAGCTCGACGCTCACGGCGCGGCTCGACCCCGCCCTCACGCTGGTCAAAGAGGGTGTCGGCACCACCACGCTGGCCTCCCCCGAGGTTCACGACGTGCGCGTCAAGGCGGGGACGGTGACGATGACCCTGCCCGCGGGCATCAAGGGCGACTTCACCCTCGAGGGTTCCGGCATCGTCACCGTCAACGGCAACGCGCCCACGGGCGGCGCGTCCGCAGGGCAGCAGGGGCTGACGGCCTACTACTACCAGATGGCCAACAACAGCCTGTTGAACGAAAACCTCATGCCCACGCTCGGCGCACTGGACACGTTCTTCTACTCGAACTCCCCGACGAACGTCACCGACACCGCGCTCGCGGGCGACACGCTCGACTTCGGGTTCACTCAAAACACCTGCCGCTTCCCCGCGCCGTATGACGAGAGCCGCGCCGATAACTTCATCGCCATCTACCGCGGCACGTTCACCGCCGAGGAGAGCGGGACCTACACCTTCGGCGTGCAGGCCGACGATTTCGGCGTCGTGTTCATCGACGGCGTGAACGTCGTGAACCACACGACCTCGACGACCAAGACCGGGACGATCCCCCTGAGCGCGGGCGAGCACGACATCGCCATCGGCTTCTACGAGCGCGGCGGCGAGCAAGGTCTGAACATCCTGATGCAGGCCCCGTCGGACGCGAGCCTCACCCCGCTGCCGCAGGTGCTGCTCACCTCCGCCGCGCCCGCCGTCACCGCCCGCCTCGGCGGCGTGGACGGCCCCGCCGCGACGCAGATCACCCTCAACGGCAGCGCCGTCGCGGGCATCGGCACGGACGACGGCCGCACCGCGACCTTCTCCGGCACGGTCGTCTCCACCGCCACCGCGACGCTCCGCAAGGTCGGCCCCGGCCGCCAGATACTCGACAACGCGCAGGCGCTGACCCTCGGCTATATCGACACCACCGAGGGCACCCTCGAGATCGCCGTGCCGGGTAACGCCCCCGCCTTCGTCTCCAGTTACATCGGCTCGGCCAACCCGAACAACAACTTCACGGGCGTCACGATGGCGAGCCTCACGGGCGGCGCACCCGGCGGCGTGTTGCAACTGAACGAGGACGGCAACCTGCGGATGAACCGCGCCACCGCCGACACCACGTTCAACGGCTCGATCGTCGGCCCCGCGTCCGCCGCCATCCTGAAGGCCGACCTCCAGGTGCTGACCCTCGCGGGCGACAACGACGGCTTCCTCGGCACATGGCTCATCCACGCGGGCAGCACGCTGAACCTCGCCGACGGCGGGACGCTCGGCACGGGCCCCGTGGTCAACAACGGCGAACTCCGCTTCACCCGCGACGAGGACTACGCCGTGACCCTGTGGGGCGGCACCGGCACCGTCGTCAAGTGCAGCGAGGGGACGCTCTACGTCCGCAGCGTGGGCAACGCGCCGATCACCCAGCCCTTCACCATTGAGGGCGGCCGCGTCGTGTTCGACACGCAAGGCGGCTCGCTCTTCCTGAACGGGGCGCTGGACGTGTCGGAAGGCGCGTCGTGGGGCGTCACCGGCGGCGGCAGGGTCATCGTCGGCAACAGCGGCGAACTGCCCCCCTCGCACGTCACCATCGACGGCACGGAATGGTCCGTGATCGCCAACGACTCCCCGCCCGTCGAGGACGGCCTGACCGTCATGCTCGACGCGTCGAACCCCGGCACGCTCACCGTTGACGGCAACGGCAGCGTCTCGCAATGGCTCTCCCTCGCGGGGGCATCGGTGTACACGAACAGCGACACCGCGTCAAGCCCCTTCTACGTCCCCGAGGCCTTCGGCGGCAAGGGCGGCGTCGTGTTCGGCACGAACGAGCTCAGCGGCGCGTACGCCCCGACGTGGCTCTCCTCCTCCCAGCAGACTGTCGTGCAGACGGTGTTCCTCGTCACCCGCATGACCGCGAACCAAGTGGACAACGCGGGCATCTTCGGGCAGACCGGCGCCGACAAGGGCATCCGCTGCGTCAACAACTCCACCGGCCTGCGCGTCTCCGGCTACGACGTGAACGACTTCATCAACGGCGGCAGCTGCTATGTGAACGGTGCGCTAAAGAGCGACAACGGCGCACTCGACACCGTCCCGGTCCTTATCATGCAGAATACAGGGAACGTATGGACCGGCTGGCTGAACCCCCTCTACACGACCCTCGGCTTCTACTGGTGCGGGCAGACGCTGCACCTCCGCTACTACCGTGGCGAGGTCGGCGAGCTGCTCGTGTACAACCGCCAGCTGCCGGGGCAAGAGCGCGAGCTGATCGAGGCATACCTCATGGACAAATGGCTCACGCCGGGGCAGTCGTCAGAGATCGCCCTGCCCGAAGGCCTGACCATCGAGATCAGCAACGGCGGCATCCTCAACCTCAACGGCTCATCGCAGACCGTCTCCACCGTCATCGCGGGCGAAGGCGGCGGCAGCGTCATCAACGGCACGCTCACCGTCACGGACGCGCTCGTCATCACCCTCCTGCCCGACGGCAGCACCGCAGGGCTGGTCTCCTTCGACAACCTCGTGCTGGGCCCGAACGCGCGGCTCATCGTCAACGGCATGGAATACGCCAAGGGCGTGATCGACGTGTTCACCGCCACCACCGTGTCGCCCGCAACCCCCTTCGCCAAAGAGAACCTGCCCAAAGCCTGGAGCGGCAACTTCCGCAACAACCTCTACCGCATCTCCCACGGCGCAACGCTGATTATTTTGAGGTAAAGAAGAAGAGCACCACCGTGCCGTTGAACACGGCGTGCATGATGATGGGCGTGAGGATGGAGCCGGTGACGGCGTATGCCACGGAGAAGAGGGCGCTCAGGAGCATCAGCGGCAGGAACGAGGGCCCGTGCAGGTGGATGAGGGCGAAGTAGAAGCTGTTCAGCAGCACCGCGAACCCGAATCGGCGGCCTTTCGCCAGCGACGGCAGGAGGATGCCCCGGAACAGCAGTTCCTCGGAGACGGGAGCGACCACGACCGCGAAGAATACCACGGCCGCGAAAACGGGCGTGGGCTGGGCGGGGTCGTCCAGCCATGTGAAAATCTCCTGCGAGGCCATGTCGAGGCCCAGCGCGTTTCCAGCCGCCGCGACGGCGAGCTGGACCAGCAGCACGACGGGGAGCGCGGCAAGCCCGTAGAGAAGGCCTTTGCCGACCGCCCCCAGCCATGTGCCGGCAGGGTTGCCGAAGACAGTGCGCGGCCCCCTCCCTGTCAGCAATGTGCAGAGGGCGATGATCAGGAACCCGAACCCGGAGAGGGCGCTCATCCCGATGATGATGGCCTTCGGCGTGGCGGCGGCGTCCTCGGCGGCGGGCGCCTGTAGCGCCCCCGTCAGCGCCCCCAGCCCGGTCAGCGCCACGACCGGCACCGCGTGGCGGAACGTGAACGGGCGTGCCTGTAACGTGCCGAGCGCGGGCAGCAGCGGTTCCCCCTGTTTCCTGAGGTTCGCCAGGAACACGAGCACCAGCCCGCACGCTATGCCCGCACCGAAAATCAGCCATGTGGCAATCTCGCAGATGAAAGGGACAATCTCTATTTCTTCGGGAGGCATGGGGGAGGGGGGAGTTGGAAATTAGGAATTAGGAATCGCCGGGAGCGCAGGGCTTCCGCCCTGCAATTAGCAATTAGGAATTAGGAATTATGCATAATGAATTAGGAATTAGGAACCAGATGGCGGGGAGTTAGGCATCAGATTGAGATTCGGAACCGGGGCAAGGAAAGCAGTGACTCCGTGAGAGTGGAGGGTGAAGCGTGGCGTTCTTCATTCGTGGTTTGAAGTTCTGAATTCCTGATTTCTGATTCCTCTGCCGGGGCTAGCCGCCAGATCCAATCGCCGCTGTCGATGTCCACGGTATCAATGCCGCTCTTTTTCTTCACGCCCGGCTGCCCGCCGTCGTCGGTGCCGTTCCAGCCGATGGAGTAGAGTAGGGGACCGCCGTCGCCCTCGGGCTTGTAGCGCATGGGTTGGCCGTCGCATGGGTCGCAGGGGATTTTCGCGAGGAGCTGCGGCACGAGGCCGTCGAGCGTCTCGGGTATCCGCCCGTGTTCCAGACGATAGCGCTCGATGGCGCAGGCGATGACCGCCTGATGGAGGGTCGCCTGTGCTTGGGCAACGCGCTGTATGCTTACATCTACGAGGGGGAACGGATCTAGCGTTATGAAACGGGGATAGTGTTTTGGCGCCTCGATGTGTTTCAGTTGCGCGATGTCGAAGCATCGCTCGTCGGCATGGAGCATACGCTCCGGTTGTCCGATATGCTCCGCGAGGAGAACCGCGTTCTGGTAGAACCACCCCCTCGGTATCATGTAAAACCAGACAGGTGTTTTCCTCATAAGCATCGCATTGTAAACGTCGGCAGGAGAAGGAGAAGCCGATAGCGTTTGAGAGGAAAACCAGGCGCGTTCAAACTGAACCGCCCGAACAGTGTGTTCCACAAGGTTTATCTCCGCCAGCATGTTTTGGAGCGTGACGAGTTGCCGCTCGTCCCACATGCGCCCGCTGATGCCGCACCATAACGGGGTGCACAACATCTGAAACATCTGTGAACTCACAAGTGCGGAAACAATGACGGGGGATGCTTTCTGGCAACAGTTGACCATGCGAAATCCCGTCTGTATGTCCTCCGTCATCCCATCGTATTGACCCGCCTCATACTTTGCCAATGCCCGGAGGGTGTACATGCGGGCTAAAAGTATTGTGACCCCAAGATGAAGATCAGGATACGGGTCAGTGATGACTGCATCATCCCATCCCTCGGAACGGAACGAGGGGCGTTCAAGTGCCTCCTCGACCTCGCGCAGGTCGTCGTCGTAAACCGAAAGCGCGGCAAGCAGGTTGTCGTTGCTCAGGGCAACGCGCCAGTGATCCAGCCCCGCATACCTGCCTGTTTGCCAGATAGAACCGCTGACGGTGTTGTTGGTGCTGGTTTGCGAACGTGGGGGCGACGGCAGCCAGATCCTCTTATTGCGAGGGATTGCGAGCAGGTCGCGGAAAATCGGCATCATGGCGATGTTCTCGTCGTCGGGGACGGGCGGCGGGATGAAGGCTTGCCAGTCGAGCGTCATCCCCTGTTCCGCGCACTCGCGTACATAGCGTTCCCACGCACATTTGCCCCGCACGTTCTCCACCGCGTAAAACAACGCCACGCACACGGCCAGCGCCAGCACGACAATCCCGATCCACTTGAACACTTTTTTTAACATGGTTTTGATTATCCCCTGTTTCGGGATGGAAGTCAATCTCACACAACGTTACGAAGGCACGGCGGAGAGGGTAGGGGACGTGTCATGGCGGGCGAGCGTCCCCGCGAGACGCGCGCCTTCACTGCGGGTACGCGATGCCGTCGGGGGTCAGGTACACGAGGGGGGCTTTGCCTTCGGCAGTTGTCGTAAAACTCTGCTTCTGATAGACGACAGGCGAAATCGTATATTGCGCGCCAGCAGTGAAAACTGCGCCGCCTTTGCGAACGATGGTGAACCCTTTTTCCCGATATGGGGTGTCATATTTCTCCGACCAGCGCAATGGCGTTTCCGTGGTGCCGTCATAATCTTTATAGAGGGACGAGCAATCGACATTCCGTGTCACCAGCACGGGGATGATGGCTTCCATCTCGTCCCGCACATTCCCTGCAATGCACCACATGCAGTAGTCTGCCTTCAATCGCCCACTGGGGGCGGTCCGGACACCCCTGCCCGCCAGTTTGGAGTAATCAAACCCGTAGTACGGAGCCCATTTATCCGGGTCTTTGGCGTTCTCCTCATCGTACAGCACCTTAAAGTAATCGACCGCATTGCTGAACGCCATGTTGACGATATCATCAAAGGGCTTCCCGTCATCGCCGCATTGCACCTCGTCAATCTGCGTCTTGGACCACACGCTGCCAACCCCCGCGAGTTCGCGCTCCACGTTCGCGCTGACAATCGAAACGTAAATATCTTTTCCGCGCGCACTGACAACATTAAGCCCCGCATTCGCTACCGCATTGCAACATGCGGGAATGATCACCGCGATGAAGAGAAACACGACCCCCATCACCACGAGCAGCCCAGCTAGCGAAAACCCCTGTTTGCTTTCAGTTCCCATCTTAACCTCCTGTCTCAATCGTTACCCGCAGTGGAAACATTAGACCAAACCGGGCGGGTTTGTTCAAGCCGGTAATGACGGCGTTGCCGCGTTTTTTCCCGGCAGGGTTCGTCCCCTATGTCCCCTCAGCACCCCTCATTTCATGCTGGGCAAAACGATGCCGCGCAGGATGATCTTCTGGCAGAGGATGAACACGACGGCGGTGGGCAAGGAGACGATCACGAAGCCGGCCATCACCGCCCACGGCTGGTCGCCGAGCTGCTGGCTCATCTGGTACATCCACACCGCGAGCGTCCAGTGACTCGGGCGCTGGCACACGAGCAGCGCCCACTCCCAGCTGTTGTAGGCGTGCACGAAGGCGTGCAGGGCGTTGACCGCGAGGATGGGCGTGGTCATCGGCAGCGTGATGCGCAGGAACACCTGCCACTCTTTCGCGCCATCGATCATGGCGGCCTCGTAAAGCTCGCGCGGGAGGGCGTCGAAGAAGCCCTTGAGGATGAAGATGGACATCCCGCTCGCGACCGTCGGCAACACCAGCGCGGCGAAGGTGTTCAGCAGCCCGAGGTCGCGGATGAGCAGGAAGCCGGGGATCGCCGTCACCGCCGCAGGGAACGCCATCGTCGCGAGCATGAAGAGCAGGATTTTCTCGGCGCGGCGCATCCCGAGGCGCGAGAGCGCGTAGGCCGCCAGCGGGTTGACCGTGAGCGTGGCGAGGATGGAGAGGATGACCAAGAGGAGCGTGTTGCCGAACGCCGCGCCGCGCAGGAACAGGTACTCGCCGACCATGCGGTAGTTGGCGAGCGTCCCGGCGGCGAAGTCGCGCCAGCCGCGCCGCGCGAAGGTGACGGCGATGGCCTCGCGGACGGGGAGCCGCGCCTCCTCGATGCGCCTCCAGCCGTAGGCGCGGCACACCTCTTCGGCGGTGCCGTATTTCGCGAGCAGGTAGTCCTGCCACGCCTGTTCCGCGCTCAGCACGTCGAGGTCGCCGAGCGGGACGTGCGGGATGAAGTTGCGCCACAACGCGCTGTTCTCGTAGGGCATGAGGCGCACGTCGGCGAAGGAGTCGATGGCGCGGCCCGTCAACTGCGTATAGACGGCCTCGGACTTGCAGGTGTCGCGCACATAGGCGCGGTAGCGTTCCTCCAGGCCGGGCGTGACGCGCACACGCAGGAGGCGGCGCGGGTAACGCTCGTGGATGAAGCGCGACCATTCCTCATATAATGAATTAGGAATTAGGAATGAGGAATTAGGAATCAACGGGAACGGGAGGTTCGCGAAACTCTCGCACGGCTCGCCCGAGAGCGCGGCGTAGTCGGCGGGCGTGAAGGCGTTGTCCACCGCGAAGCCGAGGCGTTGCTGCGTGTCGGGGGCTTTGAGGTGTTTGAGCCACATCTGGCGCGACTCGAACGGCACGGTGCGCGTCATCGGCGAGTCGGGCGCGGCGCGTGTCTTGTACGAGCGTTTGAAATCCTGATAGAGGTCGGACTTCGGGTCGTCCGTCGGGTAGTCCCAGTTCGCGTGGTTGAGCGGCGCGCGCTGCTGGGCGATCATCCGTATGCCGAAGAACGTGGGGTAGCGGATGACCCACTCCCTGTTGAGCAGATCGAGCGCGGCATCGCGTCGTTGGGCGGTCGAGAGCTTGGCGAAGGCGGCGGGGTTCTCGTCGCGGACACGCCCCTCGAAATGCCGCCGCACGAAACCCGCCACGTCGCGCGCGTCGAAGTTGCACTCGCTGTTGCGGATGTCGTAGTGCAGGTTGAAGTCCGCATAATCCGCCGCCCTGCGTTGCCACTGCGCGGCGGTCGCGGGGTCGCGCATGGCCGCAAGCTCGCGCGCGGCGAAGGCGCGGCTGCCCGCCTCATCACGCGAGACCGCCACCCAGCTGCCCCAGTGCGGCGGCGCGTCGGGATAGACCGCGAAAGGGAAGCTCGGGTAGCACGTCGCCACATAACGCACGAAACGGTCATTGCGATCCCACACCGCGCGGACGACCGGCGAGAAGCGGTAATAATCATACGGCCCCGTCAGCGACGACGCCAGCATCACCAGAAACGGCACCACCATCGTCACCCCGCCCAGCGCAAGCACGGAATACACCAGCGCGAGAAACACCCGCGCCTTCAACGATTTGCGCTCGACTGTGAGAATCACGGGCATAAGCGAACGGGCTGCTAGAATTCCACGCCGGGCTGGGCGGGGAGGGTAGGGTAGGGGTGTTTGACGGCGTGGATGTGGCTGACGGTGTCGGCCAGGTCGATGAGCGCCTGGGAGGCATCGCGGCCGGTGAGGATGATGACCTTTCCGGGCGCGGCGGCGGCGAGGCAGTCAAGGATGGGCTGGAGGGGGAGTAGGCCGAGGGCGGGGACGGAGCAGAGCTCGTCCAGCACGACGACATGTGTGGCGGCGTCGGCGAGTTTCTCGCGGGCGAGGGCCAGTCCGGCGGCGGCGGCGGCGCAGTGGCTGCCGCGCAGGGTGTCGGAGTCGGACTGGCGGACGAAGCCTTTACCGCAGACGTGGAGTTCGGTGCCGGGCAGCAGGCGGAGGGCGCGGGCCTCGCCGGTGTCGTCGGACTGCTTGATGAACTGGATGACGCACACCCGTAACCCATGCCCTGCCGCGCGCAACGCCATGCCGAAGGCGGCGGTGGTCTTGCCTTTGCCGTCTCCGGTAAGGAGGATAATGCGGGGGTGTTCCGTCATGTTGGGCGTCCCTGATCCGTACCGCAATCGGCGTCTTGCGGTTGCGGGTCAGCCGTTGACGGGTCGTACCATGTCCATCCGTGCCAGGATGCTTGCCGGTACTTTGACCAGGGCGCAAGCCGCATTAGAGCACCGCATACTGTCTTGTATTTGACGCGCTCGGCGCTACCGTAGATATCGCTGAACAGGTCTCGGCGCATGTCAACGAAGAGCGAGATATTGCGGAAATTATACGTTTCACCGGTGGGAGACTTGAATGAATACTCCTTCGCGTTTAAATTCGTCATGAAATGCCCGGTCTTCGGGTGTGTCCGCGCCTTCTCCCCGATGATTGCGTAGGCCTCCGGTGAATTCCTCTGGTTTTTATTGACAATCGAGATTTGTTTGTTTCTGCACTCGAAGGAGCATGTCTTCCGGTTAGGGTGGAATTGTTTTGGGGTGAGCGTGTACATTTTTCCGCAGATTATACACGTCAGGGTATGTAGCACGGCGGTGCGCAGTTGCTGGGTTGTTTTTTTTCGATTAGGGACCGTTTTGCCTGCCTGTCGTCGCCGGCAACATTCCGACAGGCATTCGTGGGAGCATGTTTTCCTGACGGCTTTGTAATGGGAATGGATTAGCTTTCCGCAAATAATACACGGGCTGCCAGGCCATATACGCTTTTGCGCCAGCCTCATGTTGCGAGCGTGCTGTTTAAAGCATTCGTGCGAGCAGGTCTTCCGTTTGCGATGTGCTTGCGAGGCTTTGTCCGGGGTATAGATGGTAAAAGTCTTTCCGCAGGCAACACAGACCTTATCGTACGAAAGCGGGCGGGTACGCCGTAGCTTCGCGCGGTGGCGCAGGCACTCTGGCGAGCACGTCAACCGGATGGACTCAGCCGTGTTGAGGATGACTTTGTCACAGACGACACAGTGCGTTTCATACGGCGATGGTTCGCACAAACCCTGTTTTATCCCATCTGAATCTGGCCTATGTCCCCTGTTTATGCGCCGGAGTAATCCAGCCTTGCATTCCGGTGAACAGGTAGCCCTCAGTCTGAACGTCCAATTCTCAAAGGGCTTGCCGCAAATCTTACAGGTTAGAATAAACGGCTTCATTAAGGGAATGTGCCTGGTGCGAACAGGGTTCTCGGCTCTTTTCCTCTGGTAGTGCGCAATCGTTAAACGCCGGATCAGTTCGCTTCTGCAGTCTGGCGAACACGTCATGCTCCGGTTCGTTCCGCGCGCGAACTCCTTTCCGCACACCTTGCAGGTGTCGATCACTGTTTTCCGCGGCCGGGGAATATACGTGCCCTCTTCCAGCCTTTTCTTTTTGTTGGCGATTGCGCTACGTACTCTCAACGTGTCCATGCACTCCCGTGAACATGTACGCCGGCCGTTTTTGCGCTCGAAGGGCTTGCCGCAGATTTCGCAGATGGCGGGGGGAGGTCTTCTCTCTGCCCGTAGCCTTTGGATGGTGGCGCTATTGCTGCGAGCTTGCGATTTGTAGCGACATTCGAGTGAACACGTCTTCCTCCCCTTTTTTCGGCTCTCGAACGTCTTGCCGCAGATTTCGCAGGTGTAGATGCCGGGAGGCTTCGGAGTAAAGGTAATGATAGGTGTGTGTGTCATATCAACTTCTCGTTCCTCATTTCTTTCCTGATTACTGAAACTCCAGTAGGCCCCAGAGGGCGGGGGTGAGCTCGGCCTCGCTGGGGACGTCGGCGGTGATGGCGGTGGCTTTGTTGGCCCAGTAGGTGCGGGCGGTGGTCTGGTTGTTCTCGCCGCGCAAAATGCCGATGTCGCCGCGGATGCGCTGGCCGGGCTTGGGGTCGAGGCCGAGCACGTCGAGGGGGACCGAAATCTCGTACAGGCCTTGCTTGTCCTCGGCGAGCAGGACGTGCTGGCTGACGTCGAGGACTTCGTCGAAGGTGATGGTGCGCCAGGGGGAGCTGAAGGGGACTGGCGTGGCGGGGACGCCGTGCGCTACCTTGGGGCGGTAGAGCAGGGCGCGCACGTTGCCGTCCACGCGGGTGACGGTGAGGCGGAGGTCTCCGGCGGCGGGGGCGCGGCGGTCGGGCTTGGCGGCGGGGTCGGTGCCGAGCATGAGGTCGAGCGCGCCGCCGGTCTTGAAGAGGGCGGTGGGCATCTCGCCGGAGTTGCGGAGGAGTTGCGGCAGGCGGGTGTCCCAACAGGCGTGGAGGCGGCCGCCTGAAATGGCCATGCGGCCGGTGATGTCGTAGGGCTTGGAGTTGGAGTTGAAGTTGGCGGCGACGCCGCGCTTGTCGATCTCGACGGGGGGGATGTCGCGCCATTTGGCGAAGTCGCCGTCAACGGTCATGCCGTCGATGGCGGGGACGCGCAGGACGCCGGTGCCGCTGGCCTGCTGGCGGCGTTGCTCGAGGGCCTGGCGGTAGTCTTGGGCCTGTGCGAGGAGGGCGGGGGTGACGCTGACTTTGATGGGGTCGATGGGGCGGAGGGTGTCGAGGCCGTCCACGCGCACGATGCTGGTGCGGGCGCCGTCCACCAGATAGGTCTGGCCGTTGGAGGTGGCGATGGAGGGCCAGAAGTTCTCGTCGTGGAGGGTGATGTTTTCGAGGGGCATCCCGCGGGTGGTGCTGAGCATCTGCCAGAGCTTGCCTTGGCGCACGTCCTCGAAAAGCTGGCTGACGAAGAGGCCGTCGCGGGTGAAGAGGTAGATGTTGCCCATGTTGCCGTTGATGGCCCAGAGGGGTTTGACGCGGCTGCCCTTGGGCTGGATGAGGCCGCCGAGCAGGCGCGTGGGGCCGATGACGTGGCCGGGGAACTGGGGGACGCTGGCCTCGTGGGAGGGGTGCAGGCCGGGCCATGCGTTGGGGTAGCTCCACACGGCCTTGCCGCCTTTCACGCCGCAGATGGAGTGCTGGTGGAAGGGCTCGACGCCGAGGGTGAGGATGGCCTCGCCGGAGTCGTCGGCGAGCATCTGGTCGCCGCCGCTGCTGGCTGGGCGGTACACCCCTTCGGCGAGGGTGATGCCGTTGGCGCGGGTGTAGGCGGGGCGGCCGTTTTTCCATTCGGGCTTGAAGCGGATGGCCTTGCCGTTGATGCACCCGGCGGCGAAGGAGAGGTCGCCCAGCACGGTGACGCCGGTGGTGACCTCGCGGCTCATCTGCACCTCGTCGGGCTGGACGTCGCCGTCGCCGTTGAGGTCGCTCCAGATGAAGAAGATGGCGTGCTTGCGGTTGTCGTCCCAGAGGCCGCGCTTGAGGTCGGAGCCTTCCGGCACGAGGCGCTTGAAGGCGTCGCCGTGCAGGAGGGGCCAGTCGTTGGCCATGCCCATCCCGGCGACGGGGACGGCGACGCCGTTGCGCTCTTCGAAGAGGAACGCGCCGCTGCCGCCGGTGGGGTTGCAGTTGAAGCAGTTGCTGAAATAGCGCTTGCCGTTGGCGCGGTAGGCGGTCTCGGGCGCGGCGATGCGGCGGGGGAGGGCGAAGGGGGCGGAGTCGTTGCGGTAGAGGACGTTGACGAGCTGGTCGGTGCCGCGCTTCCAGTCGAGGGTGAACTCGAGGGTGCCGTGGCCTTCGTCGGCGTAGTAGAAGCGGTTGGGGTTGGTGCTGTCAAGCTGGCCGCCGCCGCCGTATTTGCCGGGGCCGTAGAAGGCGCGCAGGAGTTTGCCGTCCGCGCTCCAGAGGCTGACGCGCTTGGGCAGGTAGTCGTTCTCGGCGACCCACACGCGGCCGTCGTTGTCAACGGCGACCTCCCACGGGCTGTTGATATGGAACGGGTCGTACTGCCCCGCCTGGGGCTTGCCGGGGTTGCCGATGGCGCGGGTGAGTTTGCCGTCGGGCGAGAACACTTTCACCTGATGGCTGTTGCCGTGGTCGCTGACGTAGAAGTTGCCCTTCGCGTCGATGGTGAGCGAGACGGGGGCCTCGAGGCCGTCGGTGATGACGGAAATATTTTTCCCGCCCGGCACGACCTTCACCACATTGCCGAGCGAGAGCGCGTACAGTTGGCCGTCGGGTGCGTAGGCGACGCCCGTGGGCGCGGGGAGGCGGATGTCGTTCTCGACCTTGCCCGTCGCCGCGTCCACGATCCACACGGCGTTGCTGCACGTGAGGGCGACGGCGATGCGACCGTCGCGGACGGCGATGCCGTGCATGGCGCGCATCATGTCGTGCTCGGCAATCTCATCGCCGATGGGGGTCTTTAGCACCTCGTGGGTGCGCTTGTTTTTGTCCATCCGCGAGAGGCGCAGCTCGAGGATTTTCTTCGACCTGTCATCCATCCTGAACACGGAGGCGATGTAGGCGCAGGTGTTCGTGTCGGCCGCGGGACCGGTGTCCACGGCGATGTACGGCGCGGCGGTCCAGTGGCCGCCGATCCATTTCAGGCCGCCCTGCTTCACGCCGTCCATGCCCACCCAGATGAAGCCGTCGGGGCCCTCGGTGACGAACGAGCCGAGGAACACCGCGTCCTGGCCCGTAGGCGATTGCGCGGCCGGGACGAACGCCGCGCCCGAGGGCGGCGAATGGTTCGCGAGCCACGCGCCCGTGTGGTCGGGCGTGTCCCACGGCGGGTTGCCGGGCGCATAGACGGAGAACTCGTAGGCGAGCTTCGTGCCCTTGTGCCAGAGGCCGCGCGCGGTGTACGCGCCCGGCGCGACGGGGCTGAGAGGGATGTTGTAGAGGCCGTGCCGCGCCGCGTCGAGGTCGCGCCCGAGGTCGTCCGTGCCGTCCCACCACGCGGTGTTGCGCCCGGCGGGGAACCATGTCTCGGAGACGAGGTTGCGGACGCGGGTGCCGTCCTTGTCCTCGATGACGAGCGTGACGTAGCCCGCCTCGGGGATGCGGAAAGGCACGGGGATGGGCGGGTTGATCGCGGCCTCCTCGCGGATGAGGCCCGCGGGCAACGCGAAGGGGCCAGCGGCGGGGCGGGCCAGCGCGAGCAGCTGGTCGAGCCAGAAGCGGCGCCCGCCGTTGGTCTTTGTGCGCAGGTGCTCGTGATCCTCGGGCATGGGCGCGGTGATGCGGACGCGGATGGCGCGGGCGGTGATTGGCGCGTCGAACGCGAAATAGTTCGGCCACAGGTGGACGGGATAGCCGAGGCGGAAACCGCTGAATTGCGCGACGGGCTTCCAGTCCGCCTCCGCCGCCATGCGCGGGTGGGCGGCGGCCGGGCCTGTGTACGCGTCAACCTCCATGGCGGAGAACGCGGTCGCGATGCCCACGAGCGCGTCGAGCGTCACGGGCGCGTCCCACACGAGGATGATGGGTTCGGGCGCGGCCTCGGACAGGACGGCGCGGGTGGCGTTCGTGCCGACGGGGATGTTGCCCCACGCGCCCCAGCTGTGGCGCGTCATGTCCGTGAGCTTGGACACGTGCTGCTGGTTCTCGGGGACGACGATTTGCGCGTGCGGTGCGACGTTGACGAAGCGGTTCGTCAGCACGAGCGCACCGCCGAGGAAACCCTCCGGCTTGCTGTCCGACGGCAACGCGACGTGCGTGAAGCGCAACGCCCGCGTCTTTGTCCCGGCGGGCAGCGTCCACACCCCGAAGCCCTCCTTCGGCACGGCATCCTGCGTGGGTTTGCCCTGCGCGTCAAGGCGCTGCGCCGTGAGCCAGTCCGCCTCCCTGTCCATGCGGCCAGGGTACGGCGCGTCAGGTTTCAAGACGCTCAACACGCCGCCGCCCGCCACAAGGACAGTCTCCACCGCGACGGGCGACTTGAACCCGCACCGCAAATGGCGCGGCCCCGGCTCCTTGCCCGCCCCGAACGTGAGACCGTAATAGACGATGTTCTTCGTCGTCGTACTCCACAGCACCGACTCCGGCGTGACCTTCGGGTTCGCCTGAAGATCAAGCATCGAGGTCTCCGCCCCCTTCAGCCACACCGTGAACGCATCATTGTCCAGCACCTCCGCGCAAACCGGCGTCCCCGCCATCCACTGCGGATCCTTCATCTCCACCGCGAAACCGCACGTCGCGAGTAGCGCGGCGATTGCCAACATCGTCTTTTTCATAACATTCATCTCGTTGCGGGTTTTCGTGTGGCCGATTCTCCGAAAACACCCTCTTTCCCTCACCACTGATACGCTGCCGAGGCGTAGAACCGCCGTCCGGCCGCGGCCTGTCCAGGATAGACTTGGAAGGATTCGCCCAGGAGGTTGCTCGCGCCAGCGCCCAGCGTGAACCCCGTCACCCACGGCACATGCCAGCGGACATCCACCCGCGTATCCCAGAACCAGTCGTCCCCCTGCCGCGCGGGGTTTCGCTCAAACTTCGAAATCCCCTGCCGCAGGTGTAAGAACAAATCATGCAACAAATACTGCCGCCACGTCAAGCCCAGACTTGCCTCAGGGTAATCGAATGCGTAGCGGCTCGCGTGGAAGGCGGTGTCGCACGTCTTGGCGAGCGCGAGCGCGTCAAGCCCGAGCGCGATCGTCTGCGTGATGCGCACACGCCCGTCTGCCGCGGCCCCGAACGCCTCGAGGCCTTCCAGGTTGACGGCGGTCCAGCGTGCGCCGGGCGCGTCCTGAACCCAGTCCACGACGTTGCGGCTGTTCTCGTAAAAGACGGCCGTGCGCCACGCGGCGGTGTCGGCCTCGCCCTTCCAGCCGAGTTCCGTGGTGCGCGTGCGCTGACGCGCAAGGCCCGTGTTGCCGAGCGACGCGGGCGAGTTGTAGTTCAGCTCGGTGTAGGACGGCTGGCGGACGGCCTCCGTGTAAGAGGCGAAGAGCGTCTGGCGCGGCGTCACCGCCCACGCGGCGCCCGTGGCCGGAAGCCATGCGGGCCGGTCCGTCGTGAAGATGTCGAGCGCCCCGCCGGCTGTGAGCGTGAGTGGACCGAGGTGGGCGTTGGGCAGCACGGCGAACGAGCCGCGCGCCCGCGTGTGGTCGCCGAGCGACGCGCTCACGATGTCCTCGAGCTCGCCGTCCGCCCGCAGGTCCACGCTCCACACCTCCGCAGGGGTCAGGCGTGTCTCGCCGTGCAGCGCGATGAAATCCGTGAGGTGCTCGTTCTTGTAGAAGGCGGGGTCGTGGCGGTTGAGCAGGTAAACGTCCTCCACGCGCCGCCACAGCGCCGTCACCCGCGAGACGTGCGGCTGCGGCTCGTCGTGCGTCAGCTTCAGCGTTCCGGCGACGGTCATTTGGCGCACGTCCTCCGACGCCGGGTACGCGGGCGACGTGCCGTACCAGCCGCGCGCCCCGCACGTCTTCCATGCGTAGGACGCAAGCAGGTCGGCCTGCAGCGACTCACGGGACGCGCTGATGCGGCCGCCTCCCGTCGCGCGCGTCAGGTGGTTGTCCTTGTAGGCGTCCGTCCGGTCCGAATGGTCAAAGGTCGCGAAGGCGGAGGCCCCGGCGACGGCCTTGCCGAAGGTCTCGGCCTCCGCCGCGTAAGCGCTGGTGAAGGCAAGCCCCTTCTCGCCGCCGCCCGCCGCGATGCGCCGCTCGTTCTCGGTCAGCGGCGCGAGCTCCAGCGCGACGGACCCCGACGGGTGGCCCGGCGAGAGGCGGAAGCGATCCAGCCCCGTCAGGAGCGCGGGCGTTGAGAGCCACTGGTCGGGGAGGGCCACGTCGAACTGCCAGTGCTCCGTCTGGGCGTTGCGCAAGGCCAGCCCGTCCAGCAGGTAGCCCGAACTGTTGAACGGCGCACCGCGGGCCGAGAGGTCCGCCTGCGGCGAGCCCTCGCCCTGCTTGCGCAGCAAGACGCCGGGGATGTCGCGGAACAGCGTCTCCGGCATATCCGTGCGCTCAGGGACAGCCCGTGCCTCCACCTCCACGACAATCTCCGCCTCCGGCCTCTCTTGCGCAAACGCGCACGGTATCACGAGCAGCACGGCGGGGAGCATTGCCTTTTTCATCATACCCAAAACAAACCTCCCTTTTTTTCTCGCGCAGAGGCGCGGGGAGGCGGAGGGAGAGGTGATAGGTGATAAGTAATAGGTGATAAGTAATCCTGTTAATCCTGTCAAAAATAAACCTCCGTTTTTTCTCGCGCAGAGGCGCGAAGTTTTTTTTCAAAAGTTGACCATGCAAAATCTCTGCGCCTTTGCGTCCCTGCGCAAAAATAACCTTGTCAAAAATAAACCTCCGTTTTTTTCTCGCGCAGAGACGCAGAGGGAGAGGTAATAAGTAATAGGTGATAAGTAATCCTGTTAATCCTGTATAAAAATCCTGTCAATCCTGTCTAAAAAAATCCTGTCAATCCTGTCTAAAATAAACCTCCGTTTTCGTTACCCACAATAGACACAATAGAATGCACAATGGACACTATTGTTGTGCCTATTGTGAAACCCATTGTGTCCATCGTGGTTAAAAGTCATCCTGTAAAATCCTGTTAATCCTGTCAAAAAAACTCCGTTTTTGTTACACAGAGTTGCACAGAGTTTTTTAGAATTCCTCTGTGAACCTCTGTGGCATCTCTGTGGTGCTCTGTGTAACATTTAATTCGGCTGAAATCGATTTGAGTCGCGCTCAGTCGGTTTCAGTCGCATCAGTCGCATCAATCGATGCCGCCTTGCCCCTCGCCCCCGTGCGCTCGGGCCGCGCCCGCGCGCGGTAGAAGATGACGACGGGCGCGCCTTCGAGGCCGAAGCGTTTGCGGAGCGAGCGAATCATGAAGTCGGTGTACTGCTTGGTCGCGAGCTTGGGGTCATTCACGAACAGGCGCACCGTGACGGGCGCGACGCACACCTGCACGGCGTAGTACACGCGCAGGCGCTTTCTCGCTTTCGCGGGCGCCACCACACGGTGCGTGGCCTCGGTCAGCGTGCGGTTCAGGATGCCCGTCGGGAGGGTCAGGCGGCTCTGCGCCGCCACCGCGTCAATCACGTCCACGCTCTTGCGGATGTTGTAGCCGGTCTTGGCGGAGACGAGCAGCAGGGGGCAGTAGTTCATGAACGGCATCACGGCGCGGAGCGTCTGCTCGGTCTCCTTCGCCTTCATGCCTTGCGCCATGGCGAGATCCCATTTGTTGAGTAGCAGCACGCAGGCCTTGTGCTCTTTCTGGATGAGCGCGGCGATGTGCTTGTCCTGCACGGTGGGCCCCAGCTCGGGGTCCATAATCAGCACGACCACGTCCGCGTTCCTCACGCTCTCCTCGGCGCGGAAAAGGCTGAACCGCTCCACGGCCGAATCGACGCGGTGACGGTTGCGCATCCCGGCCGTGTCGATCAGCGTGTAGTGCCGCGCCTGGTCGCCGCTACCGATGGTGAACGGCACGTCGATCGAGTCGCGCGTCGTGCCGGCCACGTCGGAGACGATGACGCGCTCCTCCTTCAGTAGGCAGTTGATGTACGACGACTTGCCCGCGTTGGGGCGGCCCACGACCGCCACGCGCAACGGCTTCTCGGCGGTCTCGTTCACCGCCTCGGGCAGGTACGGCAGAACCGCGTCCATGAGGTCGCCCATCCCGCGCCCGTGCTGCGCGGCCACGGGGAAGCACGCGAACCCGAGGCGCATGAACTCATCCGCGCCCACCTCGTGCTTGGGCAGGTCGCACTTGTTCACCGCCACCACGCACGGCACGTCCGATTTGCGGACGATTTGCGCGACCTCCTCGTCCATCGGGTGCACCCCGTGCTGCACGTCCACCACGAGGATGACGGCGGCCGCGTCCGCCAGCGCGGAATCCACCTGCGCGCGGATGCCCGTCTCGATGGCGTCCCTGCCCGACTTCGCGTCTAGGAGCATGATGCCGCCCGTGTCCACGAGGCTGAATTTCTGATCGTCCCAATCCACCTCGCGCATGAGGCGGTCGCGCGTGACGCCGCTCTCGTCATGCACGATGGCCACGCGCCGCCCCGCGATGCGGTTGAACACCGCCGACTTGCCCACGTTCGGCCGCCCTACGATGGCGACCACGCGCCCCTTGCCTTTTTCATTCAAATTCATGCGTGCCAGTATAAGCGTTCACCGCCGCCGAAACAAGCCTATTATCGTCGTTTAACGTGAAGTTGTCACAGCCATCTATGAAAACGCCGAAGGCGTGTAACGTGAGTAACCGCCGGTGGCGCGAGCGTATGCGAGCGGAACCGGCGGACGGCGGGTGACCGCCATCAACCCCGGCAGGGGCTGGACAAGGCGCATCATTCAGCCCTTGCAGGGCAGGGGTTTCTGACGGCTCCCGTCTGCCGCCGGTTCCGCTTACGCTCCACCGACGGTTATTCATGTTTAGCACGCTGCGGTGCTATGTGACAACATGAGGTTGAACCACTATACGAGCGGCTGATTGTTCCTGCCCTAATGTGCCAGCCGAAAACACCCTGCGTTTGCATCATAGCGCAGTTCTTTCCGGTGCTCATCAAGCCATTCAATCCGGAACGGCTCTGCGTCCCTTCTCTTTCCGATCCCGACCTTTTCCCCTTCCCATTCCATCGCGCATCCCGGCATATCGGGAAGGATTTCATGAGCAAAGGCCCTCACCCAACGTTTATTGCTGGCAACCTGCTCGTTCAACACGTCCAAGTTGGCCGCCAGCCACTCCTCTGGCGATTTCGTCTTGTTCTCCTTCCACCACGCCTCGCGTTCCGCGTCGCTATCGAACATACGGCCTGCCCAGCGGTCTATCCCGAACCGGACTTCGCGTTGAGAGTCAAACCACCAACCGCGTGGATCATCGCTAGTAAAACTTCTAAGTCCCTTTGCCTCGAGGATGCTGACCTCCGCCGTGACTTTGGGCAGTACCTCGAACAGGAAGGTCAGTATCTCCAGCCCCCCTATCTTCCGCAATTGAGCGTATCCCGACCAGTTGTTCATGCCCTGCTCTTTTTGGATTCGCAATAGCGTCGCGGCGTAGGGTCGGGCGCGGGGCCCGTACTCTGCGATCATCCCCGTCCAATTAGCATACGAAACCGGCACGGGTTTGCCCGCCAATTCGTAACGATGCGGTTTGTTCCCCTTCTTCATTTGCCCGACGATTTCCGCGAGGCGCGCCAAGGTGGCGTCGGGGTTATCGTCACGGCCTGCGGATGGCCGCAAAAACGTTGCGGCGCAGTACACCTGCTCGAAGTCCTCACTCGCCAGCAATTGCCGTGCCCGCTTCCTGGCGAGTTCGATCCATTGGGACGGCTCTTTTCCCTCGCCTTCCATCCACTCCCTGTAACGCTTCGCCATTGCCTCGTAATAAGAGGAATGTCCGACATCCACCACTTCGGGATGCTCGAGGCTGTCTTGGTAGGGAACCACGTGAGGCTTGATCTTACGAAAACTGAAATAAGTGAGTCTTTGCAAAGCACCAAGCGCGGCGCGTTGCTTATGTTCGTTGGCTTTCCCGTCCCATCCCTCCAAGATGCGCAACGCAATCGGCGCGGCCCTCGGGTCACCGATCTGCGTCAGCAATTGCAACACATCGCTGACAAAAGACAACGTAAGCCCGTTCTTCTCTTTTTCGCGTTCCTTGGGTACTTCCTGTTCAAGGAATGCAATCAGTGCTGGAACAACCCGTGAGCCTCGCTGCCGAATCTCCGCCTGGACTGTTTCCAGCCTTGGATCGGGATCTATAAACGCCGGATAATGACAATACTCATCCGTCAGATGACTCACAAGTATTCCATTCGCCGCAAGCCCTGCCGCTTCGTACTCTTGGATTAATTCGGCGTCCGTGAGCTCGGCGTTCACGGCGATCGGGTCGGCAGACGCCGCACAGGCGCACAACAGGGCACAAATCCCCAACATCAGTCCGTGAATTTGACCTTTCATTGCATTCTTCTGTTTGAAGGCGTTGTTGAAAACGGTGCGTCCGACTTACCCGCGTTCGGGCGCCCCACGATGGCGACCACGCGCCCCTTGCCTTTTTCATTCAAATTCATGCACACCAGTATAAGCGTTTCGTGGCGCGGAAACAAGCCTATTACACGACAACATATAGAGTAGTTTAACCTGATGTTGTCACATAGCACCGAAGCGTGCTAGTGTCCTGTAAAATACAGATTTCACGATGGAGGGCGAGCGTCCCCGCGAGCCGTTAGACACATTGCGGCGGCTTCCTGCCCCATTGGCCGCACGCCGCGCCAATGGGGTCCCCTGTCTCGCCCTCCAACTGGGACCCCTGTCTCGCCCTCCATATCACGCCATCCAAACAGAGTAATCATCTATCCCGTTATCTGCATTTCACAGATGGCTGTGACAACTTCACGTTAAATGGCTATAATGTGCCTATGGTGCCAAAAGTCGGTCACAATGGAAAATATTTTTTGAAAATGTCGGAATCGTACACAAACTCGTCGGAATTGTACAAGACACGCTAAACTGAAAAATGCTATTGTGGAGATTCAAAAGGAGCATTAGGATGAACTTGTTTGCAAAAAATCGATATGTGTTTATTGCGCGGACGGCCGCTCTGGCGGCATTCGTGGGCACCCAAGCGTTTGGGGTCGATTTCACTCGTGGCATCACCTCCCCCGCGGGTAACGAGTGGTGGGCGACGGGAACATGGGACCCGTCAGACTGGATCAACGGGGCGGGCAACCGCGCCTTCGTGACCAACACGGCCGCGGCGGCGACGACCCTCACGCTGGCCGCGCCCGTGACCGCGAACGCGCTCACGTTCAGCGGCGGGGCCAGCATGTATCTCGCGCCGGTGACGGCTGGCAGCCCGGAGTCGTTCACCCTCTCGGGCAGTGACCAGACGGTGGACGTCTCCTTCGTGGCGCAGGCCAACGAGGTCGTCTTCGACGTGCCGTTCATCGGCGGCGACGTGACGCTCTATTCCGTCGGCACAGGCCCGGGCGGCAGCGGCTACACGGGCGGGGTCAGTTTCGGCGAGCATCTGCCGGTGTGGGACACGCTCCGCATCAAGCGCGGCCATCTGCTTTTCCGCGAGATCGCTGCGCTCTACGACGGCTACACGAATTACCCCGGCACGGTCATCCTGGATGGCGGCGGCATCACCTCCCGGAATTACGGGAACAGCGGCGTCGGCAGCGGCATCATCAACTTCCCCGTCAAGGTCAGCCCCGCGGGCGGCTGGTGGCGCACCTACGGGAACGGGGCGCTGCGGCTCCACGGCATCCTCTCCGACGAGATCCCGGGCGACCCCGGCGTGTTCCGCCACACGGACGGCGGCTCGTTCTACATCACCAACTCCCTGGCGAATTTCAGCGGCACGCTCCGCAACGAGGCCGGGACGCTCCTCCTCACGGACTCGGCGCTCGACTTCACGGGGCGCATCGATCAGGCCGCCACCGTCTGCCTCGGCAACTATGACGACCTGCAGGGCGCGACGCTCACCCTGTCCATGACCATCACCTCGACGGCGGGATCGCTCAACAGCCGGATGGACAACGGCACGGTGGTCCTCGCGGGGCCCGTGGACCTCTTCGGCTACTTTGACGTGCGCGGCTCGGCGCCCGTCCGTCTGACG
>Ga0082212_10002734_pt1 | contig 25422 bp, 25 predicted proteins | sample TergutNt197P3_FD_71548 | JGI IMG/M metagenome (GOLD analysis project Ga0082212, IMG submission 71548) | Neocapritermes taracua P3 segment gut microbial communities from Petit-Saut dam, French Guiana - Nt197 P3 | ecosystem: Host-associated > Arthropoda: Insects > Digestive system > Gut ...
GCTTCCGCAACCTGCTCAGGCGGCGGGCCAGGACGCTCCTTGCTATAACCGGGGTGACCGTGGGGACTTGCGCCATTGTCGTGATGCTCTCCATCGGGTTCGGGCTGGCGGACAGCTTCCAGAAGCAGATAGAGAGCTACGGCAATCTGCACATGATAGAGGTCTACAGCAGCGGCAAAAGCGTCGGCATGGCAGCGCCGGGCAGGGATGAGCGCGGGGTCATAAACGACAAGAGCATCACTGCCATGGAGAAGATAAAGGGGGTGGCGGCGGTCACTCCGGTGGCCAGCGAGTACCTCACCATCGCCCTGGGGAAGAAGATAGCGGGCACGGAGGTGATGGGCGTGAAGCCGGAGGTGCTGGAGAAGTTCAACTTCGAGGTGCAGGAGGGCCGTCTGCTGCAGGCCAGCGACAAGAACGCCATACTGTTCGGGAACCAGATACCCTACTGGTTCTACGACCCCAACAACTACGTCTGGTCGGACAAGCCCGCCAACGTGCTGACCGACAAGCTGATCCTGACCGGCGACTGGGACTACGGGCGGCGGCCATCCGCAGGCGGCGGCTCCGACGATCAGAAGGCGGTGTACAAGGAGTACAAGGTGAAGGGCGTGGGCGTGCTGGCCAGCGAGAACGACCAGTCGGCCTACAGGGCGTACATGAAACTGGACGAGCTTGAAAAAATTCAGGCTCAAGTCAGGAAAGAGCGAGGCGAGAGGGTGCTTCCCAGCGTGACGAAATCCTACGACCGCGCCCTTGTGTACGTGGGGAACATCAACGATTCGTCGGCTGTCAGCAAAGAGCTTCGGAACATGGAGTTCCAGACTTGGAGCCCCAGCGACTGGCTAGACGCCATGAAGCAGACCGCGAGGATGATTCAGGGCGTCCTCGGCGGCATAGGCGGGATATCGCTTTTCGTTGCAGCCCTCGGCATTACGAACACGATGATAATGTCTATCTACGAAAGGACCAAGGAGATTGGCGTCATGAAAGTCATCGGCGCAAACTTAAGGGACATCAGAAAAATGTTCCTGCTTGAAGCCGGGATGATCGGTTTCATCGGGGGCGCCTTGGGCTCAATGGTCAGCTGCCTCATTTCGCTGCTCATGAACACTGTGCTGCGGGACGTCATCGGCATGGCTCTCGGCTTTATTGGCGGCGGGTACGGGACGTCCATATCCATAATCCCTTGGTGGGTCGTAATCGCAGCGCTGGTTTTCGCCACTGCGATAGGCATGGCTGCCGGGTTTTACCCTGCTAGGCGCGCGATGAACCTGAGCGCCTTGGAGAGCCTGAGAAACGAATAAAGCCCACTCTTAGCTTCATGCAGAAAGTGCAAACACTCACCCGGGTACGTAGACTGCGTAGCCCCGCGGTGCTGCCCAAAGGTCCACTCGCCCCGAACCGCCAGTGTGCTTTTCCTGTGGCATGCTCTGATCCGCCCTGCTGTACCAAGCTGCAGGGACGAGTCGCATGTCGTTCCATCGCGTTTGAACTTCCGCGCCGTTCCAGCTGCCGCTGTTGTTCAGGACGAATACGAGCCCGGGTTTGCCTCCAATGCCTGTGCGTTGCATGATGTACAGGTTGTCGTCTGCAAACAGGACTTGCGTCTGGCCTGCGGCATTTTGCTCGTGTATCTTTATCAGCGCGTCGATGCCATTTTGATTGTCTGGTTGAGCCAGGTTCCAGTTGAAATAGTCCTGCCAGAACACGCAAGGATAACCCTCGTGGGTGAGGATGAATGCATAAGCCAGCAGCTTGTCATTGATAATAGGGGTGTCCCGAACCACGTCATGGTTCTCGACGAAAGTAACGGCTTGCCCTGGGCGGCTCCAAACCAAAACCCCGTGTTCGGCCAGAGTACGCAGGCTGAACCCATAGCCGTCGCACAAATCGCGCAAACGCCAGCGCAACGGAAAATCAAATGCACCTACCGGGTTGTCCGACCAAGCGTTTGTTTCGTCAAGCCATTCTCCGATCGTACGGTCGCTGTCCCAGCATTCGCCCACCGCGTACGGCTTAAAGCTTGTGCGCCCGCGCAGCGCACGCAGTTCCTGAATCGAACGGACCATCCAGCCGCCGTAGCCTTTCACCATGTCGTACCGGAAGCCGTCGAAACCCACCTCCTCCAGCAGCCATCGCGCATAATTGATCAGCTCCGTGTAAACGAACGGCGAGCGGTGGCATATGTCGGGCATGCCTTCAAACTGCCCTTCGTCCCATGTCTCGTATTGGTTCGGGTGAAAACATTTCCAGTCACGGGGGAACTTGCCGCTCTTCGGGGAAAACTTCGTCCAGCGCAGCTGCTTGTCTATCGGGTTCAGTTCCTGCGAATCAGCTCCGCTGTTGTGGTTGAACACAAGGTCGGCGTAGACTTGCATCCCTAGGCTGTGGGCAGACTTGATGAGATCCAGCAGCTCGTCCTTTGTGCCAAACCACGTTGGCACTCCCCCCTTCTGATCGAACTCTCCAAGGTCGTAGTAGTCGTAAGGGTCGTAACCCATCGACTTCCAGTAAGCCGCCTTGTTGACCGGCGGAAGCCAAAGCGCCGTGAAACCCGCCCGTGCCAATACCGGAAGCTTTGACTTTGTGAAAGTCCACCACTGGTTCTCGCAGTTCTCTTCCTTTGGGCAGTCCCAGTAAAAGCCTTGAAACATTACACCCATAATTCACACTCCTTTCGATATTTGCAATTACTTAATCAACTGCAGCACGCCTTCCAAGGTGGCATTTGCCTGCGAAGGCATCGCCTGCGCGGACTGGGCAAGCAAGCTGTTTTTGGTGAACAGCATCATTTCTTTTGCCATGTCCGCATCCCTGATGCGTGATTCCGCAGAAGCAAGGTTCTCGGTTGACACGCTTAAACTGTTTATTGTATGCTCGATACGGTTCTGCACCGAACCGTAGTAGGCCCGTACCGATGATACCCTGTCAATAGAGCCTTTTATCGCTGACACAGCGGCTATCGCGTCATAATACGTACCGACGCCTGCCGACGCCAAATTTGGCGGGCCGCGAAAAGCCCTGCAAGTCATGTTGAAACGCTTCACCATCAAAACATTATAGCCGTCAGCGGTGTCGCCTATTTGCAGGGGAATCGCATCGTCGTAGTCGTCTGGATCTGCGTATATGGGCTTCTGGCTTGCGATGATTTCAAAATCCGCAAGGATTCCGGTGTAAATTTTCCCAGCCAAGCGCTCACCTGAGCCGCTGTACCTGTCGCCTGTCCGCTTGTCGTCTACCAGTATCGTCGTGGGGGGCGTGCCTATTTGAACATCGGCAAAGTGATCAAGGTAAATCCTGCCCGTATTGGGGTTTGTGCTGTGCAGCTGCTCTATGATTGCTGCGGCGACATCTGCTCCATTGTGAAGGCCCTCAACAGAAACAGGCAAATAGTAGATGTTCCCCCCTCCGAGATGCGAAGACAAGATTTGCTCTTTCAAATAATCGGTGCAGAATATTATGTTTATGTACTCCTCTTCGCAGGTGGCGCAGGTGATGTTAAACCCCTTGCCTATCAGTCCCTCAACGTCTGCTGTAGTCTTTATGGAAGAAAAATCAACAGCCGTGCCGGGGCGCCCGGCAAGCGTGCCGCCGCTAAAAACTCCTGAAGCGCCCAGCAGCCCGTCCGCGTACCGGACTCCGTCAACAACCCTGAAAATCGACGCGGAGCTTGAGCTTGTTGAGTAAGTCCTGCACAAAACCGGAACCCCGTTTTCCATGCGCACCGTCATACCTGCCTGAGGCCATGCGATACCGTTCATTATGGCTATGACATCGTTGACGCTTGCTGCGCCAGAAATGTCTATCGGCGTAGCGCCTGCCCTGGTCGGCACCGACCCCATGCAAAACTCGTACTCTCTGTAAGTAGTTCCCGTACTTGACGTCATGACTGTAAACCCCTTGCCGACCAAGCCGTCAGGTATGTCTGAGGGCATGTCCGGAAATGCAGCAGTCACTTCGCGTGTGAAGTATGCAGTGCCGTTCAGCAGCAGGCTTTGACCGCCTCCCGTGGCCGGTCCTGTGTAGTTGACGGTCAGGTTTGACGCGTTCGTCACGCTGATGGTCGGCCTTGACCCCCCAATGGGGTAAGTAACGGAGTAATCACCGGAATTGATTATTGCGTTCGAGCCGGCGCGGCTGCTGACAGCAGCGAATATTTGTGCTTTTATCTGTGCCGGCGTCAATCCTTTGACATCAATCGAATAACTGCCCTGCGGGTAGTTGTATAGCGCTCCCGCCGGCGGGTAGTCTGAATTGTACAGCGTATACGTATAAGAAGTGCTGTTTACGACTATGCTGAACCGCTTTGGCGTGTCGGTGGCAAGCAGTGCGCTGTCTTGAGGGAAAACAACTTGGAAACCGCCGCCTGACTCGTTGGTCCCTGCAATTGGAACTGTAGCAGCGCCTAACTGCTCCGCTTGAACCCCTATCGGCACCGATGTTGACGGCGGATAGTATTCGCTGACGCTCAGTGTGTTCCATGTGCCGGTGGGCAGTCCGCCCCACTCTATTGTCAGCACGTTGCCGCTCCCCGCCCATGAAGCAGAGAGGTTTGGGCTTATGCTGTGGCAAGCGTCCACTATTGCGCTTCGCATTTCACCTTCCGTCATGCCCGGCTTGACATATATGACAGTGGGGCTTTCAAGCGCTTGGTTGTCGGTAAAGCTAATCGTCCCCAGCGTGCTGCCACCGCTTGCAATCGTTATCCTGTTGTCGTTGAATGCGGCCGTATCCGTTACCGGAAAAGCAACAGCCCCGAACATCTTAAAAGAAACGCTTGCTGCCGCAACGCTGCTGTAAGCATTTGCAAGGGTTTTCGGATAACCGTTTTCTCCTATCGTGTCAAGCGGAGTTTTTGCGTCGCTGCTGACCGTGCTTCCGTTGTAGACGGTTCCATCGCCGTTTGCTGTAACGTAGGGGTCGGTCTGGTTTCCCCTGTCCACATAACTCGCAACATGGTCCTCAAGCCGCGCCGTAAGCGTCAACGTGGTCTTGCCGGTATTCGGGTCGTGCTCAATTGCCACACTGCCTGCCTCAAGGGGCGGCCTTGCGTAATTCACCAAAAGCTTGATCGCGTCTTCCACGGTGCCCATGGGAGAAAACACTATTCGCGTACCTTCGACGGCCCTGTCGGCATACTCGGTAAAAGTGTATGTTGCCGCAGCATAGCCCGGCATGGATATCGATATAGATTTGCCTTCGAGGGACTTTATGTCATTGACATCAATCAAACCGCTGAGTTCGACGCTCACGCTTGCTCTTTCCGCATTTGCAGCCCGGTCGAATTCCTGATACGGGAAATCAATGAAATCAAGCTCCCCCCATTGCTTGATCTCGTAGATCGGCGCCACACTAAAATCTGAGACGTAGCCGATTATTTTGGGGTCTATGTCTTTGTCGAACACATGTATCCCGTTAAAATTGGTAGACAGGGATATGCGGTCAATTTCCGATTTCAAGTGCTGAAACTCGTCGTTCAAGGCTTTGCGGTCAACAGAATCGTCGTAGATGCCGTTTGCCGCCTGCAACGAAAGCTCTAACATGCGGTTCAGCATAATGTGTATTTCGGCTAGCGCCCCCTCTGCTGCCTGCACCAGCGAAATGCCGTTTGAAGCGTTGAACTGCGCTGTTTCAAGCCCCCGAACCTGTGCCCTCATTTTCTCAGAGACAGCAAGCCCTGCCGCATCGTCAGCGGCGCGGTTTATCCTATAGCCAGATGACAGTTTTTCTAGGTTTGCAGCCAAAGCACTGTTGTTGCCGCCTAGCTGCCTGTAGGAATTTAATGCCATGATGTTATGCTGGATGATCATAATCAGGATTCCTTTCCCACGCCGAAAACCAGAGCATTCCATTGCTCCGCATATTATATCGACAGAAAAAGGACAGGATAAAGAGTCGATTTCTATAAAGTTGCGGGTTCCACTTTCTTCATGGCAGGGAGCAGCATCCTCTCATACCTTAAACTCATGGCTCGCTCAAGATAGCCCTTCCTTACTTCGGATATTTGCTCTACAGAATGCACAATGCCAATAATTTTGTCCATGTCGATTTTAGGAACAGTCCTGACAATCGCTTTCGCAAGGCTGTCCGGCGGTTCGTTGAAAATCTCTTGGTATTGCACCCTTTTGCCACCAACAGAGTAGCTCGACCTTAAACGAAGCTCTTCGTCAGTAAAATCAGAATGCACAGATAATAGATTGGCCATCATATCGTCGTCGAGAGCAGCAGAAAGTGACGACCCACAATCGTAAATCGGGGCAAAAGTAACGAATCCATCAACTCTTTCCAAAACGCCCCAGTTGTCGAAATGCCTGTCGTCATTGCCAATGAGGGCGTCGATAACAAACATGTCCCAAAAGCTGCCGATAATACTGTCTTTGTTTTTTAGCAGCTTGCTGTTTTGTATTATGAATGTCACGTTTTCAATGCTTGAAAAAAGCTTGTCGATGCTCGATGTGATTTGGTTTGCTATTTTGGAAAATTCATAAAGCACATCACCGTTTTGAGTAAAATCTTTACAGCCAACAACTATGCGGCTTTTGCCAAACGAATCACTAAAGTAACCCAATACGGTTTCCTGCGTTGCAAATCCACACGCATTGAATATACTTGAACCTATGTGTTCCGAGAATTGGTTGTATTTATAGCGCAAAACGTCTTTGGATCTTCTGATTAGGACAGGGTCTGGAAATTTCACCATATAGACCTCGCCGTTATAGACAACCGTTGTTTTGCTTTCCAAACCAAGAAACTTGTTTAGCTTTTCATCACCCTCGTTAAAGTTAATCATCAAGCAGGTCCCTCATGTGCTCCCATATCTCATCCCGTTGAGCCTGGCTCAAAAACCCCTCAACTGCCCTGTGCTTGACCGTAGAGAACAAACCCCTGCCTTTTCTTTCAAAATCAAAGCGGTTGGACTTCGACGGGTCGCTTAAATATGTTTTGTGCGCGTTGTAAAAATCCGCAAGGTCTTCAGGCAAGCTCATCATGCCTGCAAAATCGCTAGGCTTGTATTTGTAATCGCTATCCATGTTACGGCCCCCCCACAAGCCATTCAACGCATCTTGCCACAGCATCACTGATTTGAAAAACCCCGCAGCCCTTGCGGCTACAGGGTTTGAGGCTGGTGCGCCCGGCGGGGGTCGAACCCACAACCTACTGATTCGTAGTCAGGTACTCTATCCATTGAGCTACGAGCGCGCGTCAGTACGCTATTAATTATACAATACGAGTTCGGCAATGTCAAAATGTATTTAGCAAATTCTTTAATTTTCAATGCCGCTTTCAATTTCGAGTTCAATTGACTGTACTTTGCACGTTTTTTTCCAAAAAGCCACGCCGTACAGCCTGACGTGTTTAACTCCGCTAGCAAGGAAAACATCCCGGTAGCTCTTCTCCTCAATCTGCTTCAGTGCATTCTCGCACATGCTAGGTATGTTTTTCTGCTCTTTAGCATGTTTGATTTCGATAACGATACCTATGGTGCCGTCATTTTTGGTTATCAGCAGGTCGCATCTCCCATCGCCTGCCTCCCGGTTGGATTTGACGCTCCAATCAGCGCACCCAATCAGTATGCCAGTCAGAAATCCGTGGTAGTAGCTCTCATAATCGTCAAAATAGCTGATGGTAGTACGCAGCTGATTCTGCAAAACCTCCTCGATAGCACCGCAGTCCCCGTCAAAAAAGGCGCGATACAAACGGACGAGTTCATTGCGGATGCTTGTTTCATTCAGCTGCTCTGCAAACCAATCCCTGATTTTTTCGATAAAGATTTCCCTCACTTCGAGGTTTGGTATGACCAACTCATCAAGTTTCGACCTTGCATCTTTCGGCGCTTGTGTCCTTGTCAAGTATCCTGTCAGGAACAACACGCCCCAGAGGTTGTCAATGCTTTTGCCTAGTTCTCCATAAGTCAGTGTCTCATTAACTGCTTTTGCCACCGGTTTTCCGGCTACGAGATCCTCGATTTCGCTTCTGGTTGTGCTGTCAGCCATGCCTACAAACAGTTTGACCATTTCGTTGGAGCTGGTGTTGTTCCAATAGGATTTTGGCTCAATGCCTGGATCCACCCTAAGCTCGCTGACATGGTTGACAATATCCCACGGGCAGTACACGTCAGTGCTTCCGAAGCGATAGCCGTTGTACCATTTGCGCAAATCGTCGTATGCAAACGAAAGGCTGTAGTCTTCAAGCAACTTCCTAACCTCGCTGTCAGTGAAGCCGAAGTGCTCGCCGTGTAGTTTGTTCGTTATTGTGTTGATTTTAAGGTTATTGACGCCAGTAAAGATGCTCTCTTTGGAGATGCGAAGGCATCCGGTCACTACCGCGAATTCCAGCGCCTCGTTTGTTTTAAAAGCTTCACCCAGAAAGATGCGCATGAAATCAACCATGTCGTCATAGTAGCCGTTGTGAAACGCTTTATCCAAGGGCACATCGTACTCGTCCACAAGCAGGATCGCCTTTTGGCCATAATGCTTCTTGAGCATGCTCGAAAGGAATTTCAGGCTGTCCTCAAGCTGCTGCCGTGTTGCCGTCTGGGTTTTTAAAGCGGTGAAATCACAACAATTGTCTTGGTCAATCATTTGGCTTTCTTCCAAGAAAGCCAGCCTGTCGCATTCATAGGAAACTTGGGAAGCGACCCGTCTCATCGCATCATCAAAGGTCCTCCCCTGCACACTCTTCAAGCTTAGGAAAACTACCGGGTAACGGTTCATGTAGCGGTCGCAAATGCTTTGCTCTTTCATGATGTCCAAACCGTAAAAGATGTCCCTGTGATCTGCACCGGCTTCAAAAAAAGCCTTCAGCATTGTCATGTTCAGAGTTTTGCCAAACCTGCGGGGCCGCGTAAACAAATTCACGGTGCCGCAGTTCAGCAGCAAATCCCGTATGAAGTTCGTTTTGTCAACATAGTAACAGTCCTGCTTTCGCAAACTCTCAAAAATGTCTGCACCCACAGGGAGCCTCTGATTCATGCAAATATCCTCCTTTTGCTAACGAAATTATCAAGCAGCGAAAACGAACTGTATCAGCACCATGTACAAAACGGTGCCCCCTACCATCGCAATCAAAATGTTCTTTGTGAATTTGTACAAGAGCGCAACGGCAGCGGCAGAAACGAATTCTGGTATACCGTGGGGCCACTTCATTGGGCTGACGTCCTTCAGGCAATAGACCACAAGCATTATCATAACTGCAGGCGGCAGTATGTTCCCTATGTAAGCAATTATTTCCGGCGTTTTCCCGCCCCTGCTGAAAACTGCGTAAGGGAAAACCCTTGCACCGATAGTAAGGGCAGCGATTACAAAGATGATTAACAGCGAGCTGCCTACCGAAATCCCGCTCATGTGCCATCCTCCCCGTCCACCTGCCTTTTTTCTATGCTCTTGCGCCTGATGACCAAGCATGCAAGGATCGCTGCCAGTGCGGGTATCATGAAATTCTTCGGCCCGAACGCCACAATGCTCAGTATCGAGCAGCACAGCCCTATCCAGAAAGGCTGGTGGGACCGCGCTTTTTTCCACTGGTCCATGCACAGGACAATGAAAAGAGCAGTCATCATGAAATCAACGCCCGTAATGTCAATATTAAGCATGGTGCCGAACAGAGCCCCCACAACGCAACCTGTTACCCAGTATATCTGATTCAGCATCGTGATGCAAAACATGAAGTTCTTATCGTCAATGCCTTCCGGCGCTTTAACGGTGCAAAGGACCGCATATGTCTCGTCCGACATGGTGTAGACCAAGTACCACTTCTTCCACCCCATCCCGGAAAACCTGCTTAGGAACGTCAAGCCGTAAAACATCATCCGGGTGTTCAGGATTACTATTATCAGCACAATTTCAAGAAGCGGCGCCCCTGTAGCCAGAAAGTTGACGGACATGTACTGGCCGGTGCCGGAATAGATGGCAACAGCGGACAAAAACGCCCAGAGCGCGTTGTACCCGGCTTGCGCCATGATGAGCCCAAACCCCATCCCCAGTGGGACGTACCCCAGCATAATAGGTATTGTTACCGGAAAAGCTTTCTTTAACGCTTCTTTCATAATGACATCCCAGTTTTCGTTTTGAAGATGATATTAGTATAACAGCAGCGTCCGTATTTGGGAAGTCACAATAAATAGTTTTGTCAGGATTTTTGATTGCCCCCTTGATTTCCCCTCCAAAACTGTGCAATAATATATCCATACCACTACAAACTACCAAGGAAAAACATATGGATTCTATAAAAAAAACCGGCATAGTTGCAGGAGCGGTCATCGGAGGCGTCGTTGGAGGCAGCATCTCCCTTATCGGCAAGATGGCGAAAGCGAAGATCGTTGACGACATCGGCGCAAGCATAACGAGCTCGTCCATTTTGACAGGTGCGCTTACAGGGGAGCTGGCGAGCGGCACGGTCGACGCCGTATCCGGGAAAATCACGAAGAACAAAGCAAAAACCAGCGAAGGCACAGGCGACCTCAAGCGGTGCGGCAAACAGGTTCTAAATAATTTTACTTCCAATGTCAGCTACGTAGTCAGCAGCGGCGACGAAATCAAGGACGGGATCGTGCAGCGGGACAGCAAAAAAATTGTTGAAAGCACGAAAAAGCTCGCCAAGCTGGCTGTAGTGGGCGCAATCACGGTTGGTGCCATAAAAATGGTTGATTCCGCTGATTCGGACAAAGAATAAAGATTATTCGCTCATTTTTTTGCGACAGATTTGGTGCGAATAATTTCGAAAATATAATTTATATCAACTTCGTCGAAGAACCGAAATATAAAATGATAACACATGACGGCTATAAAACAGACGACATCATTAAAAACATCTCACGCATCGACCCGTCGAAACGCTTTGTCGCTAATAAGACGCTCGTTTTCTTTGATGAGCTACAGGAATTTCCGGAGATTTCGACAGCCCTTAAGTTCTTTTGCATAGATAACAGGTTTGACGTGATTTGCAGCGGCTCAATGCTCGGCATCAATTACAGAAGAATTGAAAGCAACAGCGTTGGGTATAAAACCGATTATGAAATGCGTTCGCTTGATTTTGAAGAATTTTTATGGGCAAGAGGGTATGACAACTTGTTCGTCGCTGACATGCTTGAGCATATGATAAAGCTTGAACCGTTTAACAGTGTCATGTTTTCGACATGCAGCTCACTGTTCCTTGACTTCTGTATCCTTGGAGGCATGCCGGCAGTTGTACGCGAATATGTAGCAAAAGGGACTTTCCTGAGCTTCCGTTGAAAGGGAACTACGACGAAACAAAGCATAAAATCTACTTTGCCGACAGTGGGTTGCTCGTAGCCATGCTTGACGACGAATCGCAGGAAGATCTGAGGACTCGCTCAGAACTCTAATCGACAGCGAAAAGTACCATGACATAAATTGCGGCATCAAGTTTACAGGCGGCAACATCGGATACGAGGAAAACGTTTATACGTTTCCATATTTCTGCGCTTTTTTATTGAAACGGTACCTCCATGAGACGGATTTTCACTCAAGCTGCCCTAAGTCATAGGGCGTCTCTTGGTAGACGTAATAATTCAGCCAGTTTGAATACAGCAAGCTGGCGTGACTCCTCCACCTGAACATCACTTCTTTGTTCGGGTCGTCGTTTCTGAAATAGTTTTTCGGGACGTCAATGGGAATATTTTTCTGTAAATCCCTATAGTATTCAAGCCCTAAAGTCTCCTTGTCGTATTCCTGGTGCCCAAAAATGAAAATCTGCCTACCGCTGTCGGTCGCCAATATGTGCATGCCCGCCTCTTCCGATTCGGCGAGGATGCGAATTTCCGGGTGCTTCAACACGTCTTCTTTCTTGACGCCGGTGTTTCTCGAATGAGGAGCGTAAAACACCTCGTCAAAACCTCGCATCAATGGGTTGTGTGGCCTTACGACCTTATGCTCGAAGACTCCGAATACCTTACCGTCAAGCGGGTATTTATCTATGCCGTAATGGTAGTACAGTGCCGCCTGAGCCCCCCAGCAGATGTACATGTTGCTGTACACGTTCTTCTTCGAGAACTCAAGCATTTCGCAAAGTTCGGCCCAATAGTCGACTTCTTCAAAGGGCATCGTCTCAACCGGTGCCCCAGTCAGAATCATCCCGTCGAAACGCTCGTTTTTTATTTCGGGAAGCGTCCTGTAAAAGGTGTTCAGGTGATCTTGCGTAATGTTCTGCGAATCGTGGGAATCCATGCGCAGAAGGGTGAGCTCCGTTTGAAGGGGCGTATTGGCAAGAACCCTTGCCAGTTGGGTTTCTGTCGCGACTTTCGTGGGCATCAGGTTGACGACCAATATCTTTATGGGCCGGATGTCTTGAGTTATCGCCCTAGTGTGCTCCATTGTAAATATGTTCTCTTTTTTCAATATGTCTGCTGCGGGCAGTTTGTTCGGGATGATCAAAGGCATTTTTTTACCTCCCTCAAAGCTTGGTCGAAGTCTTCCTTGATGTCGTCTATGTTTTCGATCCCAACGGATATCCTGATAAGTTCCGGTTTTATCCCTGCCTTTGCCTGCTCTACGTCTGAGAGTTGTCTGTGCGTTGTGCTTGCAGGGTGCAGTACGCATGTCCTCACATCCCCAACATGAACCACGATGCTCGTCAACCGGAGCTTTTCCAAAAGCTCCTCGCCTGCTTTCCTTCCACCCTTCACTCCGAATGCTATGACGCCGCTTGCTCCTTTCGGCATGTACCTCCGAGCCAAATTGTAGTATTTGTCATGGGGAAGGCCCGGATAAGCGACCCATTCGACCATATCGTGCGAACACAAAAACTCTGCGAGCGACAAGGCATTTGCGCTGTGCCTTTCCATCCTTAGGTGCAGTGTCTGAAGCCCTTGGTGAATGAGGTATGCGTTCATGGGTGCCATGGTGCACCCAAGGTCGCGCAGGAGCTGCCCACGCATTTTCATTGAAAAAGCCACATCTCCGAACTTATTATAAAACTCAATGCCGTGGTAGCTTTCGTCGGGTTCTGTCATCCCCGGGTATTTCCCACCTGAATGCCAGTCAAAATTGCCACCTTCGATGGCGACCCCGCCGACGCAGCTGGCGTGCCCGTCAGCGTATTTTGTCAGGGAATGCAGGACTATGTCTGCCCCGTGCTCAAATGGCCTGCACAGCACCGGGGTGGCCAAGGTGTTGTCCACGATCAGCGGAACGCCTGCTCTTTTGGCCAATGCTGCGAATTTTTCAAAATCCAGCACTGAAAGCGCCGGGTTGCCCAATGTTTCGCCAAATACTGCTTTTGTGCCGGGCTTGATGAAAGCCGCCAGTTCGTCTTCCGTAAGGTCTTGGTCCACAAAGTCCACTTCGATACCCAGTTTTGCCAAACTCACCCCCAGCAGGTTGTGGGTTCCTCCGTAAATATTTGAAGCTGCGATGACATGGTCGCCTGCACCGCAGATGTTGAGTACTGTCATCAGTGTCGCCGCCTGCCCTGAAGACGCCGCAATAGCGGCCGTACCGCCTTCCAGCAGAGCCATCTTTTCTTCCAGTTTGTTTACTGTGGGGTTTCCGAGGCGCGTATACATGAAGTTTGCGCTTTCAAGATCGAACAACTCGGCTACGTCTTTTGCTTTATAGTACCGAAACGTAGTGCTTTGCGCTATAGGGAGGACTTGCGGCTGCCCACTGGCGGCATCGTAACTCCCATGCACACAATTTGTCTCAAAGGATTTGCATTTGTCTTTCATTTCAACTCCCCACTCCCAACTACCAACCACCAACTACAAACTACCAACCACCAACTACCAACTCCCCACTCCCAACTACCAACCACCAACTACAAACTACCAACCACCAACTACCAACTCCCCACTCCCAACTACCAACTAACAACTACAAACTAACAACTACCAACCACCAACTCCCCACTCCCAACTACAAACTACAAACTAACAACTACCAACTCCCAACTACCAACTCCCCACTCCCAACTACCAACCACCAACTAACAACCACCAACTACCAACCACAAACTAACAACTACAAACTCCCCACTCCCAACTAACAACTACCAACTACAAACTACCAACTACAAACTACAAACTAACAACTACCAACTACCAACTACCAACTACCAACTACCAACTCCCCTCCCCCAACTACCCTTTTTCTTTTATTACCCCTTTTTTGTATGCGGAAACAAGCATTTTCAGCTCCTTAACTTGGCGCTTCAATTCATCTCCCATGTCGGTGTCGGCTACTGTCATCCTTTCCCTCAAAGTCTCGACGATTTTTATTTCCGGCGAGTGGAACTTCTGTGTCCCGTCCTTCTGCATCCTACTGTACGGTTTGTGCTCTGCCAGGGCCAAAGACCTTGAATTGAAAATGAACGTGTACCCTGCGATCCCGGTGGTTTTCTGGTAAGCCTTTGACATTCCCCCGTCGATTATGAACAGGCGCCCGCCTCCCTTTGACGGGCTTTCGCCGTCCTTCAGCTTTACAGGGACGTGACCGTTCACTATATGCGAACTATCAGAGGACAAACCGAACTCCTCTAGGATTTTCTCGCAGATTTCTTTTTTTTCAATGAGTTTGTAATAAGGCGCGGTTTTTTCCTTGTGCGTCGCCTTGTCCGCGATGAAGCAGCGCTCAAACGTGGTCATCCTGTCCTTGCCGAACAACGGGGATTTGCTTCCCAGCCAAAGATACCACATTATATCTCCGGACAGCCCTGTTTCTTCCGAGTCCCCTGGGTCGAAGTACGCCCTGCGCACCTCTGTGTCCAAGTAGTCCAGCAGCGCCTTCCCTTTGTATTTCACATTGTTTACCGCACATTCCTCGAATTCGCCCTCATCGGTCATGGGGATGCATCCGTGGTAAAGCAGATTCCCGTTCACGCGGCTGTACATTGCCCCGTGGCTGTACAAAAAGCGGATGTGCTTCTGAAGCTTGGAGCTTTCCAGGAAAGACGCCTCCAAGGTGCTCATTAAAAGCTCCTCGTCGTCCGTAAGCTTGTACGGGTCATTCGGGTCTACCGTTGGGAAATTCTTGTCCCTGAGCGCATATTCCTTGCCGTTTATCACAATCGTCCCGTTTTCGTAGTCAACCTTGTCCAGCAGGAGCCTGTCTTCCATTCTGAATTCGGGATGGGCTTTGATCCTCTGGCCCTCAACTTTAAACTGGATGACCGTCATGGCTTTGTGCATTTTGGCGGCAATGCCCTCGTCCACAGGGTCGAAGATGTTCTTGTCCAAGATGTGCGGGTAGAAGAACTCGCACTGATCGTCCCCATAAGTGCTCAGGGCGAAACTGGCGAGGGGCCTTAAGTTGATCCCGTACCCGATTTCCAGCATGTCAAAATTGTTGTAGCTTACATTGATCCTAATGACGTTGGAAATGCATGCCCAATTGCCGGTGGCTGCGCCCATCCATACTATATCGTGGTTGCCCCACTGGAAATCCACGTCGTGGAATTCCAAAAGGTAGTCCATAATGTAGTCAGGGTGAGGCCCCCTGTCGTACACATCCCCTATTATATGGAGCCTGTCTACGGCGAGGCGGCTAATGGTATACGAGAGCTGGGTGATAAACCCTTCTGCAATCTGGCATTCGACGATGGAATTGATTATCTCCCTGTAGTAGTGCTCCCTGTTGCTCTCGTCGTCCGCGTGAAGGAGCTCGTCGATTATGACGTCGTAGCCTTTTGGGAGCCTTTTCCGTACTTTTGACCTTGTATATTTTGTAGAAACCGCCTTGCATGTTTCAATAAGCCGGAATATCGACACCCTGTACCAGTCTTCGATGTCGGTTCTTTCGTTTTTCCGCCTGTTTATCTCGGCTTCAGGGTCGTAAATGAGCGATGCCAGCCTGTCCCTGTCCTCCATCGACAAGGATTTGCCGAAGATGTCGTCGATTTTCGACCTGACTACGCCGGAAGCGCTCTTCATCATATGGATGAACGACTCGTGTTCGCCGTGGAGGTCACTGAAAAAATACTCAGTCCCCTTTGGCAGGCTGAGGATCGCCATTAGGTTTATGATTTCTGTGGATGCCTTTTTCGTGTCCGGAAATTCCTTTGCCAATAATGTTAAATAATGTACGTCGATCATTGCACAATCCCTTCATTGCTTGCCCCCTGCTGTTCGAGGGCATTGAAGCGGCTGTCCATTATTATTATGTCAACACGCCTGTTCCTGCTCTTGCCAGCAACGGTGGAGTTGTCTGCAATTGGCCTGAACTCGCCATAGCCTGCAGAGCTTAGCTTCTCTGGATCAATGCCGGCTTGGTCTACGAAAAGCCTGACCACGCTGGCAGCCCTGCCCCCCGACAGCTCCCAGTTTGTCGGGTACATCTGGGTGTTCGACGGTGTATTGTCAGTGTGCCCCTCGACCCTGATGTAGTTGTTGAGTTGGTTTATTGTTTCTCCGATCTTGACCAGCACGTCCCGGTATTCGGGTTTTATCTCTGCCACTCCAGGGTCAAACAGCACTGCGTCGTTCATGCTGACTATGAGCCCGCGGTCGTCTATTGACGTAGTGACTACGGCTTCAAGGCCGTTTGTGATCAAATACTGCTGCAGCTGGTCTTTGATGGCTTCAAGGCTCGCCCGTTCCATCTCGGCTGCAGCCTCGCCTTCGTCAGGCGACGCCACAGGCATGGGGTGCCCTTCACTGATGCCTGGGACAAAAGTCATGGCGGCGCCATTTACGATTTGATTTTGAAATGATTCTTCGATCTGAGCGTATTTCTCTGCATCTACGTTGCTGGCTGCGTACAGCGTGACGAACAGCGCAAGCAACAGCGTCAAGAGGTCGCAGTAAGGTATGAGCCAAGACTCGTCAGCATGGTCTTCGTGGGGTCCGCCTCTGTGTTTTTTCGACATGGCCTACACCCCCATCTGAGAAGTAAAGTTTTCTTTCTCCCTCTGCGACAGATAGGACAGCAGCTTGTCCTGCACAAGGTACGGGGGATCTCCGTTGGCAAGAGCCAACACTCCTGCTACCACTATTTCGTTGTTCAGTATCTCTTCTCGTGATTTTCTTTTGAGTTTGTTGGAGAATGGGTGCCACATGACGTAGCCGAAAAAGATGCCGTATATCGTTGCGACAAAAGCTGCGGCTATGGCGTGAGCCAACAGTTCCGAGTCGTCCATGTTCGCCATGGCTGCAATAAGCCCAAGGGCTGCGCCGAGGACCCCCAGCGTCGGCGAGTACATCCCTGCCTGGGCAAAAACCGTAGCCCCGCCGGCATGCCGCTTTTCCATCGCGCTGATGTCGTCTATGAGCACTGTCTCTATCTCGCTGCTTTTCACACCCGATACGAGAAGCGTGACGCCCCTCTTGATAAACGGGTTCTCCAGCTCTTCGAGTTTTTTCTCTATGGCAAGAATCCCGTCTTTCCTCACTATCTGCGCGTATTCGACAAACAGCTTGATGGTTTCGAGTTTATCGCCTGCTGCAGCTTTGCCTGAGCCGAAAATCTTCCCAAACAGTTTTGGAATCATCTTTGCCTCGCTCATCGGGAATGCATTCAGCACCGCTCCCACCGTCCCGAATATTATTAGCAGTATCGCAGCTGGGTTCGCAAGCATAGAAAACGGTACGCCTTTGAAAAACATGGCACCCAGCAGCGCTGCGGCTGCGCCAATCGTCCCAACCATTGTAGTCAATTCCAAAAAAATCACCTCACTTGAAATTTATTCCGTTACTTTAATGATACATTTTTAGTTCTTCCTTGTCAATGATTGAAGAATAAATTATAATGAAGCTATAATAAAATGCAAAATGCAGGAAAAGAATATGAGAGGAACAGAACATGTACGAGGATTTAAAGAAGATAATTGACGAAAGCAGCCATATAGTTTTCTTCGGGGGTGCCGGCGTCTCGACCGAAAGCGGCATCCCTGATTTCCGCTCCGAAAACGGCATTTACAAAGCTTGGGACAACTACGGCAAGCCGCCCGAAGAATTAATAAGCCGACCGTTCTTTGACAGAAAGCCGGACATTTTCTACGACTACTACAAAAACAACCTGATCTACCGGGACGCCCATCCGAACGCCGCCCACCTTGCCCTTGCCAAACTCGAAGCCATGGGCAAGCTCGACGCGGTTGTCACCCAGAACATCGACGGTCTCCACCAAAAAGCCGGGAGCAGAAACGTGATCGAAGTGCACGGGTCGGTGCTCCGGAACAACTGCGTCTCCTGCGGCGCATTCTACGACCTCGACTACATCATGGACCCTGCAAACTGCACAGGCCATGTCCCCCACTGCAACAAGTGCAACGGCATAGTAAAACCTGACGTAGTGCTCTATCAAGAAGCCTTGGATCAAAATGTTCTTTCACGGGCAATCAGCGCGATATCGAATGCGGACACGCTTATCGTCGGCGGCACTTCCCTCGTGGTGTATCCAGCCGCCGGCTTCATCGACCACTTCAAAGGCCGCCGCCTCGCCCTTGTCAACAAAACGGAGACGTCCTGCGACAGCAAAGCTGACGTAGTCATCCGCGACTCGATAGGCATAGTCCTTGGCAGTGTCGTCTAACCTGACAAAGCACTGTCTATTAGCATCAACAACTCAAGAGCGCTCCTGAAGGGCTCTTCGTCGTTGTCTTCCATCCAAGCAACCGAACCTTGCCAGCTGGCATTGTGCCTGAATATGATTTTCAGCCTGAACGTCGCCAGTTTGCCTTTCAGCGCCTCGAAATCAAGCTTGCCGTCAACGATCTTCGTCTCCCTGTCGACCTGCTTAAAAGTGTTGAAACGGCGTTTCTCGGTTGTTGCTTTTGGAAAACCCGTGTCGTCTAAAATGCCTTCAATTGTCAGCAACAGCTGCATAAGGTTGGAGAATCTCCTGCCGTCCTTGAACGAGCCATGAAAAACTGACCCTTCCATGCAAGAATCCTCGTACGAGTCGACACATATTAAAATTGTTTTGAGGCTTTCTGATACAGCCAATCTTCCTACCATAGGTGCCATTTTGGTACCTCCATACAATACTCTAAAATATTCACTATAAATACTATATCACAAGAAGGATACATTTGGGTTACATTTTTGAAAATAATAAATCACATTTTCGATGCAACAGAAATTTTATATGGCAAATCGGTTTTTTTGCGGCTCAACCATCAATTCTGAGTATTGCCGCCCCGACTTTTCTGAATTTTTCGATGAAATTTGAGTACCCTCTTTCAATATGGTAAACCTCGGTAATCTCCGTAGTCCCTTCCGCAGCAAACCCAGCAAGAGCCAGCGCAGCGCCGGCGCGCAGGTCGGTGCATATGACTTTTGCCCCCTCAAGCGGCTTGCCGCCGTGAAGTATGGCGTTGTTCCCTTCTATCTTGATGTTGGCGCCCATCCTGTTCAGCTCCCCCACGTGCATGAACCTGTTTTCGAACACTGTTTCGATTACGACGCTTGGCCCTTTCACTGTGGAAAGCAGCGCCATGAACTGCGGTTGCACGTCGGTAGGGAAACCTGGGTATGGAAGGGTTTTTATGTCCGTCGACTTGAGCGTCGACACATCGCCCCTGACCAAAATGCTTTCGTCGCTGCACTCAACTGAAACTCCGCATTCCCGCAGTTTCGCTGTTATCGGTTTTACATGGTTTGGGAGCACGTTTTTAATGAGTAGGCTCCCCCTTGTGATCGCTGCCGCTATCATAAACGTCCCCGTCTCGATCCTGTCAGGGATTACAGCATGCTTGCACCCTGAAAGCTCTTTGACGCCCTCGATTTTAACTGTATTCGTGCCTGCACCCTTGATCCTAGCCCCCATCTTGTTCAAAAAATTGGCCAAGTCAACTATTTCGGGCTCTTCGGCAGCATTTTCAATAATGCTTACCCCTTCTGCCAGAGCTGCCGCCATTATGATGTTTTCGGTAGCCCCCACGCTGGGAAAATCAAGGTACACGTTCCCGCCCCGCAGCTTTTCCGCTTTCGCCTCCACAAAACCTGGCTGCGGTGTGATCTCGGCCCCAAGCGCATGCAGCCCCTTCAGATGAAGGTCTATCGGCCGAAGGCCAATTGCACACCCTCCAGGGAGCGGTATCCTTACTTTGCCCGTTTTTGCGAGAAGCGGTCCCATGACAAGGATCGACGCCCTCATTTTTTTAACCAGCTCGTAAGGCGCCTCGTCTGAAACATTTTTCGGCGTACTGATTGTTATTTTGTTGTTTGAATAGTCTTCTGCCACGGAAAGGCCGACGCTCCTCAGCAGCTCGCACATGACCTCGACGTCTTTCAGGGCAGGCACGTCCATGATCCCGCACTCCGCACCCGCAAGCAGCGATGCTGCCATAATGGGTAGCACCGCGTTTTTTGACCCGCTTATGTCAATTTCCCCATACAAAGGCCCGCTTTTTTGCACCAAAAATTTTGCCAAATTATTCCTCCATCATTTAACATCGAAAAACCAAGGAAGCATAAAGCCTCTCCGCGATTGAAGAGGCTCTAGGGTTTAAATATCAGCTTACAGCCCCTGTATGTCTTTGAGGCAATCCTCGCAGACATTTTTATCTCGAACCCTCTTGACGTCCTTTGCGTTGCCGCAAAATATGCACGCCGGCTCATATTTTTTCAGCATGATATAATCTCCGTCCGTGTAGATTTCAATTGGGTCCTCTCGTTCGATGTCGAGGGTTTTCCTGAGCTCTATTGGCAGGACGATTCGCCCCAGTACGTCAACTTTCCTCACTATACCAGTTGCCTTCATTTAAAATTCTCCTTTCTTAAAAATGCCCTATAGCATAATTATACTCGTTTGTAAAATTTTAGTCAATAGCTTCATTCGTTCTTTAAGAGGTTTTTTAATGAGGCGAATGCGTTTATGATAGAAGTAAACGCAGATATTTTGCTTTGGTTGCCTTTTAAGATATCAGAAACACTGCCAACAGAAGCAGCGACCTCGCTAACTAATTTGTCGACCTCCTTTGATTTGTCTGCCGCTACCTTGGTAATAACCTCTGTGTTTTCAAGTATTTTGTTTGCCTGTTTGACAGTTACGACAAGATTTTTCATAACAACGATGGCATATGCAATCAGCACAACCAGCCCAACGCTTATCATCATTAAACATGCTTCTTTAAACGATATCGTATCCATCCTAAACCTCCATTGCCCCTAATACTTACATTATCACCCAACACTGAAATAATTTCAATATATTTTTGATAATTTTGGTATATTTACCTTTCATATATTGTCAGCCATCTCAGTTATGTGCATGTCAGTCCTTGAGCAAGTCCTTGATTTCCTTGAGCAGGTCTTCATCTATATCTTCAAACAAGTCCTTTTCTTTCTTGGAGTTTTTCTGAATTCTTGAAATCTGCTGCTTCTTGTACGAGTACACCTCCGCGCTTAATTTTTCAGGCTTTTCTGCGCTTTTTTCCTCTTGTACCAGACGAGCCTTGACTGTGCTCCCTAAAATGTTTGACTCTGTCACTATGGCAATGCCGTCAGGCGTTTTTATCCTCTCGCCTTGGTCCGGCATGCCTTTCCTCAATTCTGCGTATACTTCGTTTTCATACTTCAGGCAGCACATCAAACGCCCGCATATCCCAGATATTTTCGTCGGGTTTAGCGAAAGGTTCTGCACTTTGGCCATTTTAATAGACACAGGGTCGAACTCGGGGAGCCACGTGTGGCAGCACAGCCCTTTGCCGCAGTTCCCAATTCCGCCCACCATCTTTGCCTCGTCACGCACACCTATCTGCCTCAGCTCTATCCTCGTTTTGAACACCCCGGCTAGATCCTTCACAAGCTCCCTGAAATCCACCCTGCCGTCAGCCGTGAAGTAAAAAATGATTTTTCCGTTGTCAAACGTGTACTCCACGTCAATAAGCTTCATGACGAGCCCGTGCTTGTCAATTTTTTCTTGGCAAAGATACATCGCCCTCTGCTTTCGTTTTTCGTTCTCTTCATGTTTTGCTGCATCTTTTTCGTCCGCGACCCTAATAATTTTTTTCAGCGGCGCCACGACGCAATCGTTTTCTATCGCCTTGGGCTCGGATACAACTGTTCCGAATTCGAGGCCTCTTGCCGTTTCAACTATGACTTTTGTCCCGGCGTCCAGTTCAAATGCGTCAGGGTCGAAATAGTAGATCTTCCCTGCCTTTTTAAAGCGGACCCCTGCTACTTTTACCATTGTCTGCCCTCCATTTTAAGTATCATGTTGTTTAAAACATATGAAACATTCATCCCTCGTCTCAAATTCTTCCTTGCTTCTTCCAAGCAGTTCACGGCTTGAGCCAATGCCGTTCTGTCCAAGGATCCTTCCCTGATGCGCTTTCCGCACGCATTTTCCATGGCATCCAGCAGTTTCAGCGCATCGTCCCTGTTTTCGGACAAGCTTTTGATTTTCGCCTTGTTGACGTAGAAATGCTCACCCCGCACCAGCGATTCCACCAAGTTCTCAGCTTCTGCAAGAAGTTCCCCGTATTCTTCCGGTGCAAACCGGTGCCATTTAATAATGACGCAACGAGAAAGAACCGTCTCTGCCAGCCTTTCTATGTTGTCTGCCAAAAGAACGATCACGGTGCCTGGAAACGGTTCCTCCAAGGTTTTCAGCAACCGGTTCTGAGCTCTTGCAGTCATCGTGTCTGCGTCGTTTATAATTGCGATGCTGCGCTCACCGGCAAAAGGCTTCATTTTTAGTCTGGCTTGCAGTTCTTCCACCGCTTCGTCTTTGACACTGATGTCGCCTTTTTCCACATACGTCACGTCCTCATGGTTTCTGTGGCTTATTTTTCTGCACGTGATGCAGGAATCGCAGCCTGTTCCCGGCCGCGCACGGCAAAGCACCGCTTTTGCGAAACAGTCTGCCAGCAGCATTTTGTCAATGCCTGTTTCACCTTCGAATATGTATGCATGCGAAATGCTGCCTTTTCGGACAGAGTCTGAAATTCGCCTAATTAAATAATCATTGTTCTTAATATCTGCAAGCGTCATATTTTTCCTTTAGCAGCATCTCGAGGTGCCAAGCAACTTTGCTGTGGATTTCATCAACGCTTCCTCCTGCATCGATCCCTACAATCCTGCTCGGGTACAGCTTTTCCATTTCTTCGTACCCCCTGAAAACTTCGCTGTGAAATTCTGTGAGCTCGGACTCAAGCCTGTCCCGCGTACCTGCTTCAATCCTTGACTTTCCTATTTCAGGATCCAGTTTGAACAGAAAAGTCATGTCCGGCATGCAGCCTGCTATCGCGAATTCGTTTATCGCCGCCACCTTCTCCCTGCTCAATTTCCTCCCATAGCCCTGATAGACGATGCTTGAGTCGACGAATCTATCGCATATCACCACATCGCCGCGTTCAAGCGCAGGCTTGATCACTTCAGCCACATGCTGCGCACGGGCAGCTGCATATAAAAGCGCCTCTGTCCTGCAGTCCATCTCCGAATATTCTTTGTCAAGAACCAGCCCTCTGATTTTTTCACTTATGACAGTCCCCCCGGGTTCTCTTGTCGCTACGCAATTGTACCCCTTCTTGTCTAAAAGCATTTTCATTTGCGTCAGCTGCGTTGACTTTCCTGATCCGTCAGGCCCTTCCAATGAAATAAACACGCCTTTTTTCATCAAACTCTCCTGTTCGTTTTTTTCAGAACTTCATCAAGCAGTTTTGACACGAGCAAAACGCAGACGGCCAAGAGAGGCACACAGAGCAGCGCTACCAAAATCACTTTCAACTCAAACATGTGAATACCCTTCTGCGAATGTGTCCCCTGTATTATATCACATTAGCTTTGCGTCGGCAAACAAAAGCAAATAAAAACCATCGTTCCTTTTTTCCGTTTGTGTGGTATAATATGTATATTATGAAGTCGGAGGAGCGAATATGAACGAAACATCGTTGTTTTCCATCAAAGAGTTCTCGGAGTTCACTGGGGTGAGCCAGTCCACATTGAGATACTATGACGAAATCAGCCTTCTCCCCCCTGCGGCCCGGGGCGACAATTATTACCGCTATTATGAGCCGTTTCAAATTATACTGCTTAACTTCATCAACGTCCTCATCGATTTAGGCATCCCATTGACCACCATCAAGGAAATGAGCAATGACCGGACCCCAAAGAGCATCATTGAACTGCTTAGCCGCCAAGAGACGAAGCTCGATTCAAGCATACACGAGCTTTGGACCGCCTATACCATCATCCATACGTTCAGGAACAACATACAGGAAGGCCTCCTAGCCGATGTTGACGAAATTAGCGTACAGTATCTGGATGAAGCAAGGCTGGTCCTTGGACCCGAAACTGATTTTCAAGGCAAGGATTCGTTTTATGAAGAATTCATTAGGTTTTGCAATGCTGCCAACGAGCACAGAATAAACATGAGGTACCCCATCGGTGGATACCATCGTGACATAAAGGCATTCTTCGCCGCCCCTAACAAACCCGACAAATTCTATTCCCAAGACCCCGTCGGCAACACTGTCCGCAAAAGGGGTTCGTACCTTGTCGCCTACAAGCGAGGGTACTACGGCGTGTTCGGAGACATGCCCCAGCGGGTAGACTCTTATGCAAAAGAACACGGGCTTGTCTTCAACGGCCCTGTCTATATCGGATACCTTCTGGACGAAATCAGCATGGTCGACCCAAGCCAATACGTGTCCAAATTCATGGCAAGCGTTTCGCACAAAGAATAATGCTGTAAAGCAGCCTTTTCCCCTATTGTTTTCTGCCGTATAAAGCAAGGGCAGCCACCTACGTGGCTGCCCTTTGTGAAACCGGCAACGTCCTAATTTCCCAGGCGGCTGCCCGCCAAGTATCGTCAGCGCAGGGGAGCTTAACTTCTGTGTTCGGGATGGGAACAGGTGTGGCCTCCCCGCCGTAGTCGCCGGATAATGGTGCTTCTCAAACCGCAGAGGCGGTTTGCAAGAAGACCTTATGCAAGGCTTTCCCAAACCTTCGGTTTGGCTGAAAGCCACTGCGAAATGGTGCTTCTCAAACCGCAGAGGCGGTTTGCAAGAAGACCTTATGCAAGGCTGTGCGCCCTCAAAACTGAATAAGAGAAGGAAACCCAAAAAACCATTGGTCAAGCGATCGACCTATTAGTATCGGTCAGCTAAGCGCGTCGCCGCGCTTGCACCTCCGACCTATCGACGTGATAGTCTCTCACGGGTCTTACCATTTCTGGAGGAGATCTATTCTCGCGGGGGGCTTCGCACTTAGATGCTTTCAGCGCTTATCCCGGCCCTGCGTAGCTACCCGGCCGTGCCCTTGGCAGGACAACCGGTGCACCAGAGGCAAGTCCATCCCGGTCCTCTCGTACTAGGGACAGCTCCGCTCAAATCTCCAACGCCCGCAGCGGATAGGGACCGAACTGTCTCACGACGTTCTGAACCCAGCTCGCGTACCTCTTTAATGGGCGAACAGCCCAACCCTTGGGACCTACTTCAGCCCCAGGATGAGACGAGCCGACATCGAGGTGCCAAACACCCCCGTCGATGTGGACTCTTGGGGGGTATCAGCCTGTTATCCCC
>Ga0082212_10002735_pt1 | contig 25421 bp, 19 predicted proteins | sample TergutNt197P3_FD_71548 | JGI IMG/M metagenome (GOLD analysis project Ga0082212, IMG submission 71548) | Neocapritermes taracua P3 segment gut microbial communities from Petit-Saut dam, French Guiana - Nt197 P3 | ecosystem: Host-associated > Arthropoda: Insects > Digestive system > Gut ...
GCGGGTCTGCTCGATCTCGTCGGCAAGGAGCTGCATCGTCTTTTCCACCTGCGCGAGCTCCAGCATGTCGTTGAACACTTCCGCAAGGGCGGAGAGCGCGTCGTCAAGTTCGCCCGACGTCTGCGCGAAACCGTAGGGGTATATCGCCGAAGGGTCGTCGAGTTCGGTCTGGAAAGTGTAAACAGGCACGTTGACAGACATGACATTCTTAAATGACATATCAAACTGGACCCTCTGCCTTGGATACAACAGCGCCTGCTCCAGGACGTCCGGTGACATTATCGCGCTTGCGACAGCGATAGAGCGGTTGGCGCGCGAGAGCCCATCGTCGACGCGGGTGCGAAGCTCTCTGTTGCGCCTGACGATTTCGAGGAACTGGCGCATGAGCTCGTCGCGTTTGTCCTTTAAGAGTTTATGCCCGCGGGTGGCTGTTTTGAGGCGCGTCTTCAGACGCGTCAATTCCATCCGGGTCGGTGTAATCGTTTTTGATGCCATTCACTTCACCTCACTAGTCACTAGTCACTAGCCACTAATCACTAGCAGCAGGCATATATTTTTCAATGAGCTCCGGTTTGATACGCTTGAGCTCCGTCCTTGGAAGGATCGACAGCAGTTCCCAGCCGATAGTCAGAGTGTCAATTATCGAGCGGTTTTCGTCAAAGCCCTGCGACACATAACGCTGCTCGAACTCGTCCGCGAACTTCGCAAACAAAAGGTCGTTCGGCGTCAGGGCGCTTTCGCCAAGGATAGTCATCAGCTCTTTGGCGTCCTTACCCGACGAGTACGCGGCGAAAAGCTGGTTCATAGTATCGGCGTGATCTTCCCTGGTTTTGTTTGCGCCGATACCTTTATCCTTCAGACGCGACAGCGACGGGAGAACGTCCACAGGGGGCATGAGGCCCTTTCTGTGAAGCTCGCGCGACAGGATGATCTGGCCTTCTGTGATATACCCTGTCAGGTCGGGGATCGGGTGGGTCTTATCGTCTTCCGGCATCGTCAGGATGGGGATCATCGTGATAGAGCCGTCTTTACCGATGCGCCTTCCCGCGCGCTCATACATCGTCGCAAGGTCGGTATACAGATAACCGGGGTAGCCGCGGCGGCCCGGAACTTCTTTACGCGCGGCGGAAATCTCGCGCAGCGCTTCCGAGTAGTTCGTAATGTCTGTAAGAATGACCAGGACATGCATGTCCTTCTCAAACGCAAGATATTCAGCGGCTGTAAGCGCCATGCGCGGAGTCGCGATGCGCTCGACGGCCGGGTCGTCCGCGAGGTTCGAGAAGATGACTGAACGGTCGATAGCGCCCGTGCGGTTGAACTCCTGCACGAAGTACTCGGACTCTTCGAAGGTGATGCCGATGGCGGCGAACACGACAGCGAAGTTATCCGTATCGCCGCCCAGGACCTTCGCCTGGCGCGCGATCTGCGCAGCAAGCTGGGCGTGGGGCAGGCCGGAGCCGGAGAATATGGGCAGCTTCTGGCCGCGAACGAGCGTGTTCAGGCCGTCTATCGATGAGACGCCGGTCTGGATAAACTCGTTTGGATAGTCGCGCGAGGCCGGGTTCATCGGGAGGCCGTTGATGTCCTTATGCGACTCCGCAAGGACGTCCGGGCCACCGTCGATGGGCTTACCCATGCCGTTGAAGACGCGCCCCAGCATATCGCCGGAGACGGCAAGCTCAAGCGGATGCCCGAGGAAGCGGACCTTGGAAGCCGAGAGGTTGATGCCCGCGGCGCTTTCGAAAAGCTGCACGACCGCGTTGGCTCCGTCGACTTCGAGGACCTTGCAGTGGCGGACCTCGCCGTTTGGCAGTTCCAGCTCCGCAAGCTCGTCATAAGTGACTCCCTCGACGTTTTTGATCACCATCAGCGGGCTGACTATTTCCTGTATTGTGCGATATTCTCTAATCATGCCCCGTCGCCTCCTTTAACTATAGCATCGATCTGGAGTTCCATCTCGTTAGCGATGGCTTTATAGCCTTCTTCAAATTCGGCCGGGGGAACCATCTTCGCGCGGCCTGTTTTTTCGCGGGCCGCAATATCGAACAAGGGCTGAACAGTTTCCACGCCCTTTGTCAGGGCGTCCCTGCACAACTCATTGTAGTAGAGTATCAGCGAAAGAAGCGAGGCTTGTTTTTCGTAGGATGAGAAGCTGTCGAGGTCGACGAACGCGTTCTGCTGCAGGAAGTCTTCGCGGATCATCTTTGCCGTTTCCAGCGTAAGCCGGTCCGGCGCCGACAGCGAATCCTGCCCGACGAGTTTGACGATCTCCTGAAGCTCGGCCTCCTCTTGTAAAAGCGCCATAGTCTTGTTGCGGTTGAGCAGGAAGTCTGCCCCGTAGGAACTGTCGTACCAAGGCTTGAGAGTATCGAGGTACAACGAGTAGCTGTTGAGCCAGTTGATAGCGGGGAAGTGGCGCGCATAAGCAAGAGACGCGTCAAGCCCCCAGAAGACCTTGACTATGCGCATCGTGGCCTGCGAGACAGGCTCCGACGTATCGCCGCCTGGCGGTGAAACAGCTCCGATGGCTGTCAGCGAACCCATCCGGTTGCCGCCGCCGAGGCACTCGACGCAGCCGGCGCGTTCGTAGAACTGCGCAAGGCGCGACGACAAGTATGCAGGATAACCTTCTTCGCCGGGCATTTCCTCAAGTCGGCCGGACATCTCGCGCAGCGCTTCCGCCCAGCGGGAGGTCGAGTCCGCGATGATCGCGACGTCGTAGCCCATATCGCGGAAATACTCGGCGATAGTGATGCCGGTGTAGATGGACGCTTCACGGGCGGCGACGGGCATATCCGATGTGTTCGCGATAAGCACCGTACGCTTCATCAGCGGTTCGCCTGAACGCGGGTCATGGAGTTCAGGGAACTCCATTAGAACGTCGGTCATCTCGTTGCCGCGCTCACCGCAGCCGATGTATACGACGATATCGACGTCGGACCATTTGGCGAGCTGGTGCTGGACGACCGTCTTGCCGCTTCCGAACGGCCCGGGAACTGCCGCCGTACCGCCTTTTGCAAGCGGGAACAGCGTGTCGATTATGCGCTGACCCGTACAAAGCGGCGTGGAGGGCGTAAACTTCTTTTCAAATGGCCGGCCTACGCGGACAGGCCATTTTTGCATCATCGTGATCTCTGTGACATTCCCGTTGGCGGCCTTCACCTTACAGACAGTCTGGTCGACCTTGTAGAAACCGTGGTCGATCGACTCGACAACGCCCGCGACGCCCGGCGGCACCATTATTTTATGCACGACTGCCGACGTTTCGTCAACGGTGCCGAGAATCGTGCCTCCGGAGACAGTGTCTCCGACGCTTGCGACAGGCGTGAATTCCCATTCACGCTGCCTGTCCAGCGCGGGAACATCCACGCCGCGCGCTATAGTCTCGCCGGTCAGCTTGCGTATCTCCGTGAGGGGGCGCTGGATCCCGTCATATATGTTCTCCAGCAGGCCGGGGCCTAGCTCGACGGAAAGCGGGACTCCTGTGGTAACGACCTCCGCGCCCGGCCCCAGGCCGCTGGTCTCCTCGTAGACCTGGATCGATGCGGAGTCGCCTGTCATTGTCAGGATCTCGCCAATGAGGCGCTGTTGGCCGACGCGGACGACGTCCGCGATATTAGCGTCGCTTAGCCCCTCCGCAACGACAAGCGGGCCGGAAACCTTAACGATTTTTCCACTCATTAATGTAATCAGTCCTTCCCTATAGTATGTCTGAACCTATCGCCCGCCGGACTGCCTCGTGCAGCGCGGTAAGGCCGAGGCCCTGCGAGCCGTCGCGGCCCGGTATCAAAATGATTGCCGGCGTGACTTTCTCGGTATACCTCGCGATTTCCGCGGATAACGACTTTGACAGGTTCTCTTCAAGATATATGACGGCATAGTTTCCATCAGGCCCAGTGATTTTGTTGAATATTTGCCTTGCCTCGGCGGCGTCGGAGACGGGATAAGTATCCAGACCGAGAGCTTTGAAACCAATGACTGTGTCAATTCCGCCCATCACCGCTATTTTATACATGGCATTCACGCAGCCTTTCCCGGATTATATCCGCCGAAATATCGGTCAGTTTCCCCGTGAGTATCATTCTGGCAGCAGTAATTTCCCATTCCTGCTTTGCGAGATACGCGAAAACGGGGGCCGGGCCGAAGCTGATAAAGACCGTTCCGTCGAAGTACTGCAATGCGGTATTGTCGCAGGCAAGCTCGAACTGAGTCTGCGTTCCGCCCTTCATCGACTCCTCGCCGAGCCTGGCGGCGTTTTCAAGCGCGCTGCCGTTGAAGGCGTCCAGCGAGTTGTCTTCGAATGATGCTTCCAGCTGGCTTATGCTGACGGCGCCGCCGGGTATCAGCGCCATGCTCAGGAAGTTCACGTCGCGCTTCGTGCGTACCGAGCGCACGAGTATGCGCAGGTTCGCGCTGTCGATGAGCAGCTTGACATAACCGATGATAAACTCGTTATCCAGGCTGATTGAGAGCGCCAGCATTTCCTCGAAGTACGCCTTGTCGATCTCAATGTCCGACAACTGCGGGTTTCCTGTGCGCGACAGTATCCCCGACGCTGACTCCATAACCCCCGCGACGAGGGGAGGAAGGTCGCTTCTGTCCCCCGTGGTGAACGCATCCGCCAGCACATCTGCTGCGATGCGGCCTGAATCGGAGAGCATTGAAGCCGCATTGGCTCCGGCGCTTAGCCCTGCTGCCTTTACGAGAACCTTCACGTTGTGGTAGTCATATTTCATCCTGAAAAGGTCGATCAGATCGCGTGTGTTTGCATACGAGCTGAGCTCATAGTACAAGTCCGAGCGTTGCTTCTGCAGGACGCCTTCGATGCCGCCCGCGTCCATTCCCGACATATCCGCGTAGCCGCAGTCTATAAGCTGTTTTGCGGCGTCGTCAAAATCGCGGGCGTCGAGCATGCGGTCGATCTTTTCCTTCGAGAGCATATATGTTTCCCGTGCGCGGAGCATAGACGTTAGAAACAGAAAGTCTGTATCTTTCATATCATCTATCACCACCACTCATTCGAACAGTTCGGCTGCGACCCGGGGCGACAACTCGTTGCGGTATTGCGATACGAGAGAGTCGACGCTGCAGTTTGCCTCGATATCGCCGCCTGACAGTATCAGACCGCCCCTGATATCAGCGGGAGTGTCCGACAGCGTAAGCGAAGCTGTCCGCCCGGTCTTGCCTAAAATCGAGTTCGCGGCGTTGATGACCGCGCTGCCTATGCGCGGAAGGTCGGAGGAAGAAAGGACTACCTTCTCCGTACCTGTCAGCGACGCGGAACAGGCGAGTTTTGCGAGGAATTCGACATAATCAGAGTCCGGGAGGTCAAGCAGTTTGTTCGCCGCGAGATCGAATGCGGCGACGATCATATCCTGCTGAGTGGCAAGCACATGCTTTTTCGACTCAAGCGCGGCAAGGCTGTTCATGCGTTCGAGCCTGCGCTCGGCCTCCTTAGTACCATTGTTGACGAGCTCCCAGTATTGATCCTGCTCTGCCTTGGCGTATTCGGCGCGGACACGCTCGCATTCATCGGCGGCGTCTTTCGCAATAGCGGCGCATTCGGTTGCTGATTCCGAACTAATATGTTCCAAGATTTTTTCAATTCCGTTCATATAATACCATTCCTTTACTGCGATCCCGGAATACCGGGGCGGGTATATCAAATCCCAGCCCCTGATCCATTGGGCTGCGAAGCAGGCTCTTAGATGTACAGCAACATAAATACAGAAACAAGGAGCGCAAGAATCGCGTAAAACTCGACGATGATACACATGATCATACCCTTTGACCAGTCGTCGGGTTTCTTTGCCAGGATGCCTATAGAAGCGACAGCGACACGCCCCTGCGCCATGGCGGAGATCAAACCGCCGAAAGCGATCGGGAGGCATGCGACGAAGAACTGCAGGCCCTGTGTAATCGTCAGACCGGCGAAGCCAGCATCCATGATGCCCATGAACATGATCGCGAGGAATCCTACGACGAAGCCGTAAATGCCCTGCGTGCCCGGGATGACCTGCAGGATCAGCGCTTTACCGAACTTGCTCGGGTCTTCGCATAATACGCCTGCGCCTGCTTCACCTGTCATACCTGTGCCCTTCGCGCTTCCGATACCGGCAAGCGTGACTGCAAGCGCCGCTCCCAAAAGGCCAAGCGCTGTGCCGCCGTATGTAGCTAGTAATTCTGCGAATCTCATTTTTTTTCCTCCTATTTCTTAACTAAATTATTGTACTTAGTTTTTACGCTGAGCGGTTTGAACGGCTTTCCGCCGTCCTCGTAGAATTTGCCGAAAAACTCAAGGCATTGCAGGCGCAGATCGTGCACGTAACAGCCCAAAATGTTCAGCCCGAAGTTCAGCGCGTGGCCTATCAGGAAGATTATCAGGAAAGTTACGATGTTCCCGGTCAGCGCGCCCAATGTGTTGAACACCATTGCGATAACGCCGCCTGCAAGCATCAGGGCCATGACGCGCGAGTAAGAGAGTATGTCGCCGAAATAGCCCGTTATGTCGTACAAGCCCGCGAGGCCTCCGATGAGCTTGCCGACTATCGTTGGTTTTTCATGCCCTGCAGTCAGGACTATGGAAATCAGACCAATAATTGCGACCCACCATGTCACGCCGAGGGCTCCGATGCCGATGCCGATAAAAAGCAGCCACCATGGACAAACATCGAGGATACCGTCCAATAGGTGACCGTTCTTAGCCTGCATGTAGAGTTTTATGCCCATGCCGAACACGATGTGCAGGAAGCCCAGCGCCAGAGCGCCTACCAGAACTTCCATCGTGTTGTTGAGCGGGTTGAACAGGAACGGCAGAGCAAACTCCGCGCCTTCACCGCCGAACAGCTTCACGAGCTGGGTCGGGGCGTCGCCGAACAGCCCGCCTGTGAGCGCGCCGATTACGAACGTGGATATGCCGCACAGGAACATGAGGTCGAACATTTGCTTCATTGTCCCGGGCTGAAGTTTCTTGCTCTTGACATACAGCGCAGCGATGATCATTACGAGGCCGTAACCCATATCCGCCATCATGCAGCCGTAAAACAGCACGAAGAACGGCATCATGAGCCCGTTGGGGTCGACGGTGCCGTATGCGGGCAAGCTGTACATCTCGGTGACCATTGAGAGCGGGCCCGTCACGGGGCCGTTTTTAAGCACGACCGGAACTTTCGGGTATTCCTCGGGATCCGGGTCTTCAAGCTCCCACGCGCATGCGTAGTCCTTCAGCTTTGCGGAAAAATCTGCTTCAGCATGCGCCGGCAGCCAGCCTGTCAGCACCAGCGAATACTGTGTGCCGAGCAGCTTTTCATTGGCCTCCGCGCGCGCGATTTTTGTACCGACATGGTCGTAGCACAGCTGCAAAGGTGCTTTCTGCTCCGCCAGGGAAATGATTTGCGCAGTCAGTTCCGCCTTTTCCTTGGCCAGCTCCGACAGACGCTGCTCCGCTTCCCTGATGTTCTCCTCGGCAGTGCCGGTGAGGTTCTTCAGCGAAGTCACGGAGAAGTTATAGCGGCGCAGGACTTCGGAAACAGGCGACTGCTTATCGCGCAGACAGATGACGCAAAGGTAGTGCAGCTCTTTGTTTGTGGACACAAGAAAAACCTGCGCTTCCCCGGCTGCCGTGTCCAGCTCCTTTTGCAATGCCTCGACATCGACATTGGAAGCTACGGCTCCGAGAATGATCGCAGATGTAACAGTGCCTTCGCTGTCCATAGGCATCTTGAACGACGTCCACGGGGTCAGCGACTCTATCAGACTTTTCTCGTTGTTTTCCTCGGCGTACAGCCGGGCTATCCTGCTGTTTGCGGATTCGATCGTCTTTGCCAGCTCGAGACAGGCCCATGTTTCCTTTTCATCAAATAGGAGTTCACCGGTGACTTCGGGTTTCGATGCGAACATCGCAGTTTTCACCGGCGCGTATTCCTTGATGACCTCGAGCGCCTGCGCCAAAGCTGCGTAGTCGGCGCGGCAACGGTCGAGCTCTGTGTTTTCACGGTCGACAAGAGAGGCGATTTCAGGATCGGCGAGCAGGTCGTCCGGTTCCGAAATCTCCACACAGCCAAGAAGCATCAGCTCGCGGAGAATATCCTCTTTGTCGGCGCGTGAAACGAGAAGCTTGAGTTTCTTCATCTTCACTATTGCCATCAGACGTTCACGATCCTTTCGACAATAAGCTGAGCGGCCTTATCAAGCCGCCCCTCGGCTCGCGCTCGCAACGTCGCCTGGCGGTTAGCGGTTGTCGACGCAAGTTCCGTGGCTTGCTCCGCGGCCTTCTGGTCTGACGTGCGTTTGAGTTCAGCGATTTCGGATTCAGCACGGACAAGCATTGACGCCACGGATTCCTTGCCGGTTTTTTCAGCTTCTTCGACGGCTTCGCGGGCTTTTTGCTGTGCTTGCAACTTAGCCTGCCGCGCGTCGTCCTCAGCCGCGCTGATACTTTTTATCGCTTCGAGAGACACTGGACACACCTCCCCTGTTTTTAACGATAAATATTCTGCGGTCGAAACCGAGGCCAAACCTGTGAAAAATACGACAAATAGACTACAGATTTAGTATCTGCCTCAACAGCTTTATGATAATATACACACTTTTTGGTGGTTTGACAAGAGGTAGTATTGAACATATTAAAAAATTTTTTATTCATGCCGTTCTCAGACGGTTTTGCTTGACAAGCGGCGGCTGTGATGGTAGTATCTGAGATACATTAGAAAAAGGATTGCAAACGCGCTCTGTGAAGCTGAGGCGGGTGCATACGGATGATAGGGGTTCATAACAGCAACGGCATATGTCTGTCAAGGACGACAGGAATTCAGGCGTCTAAGGAGTGGATAATTATGTTTAGAAGGGTAGCAGGCTTCGCACTGGCCGTCGTAATGTTGGCGGCGCTGTGCGTTGTTGTTTTTCCGGAGGCTGTTGCGGCCGATATGGAAGACGACAATTCAGCCGTCGCAAAAGCGGTCGCAAGCAGCAATCATCTGCTGATAATGCGCAAAGACAAGAACAAGACCATCTGGGGGAAAACCATCGCCGGCGACGATGATTGGGTAATGGTGGCGACTGGGGTCACAGACATTGCTGCGGGCGATACATTTTTCATAGCCGTCAAAGACGGCAAGGTTTATCGCTGGAACCCTGCAAGTGAAGCGTTCCCGGAAAGCCCGTATAATGACTTGGATAATGTAAAGAAAGTATTTGCCGGCGGTGACCGCACTTACGCAGTAACAGGGAACAGCAGCAACGGGCTATACGCATGGGGCGCGACTAGCAATGATGAGATATACTTGGGTAATGACTCACAAGGAGGCTCTGCAACGCCTGTTAGTATCAACCAAAACGGTACTATCGTAGGTAGTATTACAAGTGTTGCCATCGGGGAAAACCATGTTTTAGCTCTAGCAGACGGGAAATTGTATGCATGGGGGAGCCGTTCAAACGGAAGGCTTGGTCTTGGAGATAGTTCAATAGTGACCGGACCCATACGGTCTCCGCAGAGGGTGGGTTCGTACAGTAATGTTACAAGCATTGCAGCAGGTTCAGCGCACAGCCTTGCTGTTATTGGCGGTGAAGTATTTGTGTGGGGGCAAGCGTTTTCCGGGCAACTGGGCGGAATTTCCGACGCTGACATTTGGGTGCCCACATTCTTAACTTCTACATATGACTTTATCAATGCCAACATAATCAAGGTTGCTGCAGGCGGAGTTTACAGTGTCGCAGTCAGTAATTACGGTAGCAACACCGGAGCATTGTTCGAATGGGGGAATAAAGCTCCGGGATTTAGCACGCCTTTAGAGAACAGCGGCCTGTCCGAAGTTAAGGATGTGTTTACAAACGGTATTTCTTTCTTCGCGATTGCCCGCGACGCCCTGTTTATTTGGTCGATCGGAGAAGACCCTGTTGAAATACCATGGGATATCGCGGATACGATCCTCGGGCCCGGGGAAGGCACAACATACAAGGGGATTTGCCCGACTATCGACCTTTCGATGGAAACCATAGACTTCAGCGACACCGATTTTCAGCTTAGGGCGTATAGCATTAACGGCGGCAAAGTATGGATCGAATATACCGGCTCGTATGCGGCGGGCAAGAACCCGCTGAAGGACACGTTCCCCAAGCTGCTCGACAAGGGGCTGAAACTATGGCTGGCGAGCGAGTACAACAAGTCCGTCAAGCCTGATCCGACAAACATCGCAGGCGTTGAGTACATCAAATTCGACGCTCTCAATGAGCGCCCTATAATACCAAAGGACATCAAGCCTGCGGTCATGTACTCGGAAGGGGATTCCAGCGACAGGACTTTCGTCATGGCAACAAAAGTGACATACAAGGAAGACAGAAAGACCATCACCGAGCTGGACGAGCTTGACGACGATTTTGAATGCACTATCCAAGCCGTGAACGGCAAGGATAAATATCCGGACGGCGAGAGCTGGAAACCGCTGAGCGAGTGGGAGTTGGAAATCCCGACCACAAAGCCGGCCCCTGTCTACTATATCAGGCTTGCCCCGACCTATGACACGCCTGCCAGTAAACCGGTAAAGATCACGCCGGCCGTATATTCCAAAGCGCCGTCATACAAAGTCAATTATAAAACAGAGACGCTGAAAATCGGAGTAGGCTCGCTGTATGCGGTCGTAGGCCCGGACTGGAACGGCGATTACGAAAAGGTCATATGGCTTGACAACCATCTGGATGAGAACGACAGGGGGAAAGTCATTTCCATACCAATAAATATTTCGCCTTACATCCTTAGCGGGCAGATCATGCTGGTGAAGAACCCGGCGAAGGATTACAAGAAGCCAGGCTCAGAAACGCAAATCATCAAGTTTGCGGAACGCTCACAAATCGAAACGACAGAGCTCGAGTGCGCGAACGGAAAAATGACCCTGGATAAAAAGAAGTACGAGGTCTATAACGCTGCGACAGGGAAGTGGGGCTCAGTTCCGAAAGTTACGAGCAATTTCAACTTCACGATCCGGCTCAAGCCCACCGCCAAGCTGACAAAGGGCGTGCTGAGCGGGAATGCAGCCAGTGCGCTGGGAACGTTAGCGATCACATGGGGCGAGTATACAGATGCTAAGGGCAGTACAAAATCAGGCATTGTCGGCGCAACGATTTCTCCATAGTTCCCGGTTGCGGAAAAGATGATTAAGATTTTTGATTACCGGGGTTGTCGCAAAGCGTGTCGAGCATGACGCGGTTTACGGCAACCTTGCTTTTTTCTAAATATACTAAATGCGCCCATTCGACTCTGCATTAAATAAAAGGAGGAGCGATTCATGTACCAGGTGTTTTCACAGCCTGCACCAATCATTTTCGGCAGAGGGTCTATTTCCGTACTAGGAGAAAAAATAAAGGAGATGGGCTGCAAAAAAGCCCTGATCGTCTGTGAAAAAGGCATCATGGACGCAGGCATTATTTCCAAAGCGACAGCGAGCCTCGAGACAGCCGGCGTCGCGTATGCGCTCTACAGCGGAGTCCTCGCCGACCCGCCGGACAGCAGCGTAGACGAAGCCGGCAAAGCCGCTATCGCGGAAAGCGCCGACTGTCTTGTGGGGATTGGGGGCGGGAGCAGCCTGGACACAGCAAAAGCGGCGTCCATACTCATGACGAACCCCGGCCCTGTCCGTAACTATATAACCGCGTTCCCCACGTTCGTCGATACGAAAACACCGCTCATTCTGGTACCGACGACTGCGGGAACAGGCAGCGAGTGCACGACCGTAGCCATAATTTCCTTGCCGGATAAAAACGTGAAGTGGGGAGTGTTTGTCAATACATCGCTGGCAATAGTCGACCCGGAGCTAATGCTGACACTGCCCAAATCCATAACAGCCTCCACGGGAATGGATGCGTTTGCCCATGCGGCAGAAGCCATGACTGCGGTGAACTGGAACTATCATTCTGACCTCTTTGCCGAGGCAGCGATCGCAAAAATTTCGAAGCATCTGGTAGTCTGCTGCAACGACCCAGGCAATGTCGACGCCCGCAGCGAAATGGCGCTGGCTGCAAACTGGGCCGGCCTCGCGTTCAACAATCCAATCACGCATGTCGGGCATGCCGTCGCCGACGCCTTCTCCGTCCACTTCCACACGCCGCATGGCTTGGGCTGTGCGCTAGCCCTCCCGGAAACAATGGCGCTCGTCGCGCCTGCCGTTCCCGACCGCATGCGCACTATCGCAAAGGCGATGGGCCTTCCGCTGGCAGGCGGCGAGAGCGGAGAGCAACTGGGCAGGATCGTGGCTGACGGCATACGGGCGATCATGCGTAAGACAGACATGCAGTCACTCAAGGAGATGGGATACGAGCGGGAAAAGGTGCTGAGTTTCGTGCCCGACGTCGTCGTAAGCCACCTGTCACAAAACTGCCCTGTGACGATCGACGAAAAAACCGCCGCGAACCTTCTCGCAGCGGTGTATGATACGTATTAGGTACGCTATCGCGCCCTGGTTACTCAACATCTTGTGCAACTGTCTCCGGAGGGTGGTCGAGCATCTGCGGGTTGCGGAGGATGCTGTTGAACACACGGAACATTTGCGAGAAATAAAAGCCGTCGCAAATGCGCTCGTCCGAGGAAATCGTGTAATCCAGATATTTATGTTCAGAAACCTTTCCATCCGCTCCTGTTTCAAAGGCCCTTCTCTTCACCCCGAATGAGATAAAAAGCGGGATATTCCCGAAGTTATAAAGGTGATGGTAAATTGCGGGAAGCCCGATGGACCCAAGGTCTGTTATAAAGACCGACCCATGGAACGGGCTCGCGCTGACAAGCGACTTAGGCATGAGGTCAAAATAATCCAGAACGCCCAGGGCGAACACCGCAAACTTCAATATCAGCCTGGGCAGCTTCATAAGCATATTAGCGGCGTCATCGGTCTCGGTGACGTCGTTTTCGTATTTTACCGCGTCGATTTTCGCGCTCATCTTCCGGTATACTTCATTGATAGTATCCGTCGGCTCGAAAACGACTTTTATCGAAGTCTCGGCAGAAACCGTTTTCAGCTCCGGCTTTACTACCATTACGCACTCGATGTTATTGCGCGCATACACACGCTGCCCCGAGACGAACCTGTTGATAGCGGGATACTGCGACGCGAGCCTGATATACAGCGCGATGAACAGATGCAAAAACCCTATGCCGGGGTATCCGTTCGTCCTTTTCATGCGCAGGAATCTTTCCGCCTCCGACACCTCGACCGAGTCCTTGAAATAATTGGTCGCGTCGTTGCGCGTTTTCATAATATATGCAGTCATTGCATTGATTGGCGAAATATTCCGCAGCCGCCTCCCGTCGCGCCTGTCCCCGAACCTCTTTTTCCTGCCAGAACTCATAATTTTTCTCCCGTATCCTACGTTCTCAAGCCACTGGCCACTCACGCTAAACTTCAGTATTATTATTAATTACGAAATCGGATAATTCTCCGTGAAACAGGCGTCGCAAAAACCGCAAGTCGAATCCGGCGCTATCTGCGCAAGGTTCGCGAGGCTGAGGAAACCGAGGGTGTCCGCGCCTATTATCTCGCGCATTTCTTCGGTTGTATGATTGCACGCAAAAAGCTCTGCTTTCGATGGAATATCAGTTCCGAAATAACACGGGCTGATATACTTCGGCGACGCAATAAGCAAATGTATCTCCCTCGCACCCGCTTCTCGCAGGCGCTTGACTATTTGAACAGTGTTCGTACCTCGCACAATGGAATCGTCTACCACTATCACCCGCTTACCGCTGATAGTCGCCCGCAGCGGATTCAGCTTGATCTTGACTGCTTCCTCGCGGGAGGACTGGACGGGCTGGATGAAAGTGCGCCCGATATAGCGGTTTTTTATGACCCCGTCATTGTACGGCACTCCGGACTCCAGCGAATAACCCTTTGCCGCCACCAGCCCGGAATCAGGCAGCCCGATCACAACGTCGCCGTCTATCATATGCTCGCGCGCAAGGCAGCGCCCTGCCAGGATACGCGCGTCATAGACGCTTTGCCCGTCGATGATGCTGTCGGGGCGCGCGAAGTAAATATGCTCGAAAATGCAAAGGGTCGATTTACCGGTGCAGTTTTCCCGGTTGCTGTGCAGCTGCCCTTCATAGACCCAAACAACCTCTCCGGGTTCAACGTCGCGTACGAAAGAAGCGCCTACGCTGTCAAGGGCGCATGTTTCAGAAGCAAAAATGATCGTATCGCCTTTTTGACCGATGCAAAGCGGCCGGAAACCCCAGGGGTCGCGCGCCGCAATCAGTTTGCGCGACGACATCACCACGAGTGAGAAAGCCCCCTTGAGATGCTGCATTGCCTCATTCACAGCGGCTTCAACGCTTCTTGTGTGCAGGCGCGCTTGCGCAATTATATATGCGATTATTTCAGAGTCGGTGGACGTATGGAACACCGCGCCCTTATGCTCGTATTCGTTCTTCAGCTCCTTGCTGTTGATAAGGTTGCCGTTATGCGCTACAGCCAGCGAACCGCTTATATATGTGAGCGTTAGTGGCTGTGCGGTGCCGCGGCGGGAGTTATCCATACCATAGCGGACATGGCCGATAGCCATCGTGCCGTCCAGCTGGCTGAGAATACTCTCGGAAAAAACTTCGCCTACCAAGCCGGAACCTTTGTGGCATGAGATTTCAAGATCGTTTATCGTCGCGATGCCGCAGTCCTCCTGGCCGCGGTGCTGAAGCGCGTACAGACCGTAGTACGTGCTTCTGGCACAGCCGCCGCCTGAGTCATATATACCGAAAACCCCGCATTCTTCATGTAGCTCCGCGCCCAAATCAGTTATCCTCCTTCAAAAGTTTGCTCAGCTCGACCATAAAGGTGTTTATATCACGGAACTGGCGATATACCGAAGCGAAGCGTACATACGCGACTTCGTCCAAATCTTTGAGCCTTTTCATTACAAGTTCGCCAATATCAGTTGACCTTATTTCGCGTTCAAGTGAATTTTGAAGCTCGATCTCAATCTCATCCGTGACGGATTGAAGGTCGGCGAGCGTGACCGGGCGCTTTTCGCAGGCTTTTACAAGGCCTTGAATCAGCTTTTGCTTGTCGAACGTTTGCCTGCTGCCATCTTTTTTTACAACTATGAGCGGAATGTATTCCATTATTTCATATGTGGTGAATCGCTTCTGGCAGGAAAGGCACTCACGGCGCCTTCTGATCGTAGAGCCCTCTTCAGCGGGACGGGAATCTACGACTTTGCTTTCGGAAAAACTGCAATACGGGCATTTCATCGGGATGACCTCCATTGTTTGGGAATAGGGGTTAGGGATCAGGGGTCAGGGATCAGGGGTCAGGGATCAGGGGTTAGATAATACTCGCGACTTTAGTGGTTACTATATCATATAACACTATATGTTGTATATAAAAAAATAATTGACAACGAGCGTTGCAATTAGTATAATGCAGACAGAGACGGAATTGCCGCTTTTTGTGTGGCGGCTCAGTCCTTATATGGGTTAGAGACGCCTTATCTTTTGAAGGCGTCTCAAATCATTTTATGTTGCAAACATTGAAAAACTCATCGCGAGTAAAGAGGATATTCAACACATCAAGAAGCGCGTTGGCGGAGAGCCTTTCAGGCAAATCGAGGCGGAACATAAGTTCCCGTCTTTTTTTTGCGCTGCCTTCGCCGCCGGAAAGGCCCAGACCGAAAAAGTCGGCTTTCGTGATCGGTTCTGCGGGAGCGAGGGAAGCAGTGTGAGGGGAGACTTCCTCAAATGTCGCGCCTGCCCGCTCCAGCGCTTCGATTATTACGTCCGCTGCCATACCCTCAACGCCAACCTTGCCCTCGCGCGAGGGCGCTGCCTTGCGCTTTTCGCGGCCGCGGACGTCGGGGATATATGCATGCTTTACATTAGCGCTGCCAAGCATCCCGCGCAGCCTGCCGCGGATAAAAAAACCAGCGCTGTCGCTGTCTGTGAGAATGACCAGCCCGCGTTTGTCCGCAAGCCTGCGCAGAAGCGCTATCTTGTCCTTATCGGAGAAAACCCCAAACCCCGACGTCTCAATAATCGCACAGTCGACTACCTGCGCGACCGCATTCTTGTCATACCGCCCCTCGACAACAATGACTTCAAGAACTCTCTTCAATGTCAGCAAATCCCTTCCAGGCGTCCAAGAAACGCAAGTCTTGCCACAAGCTCCACAAGGCACGCCTCCGGCTCTGAACTGCTGTTAAGCAGGAATGCTGTTTCGGAGCATGCGAGTACAGCGCTGCGGCAGCGGGCGAGATCGGTTTTCTTCGCGATGCCCATTAGCTGCGACGCTTGGAAATCGTACCTAATCCCGCATACATCCATTAGCGAGTCTTTGCCCAGCCCGCTCTCGACCCACACCCTCGCCGCAAGGAGCTGGCGCATCTTCAGCGAAACGCTGAATAGAATTTTATGCGGAGCCTCGTGCATCCTGAACAGGTCGTCCAGGATTTGCAGGGCAGCAGCGTTTTCATGCCCGACAAGCGCGTCGGTCAGTTTATATATGACAGCGTCTATGACAGGGGTGACTACAGCATCGATATCAGAGCGCGTAACAACATCGCCGCCTGCAAAAGCTGCGGCCTTTTCGATCTCGCTGCTCAAAGCAGTCATATATCCGCCCGTTATCATAGCAAGATACTCCGCATCCGCGTGACTGACGCCCTTCCCGGCATCGGCAAAGTGGCGTGTTATCCATTTTATCAGCAGGCTCTTATCCTGGATCGAAAATTCGACAGCATCCGCGCGCCCCAGCATCTCCGAGTCCTGCTTGCGTCTTTTGTCAGGCTTGAAAGGAACAGTGTCAAACACAAACACAACGCAGACATACTCAGGCAGGTCGGAGAACAGCTCCGCCAGGCGGTCCTTGTCTTCGCCGCTGAAAACGTCATAGTCAAAAACCTCAACAAGAGTACGCTCGGCAAAAACAGGCAAAGTATTCACTGCGGCTTCCAGCTCGTCGACCGAGAACACAGCGCCCTCATACCGCCGGTAGTTAAAACCGTCCAGCCCATCGGGGCACAGCTGCTTTCGAAGCCCCGCAATGCTGCTCTCAAGCAAATACTTTTCCTCGCCGTGGAAAAAATACAAGCAGCCGATTTGCCCCTCCTTGAGCGATGCATTTAACCGGCTGTAGCCATCCGCGCTTTGCTTTTTTTGCGCCATTGTTGAGTACCCTTTCAAAAAGACTATGTATGTTGCTGTATCCTGCTGATGCAATCCTTCCGGCGTTACATGCGCTAGCCTCCGACTGTAATGTCGCCCATGACGTCGGTGCGCAGCACTGTTGCATAGTACCGCTCCAGCCGCGCCAGCGTCTCGCCCGACGGATGCCCGTAACTGTTTCGCCCGACCGAAATAGCGGCGATACCGGGCCTCGTTGCATCCAGCAGCTCCTCCGAAGAAGAAAACCTCGAACCATGATGGCCTGCTACAAGCAGGTCGAGCTCGGGAATAACCGCAAAACGCAGTAAACTTCTTTCGCCCGAAGAAGGCATATCTCCGGTGATCAAAGCGCTGATATCCCCCAAGCACAGCACGGCAAGCCCGCGCTCATTCTCGTCGCCGCCGCCTAAAGGAGGATACAGAACCAAATCCTCACTGCCGAGAGAGACCCTATAAGTCTCCGTGACGTATATTATATCAGTCCCGCGCTTCCTTGCAACCTCAATTATATCGTCAGCCAGAAACGAGCCGTCCGGGTCGGGGATCGCCAGAGCGGAAACTCCCGTCCTGCTCAGTAAATATTCGACGCCGTTTACATGGTCGGCATGGAAATGAGTGAGGATGAGAAGGTCTACAGATGTCACGCCTCTGTCAAGAAGGAACTCATGGGCCAGCGCTCCTGCATTCTCGCCGCTGCTTGTTCCGCAATCCACCACAGCGGTATGTCCGCCCGAAGTGATAACGATGCTCTGCCCCTGCCCGACGTCCAGCACAGATATAGCTGTGCTGCCGGAAACAGGCGAGCGCGGCGATAGCATTATCACCGCGCACAACGACAAAACAGTCAGGCAAACGGCGTATAAATACTGCCGCGCTTTAGCCTTCAGCAGCGGCAGTGCGACGAACATGATGTAGACATATACGAGCCATAGGAGGATGGGGGATTGCGATGTATAGATCGATGAAAACGGAACTGCTGCAAGCGTACGCGCTACTCCCGTGACATACCGGACTGCAGCAGACACAGGAACAGCGGCGATCGCGCCCAGCGGCTGGTAAAAAAAGCCGAGGATGCACGCAACGATCCCCACGGGGAATGCAATTGACACCGCCCAGAGTGTGAGCAGATTTGCCAGCGGGGCCACCAGTGACACATGGCCGAAGAGAACTGCGGTAAGCGGAGTCGTAAAGACGAGCGCGCCGAAAGTCGTGGCAAGGCTCGTGGTAATGAACCGCGCCGCCGACTTGAACAGTTTGTTGGCAAGCAAAAAGGTCTCCTGCAGGTTGTTAGTTATGGAAGCATCGATCCTTCCGGTGAACAGCATTATGCCGAAAGTCGCGGCGAAAGACAGCTGAAGCCCGGCGGAGGCGCAGGAGTAGGGATTGGCTATCAGCAGTATGAGCAGCGCGGTTGAAAGCGACGTCGGGCCGTCGCTCTCCCGTTTGAAAACAGGCGCGCATATCAAAAGCGCCTGCATTACCCCGGCGCGGGTGACGGAGGGCGAAAAACCGGTCATAGCCATAAACAGTAATAGCAGAGGTATTCCAAGGAAGCTGAAAAGCCGTTTGTTTTTCACCAATACGCCGAGGAAACCCATCAAAAACGATACATGCATGCCGGATATCGCAACGACATGCGAGATCCCGGAAGCGGACAGAGCTGCGGTAAGCGCGGCGTCGCCGTTCAGTTGCTCACGGCGGCCTACAAGCAGAGCCTTCATGAACGGCGACACACCGGCGGGGAATACTTCGTCGATGAGCTCAGCGACCGCTCCGGCCAGCCTTTGCGGGAAGAAACGCAGTTTTCCTGTTTCGCCGGTCACCGTAATATCGCCGGAGGCGTATGCCGTCAGGAAATCGCCGCGGGAGCTGAGCGCATCGACACGCTCGCCGCCATCAGCGCCGCCGGTGCTCTGGAAGCGCGCTTCGAATTCTATTATGTCGCCGGGCTTTAAATCTGCGTCAGCGTAATACAGCCGCGCGCCTACAGACGACCGCTTACCAAGGCGGACGCTCACGTCCGCCCGGAACCCCCTCGCTGTCGCGGCGGGGTGGCTGCCGACGACTGCCGCGACCGTTGCAGTCTCGCCGTGCATGCGCTGCGCCGGCGCGACGAACAATGCGGTAAATGCCCAAAACCAAGCGAACCCGGCTGCCAGCGAGAGCGTGAATATGAAAACGCGCAGCCTGCCGTCTCCCGTGAGCAGCAGCCCGCCCAAAGACGCGACAGCCGCCGCCGCGCAAAACATCAGCAGCCACTCATACGTCAGCAAATATCTCGATATGACCGTCGCCGCAGCAAATCCAAAAACTGCAATAGCTAACTTGCGCATCTCTTTACTCTTTCTTTTTTCGTTTTCCTAATTCTGCATTGCGGCGCTTTACGCCGACTAACCACTACAACCCCCGCCGCCTTTCGGCGGTCCCCCCTCTGAGAAGGGGGCTTCCCTGAGCCCTATCATCGTACACCGCGCTTGCAATGATTACAACGCCATTCCCATACACAAATGAGCGCTGAAATGATTGTTTATTACACATAAGAGCGAACAAATTTCACACAGCAAAATCATGAATTTGTATAATAAAAATCATTCGTTTCAATAATATTAAAAATATGTACAAAAAGTATATAATAACCTCCGAGCGTAAAAGTGTTATTTTACGAATTACACTTAATAGATTTTAAGGAGGTATTTAAGTGTCAGAAGCCAAAAAGAACCAAGCAATACCAGGCACTAAGCCGCATGGCGTAGCCGCGGACAAGACTGTCGTTAAGGCGATCAACCTGAGCGGCGGCATCTTCGGGGCTTGCCCGGCCCATGTCGACGTCAAAGACGGCAGGGTCGTGCGCATCAGGCCGCTCCACTATGACTCGAAGTACGATTATGCAAGTTTCAATCCATGGGAGATGGAGCGAAACGGCATTAAGTTCGGGCCGCTGAGCAAGTCTGTACCACCCCCCTGGGGATTGGCCTACAAGAAGAGGGCTTACTCCCCGAACCGCGTACCGTTCCCGATGAAACGCGTCGACTGGGATCCCAAAGGTGAGCGCAACACCCAGAACCGCGGCTCAAGCAAGTTTGTGCAGATTTCATGGGATGAGGCCACCGACATCATTGCATCTGAAATCAAGCGCATTGAGAAGGAGTACGGGTCGACCTTACCTATCCTTGTGCAAGGCGACGGACACTCCGAGAGCAAGCTTATCCACGCCCCCCATGGCTGCAGCACGCTGCTGCTTGACAAGATGGGCGGTTTTACCCAGCAGGTCAGAAACCCTGACAGCTGGGAAGGCTGGTACTGGGGCGCGAAGCATGTCTGGGGCAAAGGCTTCATAGGAAACATGGCTCCGGCAGAAAACCTCGTTGTCGATATGACAGAAAACACAGAACTCCTCGTAGTCCAGGGCGGCGACCTCGAAACAACGCCTTGGGGCTTCCGCGGGCAGTTCGCAAGCCGCTTGATGTTCTTCTGGCAGAAAGCCGGCATGGAGCAGGTCTATATCTGCCCCGACCTGAACTATTCAGCAGCTATCCACGCCAACAAATGGATCCCGGTCCTCCCGAACACGGATGCGGCCCTCCAGTTGGCGATTATTTACACTTGGGTCACAGAAGGCACATATGACAAAGAGTATGTCAAGACCCACGCAGTTGGCATGGATAAAATCGAAGCATATGTGCTGGGCAAGGTGGACGGCGTGGCGAAGACCCCGAAATGGGCGGCTGAAAAGTGCGGCGTTCCGTCCTACACGATCAAAGCTCTGGCAAGGCGCTGGGCGACGAGGACAACGACAGTCGGCCACTACTTCGGCGGCGGATACATCCGCGGGCCGTACGCCACAGAGCCTGCGCGTCTGGAAGTCATCCTGCTCGGAATGCAGGGATTAGGCAAGCCGGGCACGCATCACGCCCAGATCGCATACATGGGTATGCCGAAGAACATCACATGGGATCAGCTGAACTACGATATTGCAAACGCTGATACTTCGAAGGGCTTCCAGGAATACTCCGGCACCTTTGAAACGATCAAGCAAAAGGATCCGGAGCTCCATGAGAGAATATTCAACCCGCACCGCGGTACGCCGCAGGCATGGGGCAAACAGCTCATTCCTAAGACCCTCATCGAAGAAGCCATCAAGAAGGGCACAGATAAGTATCTCGAGTTCTGGGGCACCGGCGGCCATGAGGAAGAGCCCATTGACCAAATGGTAAAATACACATACCCGGCCAAAAAGGGCGACCTCCGCTTTAAGTTCGGTTCCACCATTGGAACAAAGGCCAATCTCAAACATGACGAGAGAGACCTTGAGTCCACCTATGAAAAAATCGATTATGACGGCACCCCGATCCGCATGGTTTGGACCGACACCCCCTGCCGCCAGACTTGCTGGGGCGACGGGTTCGACATCGGCATGACGATCCGCAGCCCGCAGATCGAGTTCGTGCTCGCGCAGCATCCGTGGCTCGAGAACGACTGTATCTACGCCGACATCGTGCTTCCGACGAACACCTACCTCGAAGTTGACGACGTCATGCCGTGCGTCCGCGACGGCGAGCATTTCCAGACCATGCTCAACATGAGAAAGGCGATCGAGCCCATTGGCGATTCCAAGAGCGACTTCGAAGCTGTCGTCGAGATAGCCAAAAAGCTGGGCAAGGAAAAAGAAGTCACCATCGGCAGGACTGTCGAGCAGTATGTCGAAGGCGTCTACAAAGGCATGAACTTCGACAAAATCGTACCTTACGAAGAGTGGGCGGAAAAAGACTACATGGTCATCCCTGTTTCCAAGAATTGGAGAAAACTCCCGGCCGGCATGTACGAGTTCTACAAGGATCCCGTCAAGAACCCGCTGCCGACGCCGACAGGGAAACTGGAGTTCTGCTCAACAAATCTCTCAAAGTACTTCCCCAACGACGAAGAGCGCCCGCCGTATCCGCAATGGATAGAAAAGGGCGTCACACATGACGAGCGCCGCTCAAGCAGCAGGGCCAGGACATATCCGCTGCTCGCCGTGACGAACCATCCCAGATGGAGAGTGCACGCCCAGGCGGACGATATCCCCTGGACAAAAGAAGCGGACACCGGCAAGGTCAGAGGGTTCGACGGCTATCTCTACGAGCCGTGCTGGATACACCCGTCCGACGCCGAATGCAGGGGCATCAAGAACGGCGATATCGTGCGCGTTTACAACGAGCGCGGCAGCGTGCTGTGCGGGGCGCTTGTATTTGAGCGCATAATCCCGGGCGCGGTCTCCATAGACCACGGCGCGCGTACGGACATCATCATCCCCGGAAAACTGGATCGCGGCGGCGCAATCAACACGATCACCCCGAAGGGCCTCACATCCAGGTACGCCGGCGGCCAGGCGACCACATCGTTCCTGGTGGAAGTCGAGCGCGTCAGCATGGACCAGTATGACGAGTGGAGAACAAACTTCCCAGACGCTTGGAATCGCGAGTATGACAGGGCGTCCGGGTTGAAAGCTGTCGCTTGGGTCGAAAGGGGATGTAAATAATGGGAAAGAAAGTATTCTTAGTCGATTGCACTATGTGCAACGGTTGCTATAGCTGCCAGATCGGTTGTAAGGACGAGCATGTCACAAACGACTGGACTCCGATAGCCAAACCGCAGCCCGAGATCGGGCAGTTCTGGTTCAAGCTGCATCAAAAAGTCCGCGGCACCGTACCCAAGGTCAAGGTTGCATACCGGCCGCAAATGTGCATGCATTGCGACAACGGCCCCTGCATGGACGCATGCCGCTATGGCGCCAAGTACAAGAGGGACGACGGCCTTGTCATCATAGACCCGGTAAAATGCAAGGGCTGCCGCAACTGCGTGGAATCCTGTCCGTATGGCTCGATTTTCTTCAACGAGGATTTGAAAATCGCGCAAAAATGCACCGGATGCGCTCATCTCCTCGACGATGGCTGGAAGGAGACCAGGTGCTCCGATAACTGCCCGACGCTGTGCGTCAGGATAGCCGACGAGGATTCCGCTGAGGCGAAAGCGTTCATAAAGGATTCCGAAATCTTAAAGCCCGAGCTTGGCACAAAGCCCCGCGTCTACTATAAGGGCCTGCCGAAGAAGTTCATCGCCGGGACCCTGTTCGACCCGGTTGCGGACGAAGTCTATATCGGCGGCGAATGCAAGCTCACCGGCGCCGGCAAATCATATTCCACGAAAACCGACCATTTCGGCGATTTCTGGTTTGAAGACCTGCCTGACGGCAAGTATAAGCTCGAAGTCAAGGCCGGCGGCAAATCCAAAGTCTTTGACGACCTTGATACTACCTGCGAGGATATTAACGTCGGAGACATCCCGCTGTAGAATGCATAATGCATAATCAATGATGAATGACGGGAGTTACGGTTTTATGGCTGATTGCTTGACGTAACTTCCGTCTATTTCATGGCGTTAAGCCCTTCCTTGCGGGCTCGCGCCGGAGAGGAGGCGCGGCCAAGCGAGTCAATCGTGCCGCTTGTGGCACGGCTGGTCTTTGCGGGGTACGCGATGACAATATGGCGAATATCATGGTGAATGAGGCGTGCAACCTCCGATGCCCCTATTGCTTTGCCGAAGAGTTTGTAAACAAAGCGCCCCGGGAAATGAGCCTTGAGGATTTCCGGGTGGCGCTTGATTTTGCCCTTAGCGGCGAAGATAAACAAGTGGGTATTATCGGCGGCGAGCCCCTGCTTTACACACATATTGAAGAGGCGCTGCGCATGGCGCTTGACGACCGCCGGACCCAGCATGTGATGATTTACACAAATGCAGTGGAGCTGGAGCGGTTGCCGACTGAGATACTTATGTCTCCAAAGTTCCGTATGCTCATAAACTGCAACTCCCCGGAGGATATGGGCGAAGCCGCTTTCGACAAGATGTGGGAAAACCTCATACGTTTCAATGACGAATGCGACGGCGTAAGCAGGTCCAGGCTCAGCGTGAATATCTACAAGCCTGATTTTGACTATTCATATGTGATACCAATCGTGCAGGACATGGATTATGAGGTCGTCCGCCTGTCCGTGTCCGTGCCGCAGAAAGGCGATCTGAATGGCAAGAGCCCGCTTGACTACTTCCGCGAGATGAAGCTTGTGGCGATGAGGTTTGTCTGCGATATGATCCGCCACACTGTCATTACGGGGTTTGATTGCAACTTCCTGCCCGCTTGCGTACTGACAGAGGATGAAATCGAGAGCGTCCTGCCTGCCAAAGAAGTTTTCTATAACGCTTTGACAAAGATGTACTCCGAAATGTTCTGGCAGCGCGCCATTATTTGCGAGATCCACAACTGCTCGCCGGTCATAGACATATTGCCTGACTTGCAGGCAATACGGTGTTTCGGCCTCTCCGAATACACAAAGCGCGATATCCGTGATTTTCGCAATATAACAGAGCTCGCGAATCATTATATAAATACCGTGGACCGCCCTGCGTGCAGCATATGCTCGTCGGAAGAGTGCAACGATTGTCTGCTGAGCGAAACCGGCGAGTGCAGCGGCGGCTGCCTGCTATTCAAAGCTGAGCAGTTGTTTGCTTGAATACTACTTAAATAGTCATTTTTTCTTGCGTTTCTTTTTTGGGTCGGATGGGTCGGATGGATCGCTGCTTATGGCCGCGAACTGCAGCAGCAACTCCTTTTGCTCGTCTGACAGACCGGTCGGCACGGAAACGCGCACTGTCACGAATTGGTCGCCCCGGTTCGTTCCGCGCAAGTTCTGTATGCCTTTGCCGCGAAGGCGGAATGTCGTCCCTGTCTGTGTGCCTTCGGGTATCGAATACTTGACTTTACCGTCCAGCGTCGGGACTTCAAGCTCTGCCCCAAGCGCCGCCTGTACAAAAGAAACCGGCATTTCCAGCAGCACGGAATTCCCCTCGCGCTCAAAAATCGCGTGGCGCATGACGACGACCGTCACGTAAAGGTCGCCCGGCTCGCCGCCGTTCGCCCCGGCGCTGCCCTGGCCGCGCATAGATATTGTCTGCCCGTTATCTATCCCGGCGGGGACGTCCACCTTGACGTTCCTGTTGCGTCTGACGAGGCCAAGTCCGCGGCATTTAGCGCATGGTTGATGGATGATTTTGCCGCGCCCCGAACATTTCGGGCAATCCGCCGTGCTCTGCATTGTGCCGAACGGCGTCCGCTGTTGCGTGGTCACGGTTCCGCGCCCGTTGCAGTTTGCGCATGTTTCGGCAGTCGTCCCTTCTTTGCATCCAGTCCCTGAGCAGTCGTCGCACGACTCAACGCGCATGACCTGAGCTTCTTTCACGCACCCGAATGCCGCTTCTT
>Ga0082212_10002736_pt1 | contig 25418 bp, 21 predicted proteins | sample TergutNt197P3_FD_71548 | JGI IMG/M metagenome (GOLD analysis project Ga0082212, IMG submission 71548) | Neocapritermes taracua P3 segment gut microbial communities from Petit-Saut dam, French Guiana - Nt197 P3 | ecosystem: Host-associated > Arthropoda: Insects > Digestive system > Gut ...
CAGGACTGAACTGAAAAGCTTGTCGATATGCTTTTAAAAGAACTCGCGAGGAGAAAACTGGACTTTTCGACTCGGGGCGCCGGTACGTTCAAAGAACTCGCCGGGGCGGGCGGCGAAGTGCCTGCCATACTGTTTGTGATCGATAATCTGCCGTCATTTACCGAGATCAACCCCGGGCAGGACGACAATCTCCTGACCCTGGCCCGTGAAGCGGCAAGTTACGGGATATATCTTCTGGTCACATGCACAAACTACAATGACGTGCGCGCAAGGCTGCGGCAGAACATACGCGCGGGAGTCGGACTGCAGCTGGCCGAGAAATACGATTATGAAGACGTCCTGGGAAGCAAGTGTGACGTCACGGCGGAAGAGGGCTGCCCCGGACGCGGCCTCATCAAGGCTGACAGCGACGACGTGAAAGAACCGCGCTGCCTGGAATTCCAGACGGCGATGTGCGTAAAGACAGAGGATACGGCTGCGGCTAACCTGGCGTTGTCGGAAGAACTCAGGGGGATCACGGCCGCCTGGAAAGGAAGTTCCGCCCCGCGTATACCACAAGTGCCATCCGATATGTCATATGAAGCATTCCTTGATTATCCTGAAACCAGGGAAGCGATAAGCGGCGGCTCGCTGCCGCTTGGCTACCTGCTGAAAGAGGCGGAGCTTTTGAGCCTGCGCCCTGAAGAGCACTTCTGCTATTGCATTTCCGGCGCTGCCAGAACGGGCAGGACAAACGCGATCCGCCTTATCGCGCTGGAATCCGTTTCGTGCGGGTTTGACGTAACGCTCATCGACTGTCCGTCCGGACGGTTGTCTTCATGGGCGCAGACGGCGGGCGTCAAATGCCTGACAGACTCCGACCAGGTCTACTCATGGCTGGCGGATACGATCCCGGAATTCAGCCGCCGCCACAAAATTATTGAAAGCGCAGGCGGCCGAAAGCTGAGCGGACCGGTCATGGCCGGTGAAAAGCAAATGATCATACTCATACACGATTTCGGGGGTTTCCTTGACACGATCTACAGCGACTCCAGGAATATGAGTTCATTTTTTGAGAACATGGTGAGACATGGGAACGGGCATAAAATCACTTTGTTCGCGGTCGTCTCGCGTGAAGATTTGGCTTCACACGGCAACACGGCGGTATGCTCAGGGTTCGCTTCATGGAAAGACGGACTGTATCTGGGCGGCCTGACAGACAACCAGCGATTGTTTGATTTTGAGTTGACGTCGTCCGAGAGGGCAAAGAGACTGCCGGCGGGATACGGACACACGATCGCAAACGGAAAAACCGTTGCTCTTTTGATGCCTGACGTAGGATGATGCGGTCTGCGGAGCGCAAGGTACTGAACAGGCAATTTGCTTTTAACACAGCGGAGGGGAGTGTGGACTGACATATGGATATAGCGCTTTGGGACCCTGACGCGCGCCGCGGCTCCGCACTCAAAGACAGTCTGGATATGTTCACCGAAGATAAGGAGACTACTCTGCTTCCGCTCGCTCTTAAGCTGCCGCTCAAACTTCACGACGTAGTCTTCCTGTCTTTCGACGACTGCGGCGAACCGGTCATGAACGCTGCGCGGACAGTACGCGAATCCAGCGAGACGACTTTTATTATGCTCGTCAACGACAGATCGAGGGATATATCACCCTGTTTCAGGCCAAGGATCAGGCCGAGCGGCGTTCTGTACCGCCCTGTGAAGACCACGCATTTGCGCGACATACTTGACGAGGTCGCGGCGGAACTCGACCGCCTGAACAAAACCGAAACTGACGACGTTTTTATCTTCAAATCCGAAGGAGTTTCCCATCGCGTGACTTTCAGGGATATCCTTTTCTTCGAGGCTAGCAACAAAAAGGTCGTTCTTCATACGGCAGGGCAGGAAATAGGGTATTATGACTCTATGGATAACCTGACGGCGCTGCTGCCTCCATACTTTGTACGCTGTCACAGAGGCTTTGTCGTTAACGCGCGAAAAATCACAGAGATGCGCGGGGCTGAAATGGAACTCCGGCTCAGCGGCGGAGGCCGTATCCCGTTTTCACGGTCCTGCAGGGATTCGGTCAGGCTGGCGATGAGCGGGAACCGGGAGCAAGGTTTAAGTTAGTCGCAACTCACCAGGGAGGTATCTGTTCAGGGGGTATCTGTAAAACTCGCAATGGTTACATGCCCGCACATTGTTCTACTTCAATTATTCAAGTCTGCACTGCAGTCATAGTGCGTTGGCTGTAACCAACCTGTGTTTTACAGATACCCCCTGAACAGTTACCCAAGGAGAATACATTGATGAAAGTATCTTTTATATTATCCGCGGACGAGGTGTTTACACTTGCGTCGCTGACGTCTGAACATACGGAAGCGGGGCGGTATTTCCTTGATGAAGTTCTGACAGGGGCGGAAATCTGCGATCTGACCGGGCTCGTCGAAAAAAAACTCGCGCGGCAGGTCGGCGGCGAAATTGAACTTTCGCCTGTCCTGCGCATGGTCGCCGGCGCGCTGTCCCGCGCAGACAGCGCGGCACGGCATGGCGAGGCGTGGGAGGTGCGCTCCCCCTGGGTGACGCTGCTTTGCGAGAAGTATATTTACCGGGACAAGCATTTTAAGATCACACCTGTCGAATCAAAATAGTTATAACGGAAGGGATGGCCCCGTCATGAAAATACTTATTGAAGTAATTACTCCGGGCAACGGAAAAACTTACGAGATAATGCTTGACGATAAACTGACTGTAGGAACCGCCAGGGAAAAGATAGTCGACCAAATAGTCGCGTTTGAAAACGGCGGTATCGCTTTTGACAAGGACGCCGCACTTTTTGCGCCGGTATCCCGCGCGAGGCTGCAGGATCACCGGAACCTTCGAAAAGCAGGACTGAAGAGCGGGCATTGCGTGTATTTGCTGTAGTGTAAATAAAGTCTTTCGAGCGAAAGTGGTCTGCTCAGTACCGGAGAGGAAGAAGTTTGTTTTGATTCCGATAAGTCCGTTCGCACCCGAAAACCTGCCGTCTGTCAGTGAGTACGGATATGAACAGCAAAAATAAAGTATCATTAACACAGTAAAAGCGTGACCGGAGGTTTGAAATGGCTTCATTTGATTATGAAAGAGCGATGGCTCAAGCGAGAGAGCTGCGGGCAATAGCCTCAGAAATGCTCCTTAGCCGGACTCTGATGAATGCCATCAACGGCGCTGAGACGTCGTGGCAGGGGGCGGCTGCGGATCATTTCCAGATAAAATGCGGCGAACTAACGGAAACTATCCGCAGTGAAGCCAACAAAATACTGATAATAGCCGGAGATCTGGAGAAAGCGGCAACGGCAGCCGACCAGGCGGCGTCATTCACGTAAAGCAGAGAGAATCCAGTCTGTCCGTGAATGGCGAACTAACGCGCAGCGCGCGCGACGTAAAAGATGTTGGGGGAGAACAATGGGATTCAGTAAAGTAGACACAGCTGAAATGCGCGCCGTGGCGAACGCGGTCGAGCAGCTTGCCTCGGACTATACCCGGCAGGTTGCCGCGTTGTTTGACACAGGACGGGAACTCGACAGCATCTGGGGCGGCGACGCCGGCGGGACTTTCAGCAACCTGCTGGGACAGGACCAGCCACGCTTTGAAGCGCTGAGCCGCGTAGTCGCGCAGCACATACAGCTTCTGCGTGACGACGCCGATATCTATGACCGGGCAGACGAGGACGTTATCAACAGACTGAAAACGATCAGATGAAACGGGGATAGAAATTATGACCGTGAATCCGCTAATGATTCTGAGCAAATCCGGGGAAATAAAAAATATTCGCGCGAACCTCGGCGGCATCCTTTCGCAGATCGAGGATAAAATCCTCTCTTTAAATAAATCATGGGAGAGCGAAGCCTCTCAGACATATCAGTCGCAGTTTGCGAGAATTCGCGGGGATATCGAGGAGATGCTCCGCATACTGGACGGGTATACGCGCTATCTTGACGACAGCGCGGAAAGTTACATGACCGCGGAACAAAAGGCGCGGCAGACTGCGGAAGCGCTTCCCGGTGACGTGTTCGGGACCTGACCGCCGCGCCGTCATTGCAACGGCACGGATACCCCCTTTACAGCCAACCACTATTTGAACGGATGATATGATATGGCTCAGTATAATATTTCTACCGGACCGCTCTACGAAGCCGGAGAGTACTTCGGCTTGGCGGCGGACGAACTGGAAGCCGCTCGCGAGCGGCTGGCAGCCGTGCTTGCCGGGTGGCAGGGGCAGGCGCCGGATGATATCCGCAGACGTCTGGCCGCCGCCGGGAGCGCTGTCTCGGAAGCGTCGCTGAGTACCCGCGATATGGGGCGCGTTGTAAAAGAAATCTCGGAGATATACGCAAACGCGGAGCGCAGGGCGGCTTCCGGGCAGAGCCATTTCGCTCACGCCGGTATGGCGGCGCCAAAGCAAGCTTCCGCGCCTGTGATAAGAAAGCCCTCCGGCGTCATATTTACAGGCGAATCTATACTGCCGGAATGGCTCCGGAAAGCAGCGCTGAGATATGAACAGTCCGGACCGGGAATAGGATGAAATGTATGAAACTTTACAGCAGCGCGGTTTGCGCCCCGGGTCTGCTCAGAAACGAGAACCAGGACAATCTGTATATCAACGGAACGTACCGCGGGGATATCGCAGATCGTTCTGTTTTACGGTATGGGGATGAAGTCCGGGACAGAGGCTTGTATGCTGTGGCGGACGGAATGGGCGGGGAAGAACACGGAGAACTTGCATCCGTCATGGTAGTACGGCAGATGAGCGCTGTCGACGTCGCCTGCGGCTCAAGGGGCGTCCTGGAATACCTGGAAGAGCGGAATACCGAAGTCTGCGACTTGATCACTGAAAACGGCGGAGCGCGGATCGGTACGACCTTTGCGGGGTTGTGCGTCAACGATAAACTCGCGGATGTGATCAACATTGGCGACAGCAGGGTATATTTCCTCAGGGGCAGCGAGTTTGTTCAGGTAAGCCGGGATCACACTTCCGTCAGGCAAATGGTCGATCTTGGCCTCATAACAAAGGAAGCGGCGCGTTTTCATCCCGACCAGCATAAACTGACTCAGCATATCGGTATATTCCCCTCGGAACTGCTCATCGAGCCGTATACGACGTGTATAAAGCTGAAGAAAAACGACCTTTTTCTGCTTTGCAGCGACGGCCTCACCGATATGGTCGACGACTACGCGATAGAGAGCGTGCTGAAGTCGGCCCTCACTCTGGATGAAAAGACGGAAGCGCTCTATGAAGCCGCTGTGCATAACGGCGGGCGCGATAATGTGACCATATTATTGGTGGAAGTTAAAAAAGCGTAATTAATTCGAACGGAGAGATCAAATTGAAAGCAGCACGACCAGATGTTTTTTGCGCCAGTACGGTGTTTTTGATCGTATTTGTAATAATTGCCGGCTTTGCCGCCGGGCTGAAAGGCGGAGCTATCGGGAGAGACGATACCCCTTTTGAAATCGTAACGATCTATGACGAAGATTTTTATGCTCCTAACGGCGATGTACTGGGAACTGTGACACACATACGGCCTGTGTTTCGGAGCAGCTTCAGATACGCGGATAAATTCAACGGGGCGTTCGGGCAACTCACATCGCCTCTGTCAACAAGGGAAATCAGGGAGTTGTATTCAGATTGGCTGGAAGCCTCGGATGAGTGGATAGATAGTGGGTACGGCTATGGTTACGCAGGTTTTTTCGATGAAGATATATGCAGGGCGCCGACCTATAACGACGGGAGAGTCGTTTCGTTCTACGGTTATTACAGTTCGTCTTACCCGGGGGCGATCCATCCCTTCGGAGATTCTTATGGAGTGACATTTGACTTGCAGACGGGGGATATACTTAAAATCACGGATATGCTTTCCATTGGCAGCAACGAAGTTGAAGAGACAATTTTCAATGAGTATATTTCATATCTGAGAAGGATGGGACACGAATACCTTGCGGATATGGTCATAGAGGGTCCGGGAGGTATTTTCAGCAATCATTATGAAGATTCTGTAAGAGAGCAGTGCGGTGAAAACGCGATGTTCTGGCTGGCAGCGGACGGCATTCACATCTACTTTCACCAGTATACCTTCGATTACGCGACCGGCCCAAGCGAACTTGTCATCCCGTATTCGCGAACTGACCTCGTAAGACCGGAGTTCGCCGTTTCGCCGCAAAACTGGGCGGAGGCGTATAAGTGGGTATTGCAGGATAAAGAGGCGGATATAAAGAATTTTGAAGAACACTACGCGTTGATTGGCACTGTCCCGATGGTAGCGGTAATAGACATATGTGGTGATGAAACCCCGGAACTTCTGTTTGTGACCCGTGAACGGAATGATATATATTCCATGTACGTTTGGGGGTACGATGGCGGAGCGGTGTGCTTGCTGGATGCGCTGTTTATGGGTGCGGAAGCCGGCGCCGGGGCGACTTTCGGAGTAGCGAAACTCAGTGGCGGGAGATTACTGACATTTCATCAAAACGGTGATGAGTCCTGGGGGAGGTCCTACCGTGTTTTTCAAAAATACGATGAGTATAAGTCGCTGATTCAAGCGGCAGGATTATATCATGACTCAAGCCCGCAGTATCAATATGAGAATTACTGGGATATGCCATATATTCATACATATTACAGAGATTCTACTGTTATTGACAGAAGCAGCTATGAGTTTGAAGTCACAAACCTGTTGTCAGATATTCAAACCCCGCTAATGGCATTATTTTACGGTGATTGGGAGTATAGTCCCGACCATTTCAGGAATACAATTGCTATGACTTATGACGAAGCGATAGCATACCTTAACTCCGTACCCGTTGGCTCTGACGAGTACGACTACCAGCCGCTGACGCCCGGGGGCGGGTTCGTAGTACGCCCGGGCGATTTGGAGCGTATCAGCGACGCGCAGTCCGCACGGTCTGCGATACATGACGCAATCGCCTCGCTGACGCCGGAACAGAGGCGGTCCGGCGACGCGCTGGATACCGTTACCCTGTTCATCGAAAATGCAGTGCGGTCCGGCGCGAGCAGGAATGTGTACGGCGAAGTGTCGCTCAGCGCACCGGTGCTGGAAGACCTTGCTGACATGGCGCGCGAGATCCTGTACAGTGCGGGCGATTCGCTGGTTGGCGAGGATGTAAGCCTTCTGCGGCGACTGCGAAACAACGTCAACATAAAAACGGATGAAACAGACTCGCTTGTCATCGCGTTCCCGGATGATGTTTCCGGCATCGGCTTCGACAGCGTGACAGTAGAGGCTGAGTTTGCGTCTGTCACGCTGAACAGGGAGAGTATTCTCCGGGGCGGCGGGGTTGAGGTCAGACGAAATGGAGAATCGAGAATTGAGAATGGAGAATTGAGAGACAGCGACGGCGGCCGGAACGGAAATACGCCGGGGGATTCAGGGAGCAGAGGGCAGGGTGACAGGGGAGTCGGTTTTTGGCGGAATATCAGACCTTTGGACGTCTGGTTTATAGCGTTCATCGTGCTTATGCTTATTCTTCGGGGCATTTTAGCTGCTCGCGGGCATAGGTTCCGCGCCTGGGTCATTCCGGTATTTTGCGTACTCGCTGTTGCAGTTAACGCGTATACGATTGTCATCAGTGTCGAGGCAAGGAGCGCTGCTGCCAATGTGAACCGGACGATATACGATGTCAGGGGAGACAGGGGGAACGGCGGAAGTGGCAGTAACGGAGGGGACAGCAGCTCCGTAGATAGTATAGACGTAAGGCTCAGCGAGGGCGTCAGGGCTACAGTCTCGCTGCCCGCATACGGCAGAGAAAAGGACTTTCTTGTACTGCTGAGTGAAGACGGGATTCCGCAGTATAGCAAATACAACCCCGTGACAGATATGGTCGATACACGGATTCGTGAGAGCGGGGTTTACACGCTCAGGGAATACACGATGAGTTTCATCGACGTCGAACAGAAGAGCGAACTGATGAAAGAGGCTATTTCGCAGCTTGCGTCAAGAAACATTATGACCGGTACGACGGACGGGTTCTTTTTCCCGGACATGCCGATAACGCGCGCGCAGCTTGTCTCAGCGATAGTCCGGGCGTTCGACCTGCTCGACCCGGACGCAGTGAGCGGGTTTGAAGATTTGAGCAGAAGCGACTGGTACTATGCCGCGGTGGCGACGGCGGAGCGGGAAAACTTGATATCCGGCTTCGAAGACAACACTTTCAGAGGCGAGATAGATATACCGAAAGACCAGCTTGTCGCCATAACGGCGAACACGCTGATCGAACGCATGGGGTATATCGTGCCCTATGAAATAGAAGAATTGTTGGCTATATACCTCGACCGCGACACGCTCGCGCCGTGGTCGGAAGACAGGATAGCGCTCGCAACGCAATCGAACATCATGATCTACCGCACTGACTCGCTGTTCGCCCCGCGCAGCATAATGACCCGCGGCGACGCCGCCATCGTCCTGTACCGGGTGTTTAACAAAGTTTGGTGAAACTAACATTTGATGTTGCATTTTACAGAGCTCCACAGCAGTAGGCGCTGAGGAGCATGTGCGTTCAGAAATAGTCACCATCCCGGCTGAGCGTGAGCAACAGTAACCATTTGATGAGTTTTGTACGCTATTGTGGGACTTTTTCTACTTGACGGCTTAGCTTATGTGTGATACATTGAAGTTCAGACTTCTGGCATTTAAAGAATTACAGAATTAAGGAGGACTATCAATGAAAACACTTAGAAGAACTGTCTTGGTTGTCATGGCTCTGGCAATGGTCTTCGCGCTGGCTGCCTGTAACAAATCAAACGATGCACCCGCCGCGCCAAGCGCCTCTTCAGCCCCGGCTGCCTCGCAGGCGCCATCCGCAGCGCCTGCGGAAAAAATCACCATCCGCATAGGCGCGACAGGAGCGCGCGGACACATGGTCACCGAGTGGATGTACCATTTTGCCGACGCTGTACACGCGAAATCCGACAAATTCATCGTAGAGCCATATCCGGCGGGACAATTCGGCACAGCGGCCGAGATGGTAGAAGCCGTTATGGAAAACAACCTGCAGGGCGTCTGCGTCCCGACGGGATATCTTGCGGCTTACTGCCCGTTTGTTAATATCCTCGACGTCCCGTTCCTCTTCCCTCCGGGAGACGCGTGGTTTGACATCCTCAACGCCGGCATACCCACAATAATCGAAGCGTTCCGTGAAGTCGGCGTATACCCTGTCAGTTGGCCGTACATCTCAAATCAATGGGTCGACAGCACAGTGCCGATAAAGAGCGTAGCCGACCTCAAAGGTTTGAACACACGCGGAATGAACTCGGACGTGTGGCTGGAAGTTTACGGCGCGATGGGCTGTAACCCTGTCGTTATGCCCACATCCGACCTTCCGATGGCGCTGCAGCAGGGTACTATTGACGCCCACTTCGGCCCGTTCAGCATAGCGCATTCCATGCTGCTTGGCATAATCGAATACTTCATCGCCATACCTGACATGCCGATGTGCGACTGCATCATGATGAGCGACAAATTCCTCCAGTCCCTCAGCGCCGAGGACCGCGATTTCATCCTGAAAACTGCGGATGAAGTTACGCGCGGCGCTAACAAAGAGTACTCAATAACAATGACAGACGAATATCTGAAGGACTTCGAGGAGTACGGTATCGAGGTTACATACATGAATCCCACGATCGAGGCGGATCTGAAAGCGCTCCTGCTGCCCATCAAAGAGAACTTCCCGAACAAATACCCCGACCTCGCGGACGCTTTCTATGAGATTTGCGCAATAATGGACGCTCATTCCTGACGACACTGCATAAATTGTTTGTCCCCAACTATGGACGGGGGATCTGATCCCCCGTCCATAGGCGCAAGTGAGACAGTGCACTGATTGCGCCCGCGGGAACTGAAAGGGATGGTAGTATTGAAAATACTGGATAAAGTCTTCAAGCATATTTCCAATATAATCAGTTCGATTTCCGGCTGTATTTTATTCGTTGCTGTTGCTTTATTTGGACTCAACACTGTTTTACGTTTCGCGTTTAAAACAAGCCTGATATGGGCCGATGAGTTTGCGCTGATATTTTATATCATAGGATTGTTCCTTCTGTTCGTACAGCTGGACTATGACGACACAGCGCTGAGCATCGGCTTTATATACGATAAAATGAAGAAAAAATCGATCGGCAAGCTGGTAATGGATATCATACGGTGGGTGGCGACTGTTCTGATCGGGGTCATACTGATAAACTCCGGGTACTATGCGATCAAGAGGGCGATAACCTACAACGCGTTGACCTTAACAGCGAAAATCCCAATTAAATATACATACGGCCTGATGGTATTAGGCGTAGTGATCTGGCTGATCTACTGGATATTGTCGCCGTTTATCAAGGCGTCAAGAAAGGGGGATGAGGAAAAGTGAGTTCTGGAGCTTTGGTCCTCATCGGCTGCCTTATCATTGTCATTCTGGCAGTGCTTAAGGTCCCAATTTGGATATCATTACTCTGCGGTACCGTCTTTATCCAGCATTTTTGTAATCACATGAGCCTTAACGGGCTGTTGGTGACGCTTGTAGAGAACCTGAACAAGAGTTCTCTCATGTGCGTGCCGTTTTTCATGCTCGTCGGAACGATCGTCCAGCAGACGACAATGGGCGAACGGCTGCTGAACTTTTGCATTATCCTGCTGAGAAAAATCAAAGGCGGCCTGGCTGTGGCGAGCGTAGTCGCAAACGGGCTTTTCGGCGCCATATCAGGATCGTCCGGCGCCGCGGTCGCGCTGTTTGGCAAAATCGTTTACAAGCCACTGAAAGAGACCTATGACGAGGATATCTCTCTGGGAATCATAACCACCTCCGCGACGCTCAGCGGAATAATCCCGCCAAGTATCACGTTTATCATGTACGGGGTCACGGCGAGCACATCCGTTGCAAAACTATTCGCCGCCGGGGTCATACCGGGTATCCTCATTGTATTGTGCTGCTGCGTCTATCTGATGTTCCGGCTCAACAGAATGGAAAAAAAGGGTACTTTCACACCTTCAAAGGTCGTATACATCGGGGATATACAGGATCTTACGTTCCGTAAAGCATTCCTGATGGCGCTGCCTGTGTTTGTGCTTCCTGTCATCGTGTTTGTCGGTATTTATTCCGGAATATTCACTCCGACGGAAGCCTCGGCAATCTCCGCGCTCTACTGCCTGATATGCGGTTTTGGCCTTGGCGACATCAAACTGAAGTCATCTGTGACGATTTTCAAGTCCGCAATAAAAACGATCGTTTCCATCATAACCCTCTTCACGGCGGCTTCCGCGTTTGCCCAGGCGATAACGATCGCGCAGCTTCCGCAGTTGGTCAGCGCCCTGTTTGAGAGTTTCAACAAAATACAGTTCCTGCTGTTCCTGAACGTCCTGCTGCTGATAGTAGGATGTCTGATCGACGCCACTCCGGCAATACTGATTTTCGTCCCTATACTTATGCCGACGGCGGTCGCGTTGGGGATAGACCTCGTGCAGCTGGGCGTCATCTTTACGATCAATCTTTCGATCGGGTTCTTTACGCCGCCGTTCGGAATGAACCTGTTTATCTGTCAGGGGGTCACGCACGCCGGCATTGGTAAGATCATACACGCCTGCGTACCGTACATATTTATCTATCTTGCACTGGTTCTGCTGTTCACCTATGTCCCCTGGTTCTCAATGTTCCTGCCGGGAATAATTTAACGATAAAGGGCTGAGCGCACAGTGCCCGCAACCAATATGCCGATCAGCTCATTGATTGGCCGTGCTGTGTTCGAGACAGCTTCATAACCGGGAATATGCTTGACATTGGCGCCGAATTTCACAACCGGCAGCACTGTGTACCAGAGGCGCGGCCGGTATAACGTCCAATACCGGGACATGAAATAATTAATGATATCTAGTAAATAGATATAACCGAGAAAGAGGTGTTTATATGATTAGCCCTATACCCCAGGGAGCCGCTTTTGCTATCAATGACATGCTGGACAATGTCGCAAAGATGAAACCCGGAGACAATGTCCTGATCGTGTCGGAGATCGAAGATCTGTACGACAAAGACTGGTCTGTTGATGAAACTGCCGTTGCCTGGATCCAACAGGCTGTGATGATGAAAGGGGGCAATGCCTCTGTTCTCTGGCTGGATGAACCCCCCATCGCGCACGCCTGGCGTTTCCCGCCCGTGCTGAAAGCCGCTATGCTGGGCTGCGATATACTTATCAACCATTCTCTGAATCTGGTTACGGAAGAACACGGAGAGTTCAGGCAGTTCATTCATGATCATAAGATAAAGATGGTGCGCAATTTTGCCAGTACCGCGCCGTTGCTGAATTCATACTGGGCGCAGACGCCGTATGAACTTGTCAGTGAAATACGCTATCAGTCGTCCCTGTCTTTCGTACAGGACGCGCCGTATATTCTGACGGATGTTAACGGCACGCACCTTGAAGGCACCATTGAAGAGCGCGGAAACACCCAGGGCGTCGCCAGCGGGATACCCGGAATGCCGTACACTTCAAGGCGCCATGACGCCGGTTACTCCCTCCCGTGGCCCGAGTGGGTCCACCCGCCGGTGAATATAAAGAACACAAACGGCGTAGTTATTTTTGACTGTATGCTTAGTTGGTGGCCGCGCTATATAGGGATCTCCCCTTATTTTAAAGACCCGATCGCCGTCACGGTCGAAAATAATATCATGACCAAGTTTGAGGGCGGAAAAGAAGCGAAACTTCTGGAAAAATTCCTTGCCGAAATGGAAAAGAAACTGGGAGACGCGGTGTGGGGATTCCCCGCGTTCCACCACGGGGTGCACCCGCACGCGATCGTCGCGCATCATCAGTGCCCGAATATCAATGTGCGTCGTACTATCGAGCACTCGCACAGTTCAAATATCCACGTGCATATCGGCGCTCCGGCTTCATCGGAAGAATATCCGTACTGGATGCACTGCACGGGAGACATCAGGCAGCCAACTCTGAAGGTCGGCAGCACGCTCGTTCTGGACGACGGGTATCTGACGGCCATAGGCAGTCCGGAAGTGAAAGCCATTGCTGACAAGTATCCGGGGCGCCCGGGTGTGGATCCGATGCCTGTGACATTCTAGACACTATACTCGTATTCTTAATTTACGCCGGTCAAGCATTTCCCGGGGAGTCTTCTGTCCGATCTGCCGTACTGCCAATCAATGAGCTGAAAGGTATTACGATAATGTGGGGGTTTTTATGAGCGCGTTTATAGATAAAGTAACCGAGATTTACGGAGCTATTGCCGGATTACCGGCGGATAACAGCTGTTTCCATGACCCGGCGCTGGACCTGACGTGGGTCGAAATGAGCGGGGGTCCGTATGGCGGCGTTTACGCCGGTTTTGGAGAAGTATTGGAAAATGTTTTCAGCCGGATCGGGGCGGACTGGGATGATTTCAAGTTCACACCTTCCGCCTTTCACACTTTGGACAGTGTTGTTACGGTCGAGGGCGATTATACCGGCGTCAACAGGAACACCGGAAAAGCAGTGTCCGCCAGAGTGATACATCTTTGGAAACAGGCCGGCGGAAAAATACTGTTTGAACAGTTCACTGACACAGCCCTTTTTTGGGAGTCAATGAAAGTCTAGTTATTTTATAAATAATTCTCGAAGGAGGATCAAAAATGGCACTGAAGTATAAAGTTTTCCTGCACAGTTATTTGGGGTTCAACAGCAACTCCACGCTTTTCTACGGTGAAAAGGACGCCGTACTCATCGACGCCTCAATGCTGCAAAGCGACGCGCATAAAATGGTCTCGGAGATCATAACTATGCGTAAGAATCTTACGCATATCTACGTTTCACACTTCCATCCGGACCATCATTTCGGACTGCATGTAGTAAGACACGCGTTCCCGAAAGCCAAAATAGTCGCGCTGTCGCAATCTGTCCACGATATCGTCGACACGACCAACGACAAGGTGGATATGTGGTCATATGACAGATTCGGGCCCGCCGACATCCCAAGTTCCACCATCGTCCCGATGATCCTGGAAAAACCATTTGTCGAACTTGAAGGCGAGAAGATCGAATTCTACGACGGGTATGAAGGGGACAGCATCAACAATACTATTGTATGGGTCCCGTCCATGAAAGTCATTTGTGCAACGGACGTCGCTTTCCACGACTGCCATCTCTGGCCTATCGAGAGCGATGTGAAACGCCGTGAAAAATGGCGTAAGGATATAGCCCGCATGATGGACTTTGACCCGAGGATCGTCATTCCGGGTCATCATGACGAGCAAAAACTAAAAATACTCGAAGACGCGCTCGAGGATACTTCGCGCAGATACGTTGACTGCGTAGACTGGTCGGTAAAGTACCTGGACTACTATGACGAGGTTTACAACACCGCGAAGACCGGCAAAGAGCTGGTCGAACTCATGGTGAAAAACTACGACCTCAAAGCCGAGGATTTTGCCATTCACTGGCAGGCGCGCCTGCTGTTCCCGAAGAGCAGCCCGGATTGGCTCGTGCCTCTGCCCGGCAAGCGCGGAGAAATATTCCTCAACCCGCAGGGCGGCTTCGACGGCGACCCGGCCAGGGAGGAATAAGAGGTTATGGATTCTGCCATGAAAAAAGCGGTGCTTCAAACCCCCGGAGAAGTTGTTATCGTTCAGGCCAACGTCCCGCAGCCTTTACCGGGAGAGATACTCCTGCAGGTCCGCAACATCGGGATATGCGGTTCTGACATACATATCTATGAAGGGCTTCTGCCATTTGTCACTTTTCCTGTGATGCAGGGCCATGAGATGAGCGGCGTTGTTGCCGACGCCAACGGTTCGGCAAGGTTGAGCAACGGAGATAAAGTCACCATAATCCCCAGGACTTTGTGCAACGGGTGCAGCGACTGCGCCGGCGTCAACACGAACTGGTGTTCACAACTTCAGATACTGGGGGTTCACAAGGACGGCGTCGCGGCTGAATATGTTTGCGTTCCGGAGTATACCGCGGTCAAGGTGCCGGCTGAAATGCCTTTTGATGAAGCCGCCATGATCGAGCCGCTGGCGGTTTGCGTGCATGCCTGTAATATAGCGGGCGATCTGAAAGATAAGAATGTGCTTGTGATCGGCGCGGGAGTCATAGGCAACCTGACCGCCCAGGCGGCAAAGGCGAAAGGCGCCCGGGTCATGATCGCGGGCAGGACATCGTACAGGCTGGATTTTGCGCGCGACGTGGGAATACCGCTGTGTGTGAACGACAAAGACGAGGATTTGCTCGCGAGAGTCAAAAATGAGTTTGGCGAATACGGTGCGGACGTTGTATTCGAATGCATCGGAGTGGATTCTTCCGTAAATGAATCCTTCTATAAATGCAGAAAAGGCGGGACTGTCGTAATACTGGGAATCTTCGGTGAAAAGCAGCTGATCGACGTCTACACACTGCAGGACAAAGAACTTCGCGTCATAGGCAGTATGCTTTACACGGTGCCGGATTTCGAGGAGTCGATAACGCTTGCGCAGACAGGAAAGGTTTTGCTCAAGCCGCTGATAACCGGTAATTTCCCGCTCACGGAGTTTGCGGAAGCATACAGGTTTATAGAGGAGAAACGCGCCCCGGTCATGAAAGTAATGATCGATATCCAATAGCTTGAGGCCTTAATGGACATTGTCTGCGACAAATAATAAAAAAGCCGTTCGTCATGTCCGTAAGTCGAACGGCTTAATGTTGAGGGGGGAACAGTATGTTCTGTCAAAAATGCGGTAATCAGGTTCCTGACGGCTCAGTGTTCTGCACAAACTGCGGCGGCAGCGTCAGCCAGGAGATAGTGTACGGACAGACCGTTAAAAAATCGATGAAAAAACCGATCCTCCTGACGATCATTATAATCGTTTGCGTAGTGGTCGTTACAGGGGTCGTTTTAATGCTGATCCCCGGTACCCGCGACATGTTTTTTGGCCAGCCGCGAAACAGTAACAGTACCACGAGCAGTAATACCGGCGACAGGGACAGAGACAGAGACCGGGACACAGACCGTGACAGAGACAGGGCCGGGAACGATGACAGGGACCGTGACAGAGAAGGCGGCGGAGGTCTGAACTGGAATTTAGGTTTAGGCACGAGAGATGAGTCGGCGACTTCGGCAGCACCAGCCAGTCCCCCGGTAACTCCCGGAAACAGTACGCCGCCGCCGGCAACGCCGCCGTCAGCAAGCCCGGCAACAAGTTCGCAACCCGCTCCTGTTCCGCCCCCGGCTGCCCCCGGCGGTTTTGAACTGGCGCTGGTCACAGATTTAGGCACTATTGACGACAGATCGTTCAACCAGTTCGCATGGGAAGGTCTTTCCCGGTACGCCAGGGAGCATAATATCACATACAAGTATTATCAGCCTGCCGGTGTGGGCGACGACGCGTATTTAAACGCGATAGATCTCGCCGTGCAGGGAGGGGCGCGAGTTGTAGTAACGCCGGGCTTCCTGTTTGAAGTACCCGTATATTTTGCGCAGGACCGCTATCCGGACGTCAAATTCATCCTTCTGGACGGCTCGCCGTTCAGCGGAGATTATAGTAACTATGAAGAAACGATCGGCAACAACACTGTCAGCGTGTTCTTCGCTGAGGAAGAGGCAGGGTTCCTTGCGGGTTACGCGGCTGTGAAAGACGGTTTCCGCCGGCTGGGATTTATGGGCGGCATGGCCGTGCCCGCGGTCGTCAGATACGGTCTTGGCTATGTTCAGGGCGCGGAGTACGCCGCGCAGGAGCTTGGTCTGCCAAGCGGCGCTGTTACTGTGTACTATTTTTATACAGGAACATTTTCCCCGAGTCCGGATATCCAAACAAGAGCCACAGCCTGGTATACTGAAGGCGTCGAAGTAATTTTCTCTTGCGGAGGCGGTATTTGCTTTTCGATTTTTCCCGCCGCTGAGTATACAGGAAACTGGGTAATAGGCGTCGACGGGGATCAGTCGCGCGAGTCAGGTTCTGTCTTGACGAGCGCTATGAAGCTGCTTGACGATCCTGTATACAGATGCGTGGAGGACTATTATAACGGCAGATTCCCCGGAGGTCAGGAGCTGCTGTTCGGCGCTTCCGGTTCTGCGGTCGGCCTTCCGATGGATACATCCCGGTTTTCATCTTTTTCACGGGCGGATTATGACGCGATCTGCGCAAAACTGGCGGGCGGAATGATATATGTCGATTCTGCTTACTATATTGAACCTTACGATCTCCCGCTCAGGGTAGTCGACCTCTATTATTTCAGCTGAGGTGTTGACAGGAGTTAGGAGTTAGGAGTAACGCGCCGTAACGGCGCGCAGGAGTTAGGGGACGAGGGGACGGAGTAGTTGCAGCGCGGTGAACAGGCGCCAGGTTATTTAAAACAAAGTGAGGAGTTTAGGGGATGAACGGACAATATAACAACGGCGATAACGGTTATAACACTGTAGGCGGCGGGCAGCGCGCATATGGCTCTACAGAAAGCCTTTTCAACACAAGTGGGTTGGAATTCTGTACAAATTGCGGGATGCAACTGCCTGCGGGGAGTGAATTCTGCACGTCATGCGGCGCGCGTCAGATCACGACGGGCGCCCAGTCGCCGTACGCAGACCCGTACTCACCGGGACCGCCGTACCAACCGGGTTCCCAGCCGCGCGCGCCGGCCAAAAAGAAATTTCCACTTGCGGCAGTCCTTATCCCTGTAATTGCGGTAGTGGTCATTGGCGCCGGAATATTCGCTTACTTTAAATTCTTCAGAGATGACAGCAGTGGCTCAAAGAGCAGTTCATCAGGCAGTTCGGCGAGCGACAGGCTTGAGAGTTCCCGAAACAGCAGCAGAGGCGATGACGATCAGGATTCAGACGATAGAAGCAGAGACAATACGCCGGACAGATCAGCCGATGGCGACCGTGAAACGGTAAGGCCGCCGGCGTCAGGCGGGAGGGAAGACCCGATTCGAAACCCCGGAGACTCCCAGAGTACAACCGCCTCGCAAAGCGCGCCTCCCAGGCAGCCGACGCCGGAAATGACGCAGCCCCCAACGCCCCCGCCTCTGCCTTCTATGACCGAGACCGAGGCGAAGCAGATCGTTACCGAATGGATCGCGTATCACTACTTCCCGTTTCAGGTCAGCGTCGACGGCTGGTTTGAGGACTACTCTCTGTATGGCGTTGAATATTTTCTTGCGGGAATATACAGCCCGGAATTCTATTATCAGATATACATAAATAAAGACACAGGGCAAGTATACATTGACGACGACTACAGCGGCGATTTCCTGTACTCGCCGATAGATAATTGGTATGTCGATGTATTCACGCCAAAAACTCTGTATGAGACGATTTTTGAGACTTACAACTGGGTGCGCATCTATGCGCGATGGTCTGCAAACTCCGCAACAGTATTCGAGAGGGACCGCAACAGTCTCGTGTGGAGGATGCAAAGCCGGGACGGCGCATTCAGGATGGTAGACGCCTGGTTTGGGTATGAAAACGGCGCGATCACTATAAGTTTCCCGACTACTTCAACCAAGTATTATCTCAATCCGAACGGTACCGGTAACTTTGGCTCGGAATCCCTGGTATGGGAATTTGAGACCGACCCCTTCTATTCCACATACAGCATCAACGGCGCGTATGAGACGTATGCGGTATACGACTACCTCAATTCTTTCGAACTGATAACTATACACGTCTACTGGCCAAACGGAGACACCGCCGTTTTCTACAGGCAGCTTAACGGCGCGTGGATGTACAAGCAGCGCGGCGGCGGGTTTGGGTCGGTAACACTGAACCTGAGCGGTAATTCAAACCAGTTGACAATAAGCTCCTCGTCTTTCCCGAACGTATACACTCTGATTTCAGGAGGGACGGGAACGTTCGGCAATGAAAACATCAACTGGGATTTCAGCTTCTCAGACAGTTGAGTTTTTCACCAGTCACTGCAGAGGACCGGTGAGGGGGACGTTATTGCGCTTCCGATAGCGGAGCACGGATGCGGAGCGGCGCTCAGTGAGCGCATGGATGTAATCTCTGAGCGAAAAGGAAGCGCAATAACGTCACCCGAGCGCAAGGTCCTGTTCAAGTTGCGTGTAACATTGATGAACGGAGATTATTAAATGTCCAGTTCCGCGAGAAGAATATTCAATATAGTTACTACCGTTGTGATGGTCGCAATAGCGGTACTGATCCTGTCCATCCTCACGATCCTGATCGTCAGAAACCTCTCGCCAAAAGCTGACGGAAGCCTTGAAACTGATATCCGGCCGCAGGCGGCAGACACGGCCGCGCCTGAAAGCCCGGAACCAAAACCGGCTAAAACGCCGGAACCTGACAAAGCCAATGCTGCTCCCGCCATACCGGAAGCGGATGTGACCGTCGAAACAGACGAAGAAGACTCCGGAGAAGAAAACGCTGCCGGGGACGCCGACGATGACGGGGATACCGGTATTTCAGAGGATGAGGTCACTGAAGCCGACGACGCTGAGCCCGGGGAGACAGACGGGGAAGACGCGGAAACTGACGAAACGGAAACCGAAGAGGCGCAAGCCGGACCCGACGCTGATAACGAATCCGAAACCACGGCGGAAACAGAACAGCAAGACAATGAAATACAATCCGCTATAAATTCCATCGCGGCAAAATACGGAGCCGCCGGTATCCAGGTCGCGGTAATAAAAAACGGCGGGATAGCCGGGACCTATGTTTACGGGGACGCGGTAAAAGGGTCTCGTCCGATGACTGACGATTCAAAGATACGCGTCGCGTCCGTATCGAAAGTTATTTTGACTATGGCTGTAATGCGCCTGTGCGAACTTGGGCGGCTCGATATAGACGCCGACATCGGCGGCTATTGGGGTGGGACTGTCCGCAATCCGAATCACAGGGACGTCCCGATAACAATGCGGCAGATACTCTCTCACACATCTTCCATTATCGTTTACGACTATGGATTTTCAGCCGACGGAGAGCTGGTCCGGCGCAGGTTTCTCGACGGTTCCTGTTTCGGAAGGAGCACTCCCGGCTCTATTAACTCATGGAACTACAATAACTACGCATTCGCGGCGCTTGGCTTAACTGTGGAAGTCGCTCTTGACGAAACCGTTAACGCTCTTGCGTCGCGTTATTTGTTCGCGCCGCTCGGGATCGACGCGGCCTTCGGGAGCGGAAGCATTTCAGATACAGAAAATATCGTAACACTGTATACAAGTAACGGCAGCGTCGGGCGTTCGGCCGATGCTCAGCGGGGAACTCCCGGCAGCACATATCCGGGAGAGCGCGGCGAAGAGTTCCCCGGCGGGCTGACAATAAGCGCCCGCGACCTCGCCAAGCTGATTGCCACGCTGGCAGGAGGCGGGCAGTATGGAGGCGTGCGCCTGCTTTCGCCCGAATCAGTCAGCCTCATGGAGTCGTCCCAGGGGCGAACCGGAGGATTTGAGCAATGCCTGCCGCTGCGTCACAGAACAAATATCTACGGTGAATCGGAACTGTACTACCACACCGGCAGCAACTACGGAGTGTACAATCTGATTTCATATAATCCGGTTACCGGAGACGGAGTCGTCGTGCTGACTTCCGGCGCGAGCGGGAGCACGGACAGTTACGGCATTTACGCTGTTTGCGGCGAGATAAGCGAGTATATCTACCGGAACTACAGGTGAACTGCGTTCACCTAAACGGAGGGGATTCGGGATGAAACTGACACTGCTCTCATATCAGGAATACAGCAGCATAATACTTCCTGAGAAATGCGCCGGGAGATATCGCGTGCGCGGCCGGAACGCCGCGGGAAAAATGACGGAAACGGTTACCGTAGAAGCGCTGCGGGGCCTGGAGCCCGGCGACGAGCCGCAATGGGTGCTCAAGTCCAACCGGAACTTCAGGATACTCGACAAAGAAGGGGCGCCGTTACAGAACGCGCCGCTTGACATGCTTGAACTGTACAGGATACAGAGCGCGGACGGGACGCTGAATTTCGTATTATACTCGGAACCGCTGAGCGACGACCGCAAACGGTTCAAATGTTATGAACTGACCGGAGCGCAGGCGACGCTTACGATAGGCAGAAACCAGAACAATAATATACAGTATTCAAACAACTTCACATCCGCCAGTCATGCGGAGCTGACGATTTCGCGGCACGCTATCTCCGTCCGTGACACAGGAAGCACTAACAGCACTTTCGTAAACGGGAGGGCCGTCAAGTTTGCGCAGCTGAACATCGGCGACGTCATTTATATAATGGGAATGCAGATAGTCGTGACCAACAGGCTGCTGTTTATCAACAACCCCGACGGGAACGTAACTGTAAACAGCCGCGAACTGCGGGAGTACCATGTCGATCCGATGGATATCGAGCCTGCTGATTTTGACGCCGGACAGGACTATGAAGACGTCCCTGATGATTACTACTACCGCGCTCCGCGTTTCAAGCACGACGTAGATGAACTCGAACTGAAACTCGACGCTCCGCCTTCGGACCAAAACAGCGACGAAGTTCCTATGATAATGCTCATAGGCCCCTCGCTAACTATGGGCATGGCGTCTGTCGCAAGCGGCGTTTTTGCGGTAACAAGCGCGATCGGGCGCGGCGACGTAAGGTCGGCGATCCCCTCGATGGTCATGAGTTTGAGCATGCTGCTGGGAACGCTCCTGTGGCCGCTGGTCACCAAAACGTTCCAGAAAAGGATGCGTGAACGAAAAGAAGCAAGGCGTCAGGAGACTTATAAAACCTATCTCGCGCAGATGCAAAAGCTGATGACCGGTGAAAAGGAAATTCAGGAACAGATATTGCGCGATAACGACGTGAACGTCTCTACATATATCTCGCGTATACTTGCGCCAAACCCGCAAATCTGGGAGCGCACCTACAAGCACACAGACTTCCTGTCATTGCGGCTCGGCAGCGGCAGCCTTCCGCTGAAAGTAAATCTGCAGTATTCCGAACGCAGGTTCTCGGTGGAGCAGGACAACCTCACTGAGGCGATGTATCAGTTCGGTGAACAGAAGCGCTGGCTCAACAACGTCCCGGTATGCCTTCCGCTTGCCGAGCGGTTCATAAGCGGCATATACGCCGACAGGCAGACCCTGTATTCGTATGCCAGGAGCCTCATCATTCAGCTTGTCGCGCTGCACAGTTACGATGAAGTGAAGCTGGTGCTTATTTATGACGAAAGCGACGCGGCGGAATTTGAGTTTGTGCGCTGGCTCCCGCACTCGATGAACAATGAAAGGACCGTCCGCTACATAGCGACAAACACTGACGAAACAAAAGATCTCTCATCTTCGCTGGACTCTGTGATCGAGTACAGGAAAGAGCTGAGCGAAAACAGGCTTGAGGACGAGTCCCCCTATTTCGTTATCATATGTCTGGACAAGACGCTGGCGTCAAAAACGGAATGCGTGAGGCGGATCCAGGAACACAAAGAAAATCTGAAGTTTTCCGTTCTGTCGATGTTTGAGCGGCTGAAAGACCTTCCGAAAGAATGCACGGCGGTGGTCCGGATGGAAAGCAGTTCAGAAGGCAGCCTGACTCTCATCGGCGACGTAAGCCAACCCCCTGTCCGGTTTCTCTCCGACTCGCCGCAAAGTATCAGCACAAGGGGTATCACAAATGTCCTGGCAAATACTTATATTGAACTCAGCGGGTCGAATTATTCTCTCCCGAAAAAATTCACTTTCTTTGAGATGCTTGATATAGGAATGGTCGAGCACCTGAACCTTGCGAGCAACTGGTCCGCGAACGACCCTGTCAAGTCGCTTGCGGCGGCGATAGGAATAGACAGGTTCGGCGAGGCTTTTAAACTGGACCTGCACGAAAACGCGCACGGGCCGCACGGCCTTGTCGCGGGGATGACCGGGTCGGGAAAGAGCGAATTTATCATAGCGTATATCCTTTCAATGGCTATTTCCTACCATCCGTATGAAGTCGCCTTCATCCTCATAGACTATAAGGGCGGAGGCATGGCAAAATCGTTTGAAAACATCCCTCACACGGCGGGCGTTATTACCAATCTCGACGGAAACGAAATCAAACGTTCCCTGGCGTCTATGCGCAGTGAACTTCACAGGCGCGAACGTATATTCCGCGACACATCGCAGCAGCATAATGTCAGTAATATTGATATTTATAAATATCAGAAACTGTTCCGCGACGGAAAGGTAAGCGAACCCCTGCCGCATCTGTTCATTATTTCGGATGAATTTGCCGAGCTGAAGAAAGAGCAGCCCGATTTTATGACGGAACTAACCAGTACAGCCCGCGTCGGCAGGAGCCTGGGCGTCCACCTGATACTCGCCACGCAAAAACCCGGAGGCGTTGTCGACGACCAGATACGCAGCAACAGCCGGTTCCGCGTTTGTCTGAAAGTACAGGACGGCGGGGACAGTATGGAAATGCTCGGCCGCCCCGAAGCGGCGGCGCTTGTGGACACGGGGCGGTTCTATCTGCAGGTCGGGTATAATGAACTGTTTGAGATAGGGCAGTCCGCCTGGGCGGGGGCGCCGTATTATCAGTCTACAAAAGTGATCAAAGACATGGACGACGCAGTCAGTGTGATAAATACGAACGGCCGGGTCATAGCGGAGGCAAACATCGACAGGTTCGCGATGATAAAGGACCCTCCGAAACAACTCGACGTCATTACCGATTACATACGCAGAGTTTGCGAAGAAGAGCAGATAAATCGATGGAAAATGTGGCTCGACCCGATACCGGGGAGTATCCTGCTCGACGAACTGACCGAAAAATACAATGCTGAAAACACAAGTTTCGTCCTTTCCCCGGTGGTCGGCGAGTACGACGACCCGGCGCATCAGGCGCAGGGGATACTAAGAGTCCCTTTGACCGGCGAGGGCAACGTCATCATATACGGTTCGGCAGGGAACGGAAAAGCGATGTTCATAGAGGCCATGTGCCACTCGCTGATCAGCTGCCACTCTCCGCAGGAAGTGAACGTCTATATCCTGGATTTCGACGCCGAAACGCTTATCGCGTTCTCAGAAGCGCCGCATGTCGGCGACGTCATACTTTCTTATGAGACGGAAAAGGTCAACAATCTGTTTAAACTGATGATCGGAAAGCTGGAAACGCGCAAGAAACTGCTGTCGCAATTTGGCGGAAACCTGCTTCAGTACAATATGAAAGCCGAAACTCCGGAGCCGAACATAGTCGTGTTTATAAACAACTATGCCGCGTTCTCCGAACTGTTTGAAGAGAAGACGGGAGAGATCAGCTATCTGACGCGGGAAGGCACGAAATACGGCGTCTACTTTGTGCTGGCGTGTACCGGAGTGAACAATGTAAAGTTCAGCCAATTGCAAAACTTCAAGCAGATATTCTGCCTGCAGCTCAATAATACCGACGACTATTCCACAGCCGTCGGCAAAACGGAGGGCCTGCTGCCCGCGAAACACAAAGGCAGGGGGCTTATAAGGCGCGATAAGGACAGCCTGCTGGAGTTTCAGGTCGCGAAAATCACAAGCGAAGAACCTCCGTACGGGTTTATCCGCGAGCGCGCGAAAGAATCCGCGCTAATGTATAAAAACTCAAGAGCCGTGAACGTTCCTGTTCTGCCCGAAGTCGTGACCGACCAGTTTCTTTCGAACCACATCGACAAAGAAAATCTGAGCCGGGTGCCGCTGGGCGTCGAGAAAGAGACCCTGGGAGTCTCGTACTACAACTTTGATGAAAGCCCGGTCAATTTGGTGCTGTCGGTCAATCAGGAATGGCAGGACTTTACAGACGCGTTTACTTCGATGATAGTGAACCTGTACGGGATAGATACAATGGTCATGGCGCCCGCGGGCAAAACGACGATCCGGTCCAATGACGAGAAACTGCGGATATTCAACAATATTGATGGCTGCGTCACGGCTGTTCACGAAATCTTCGGACTTGTCCTGTCGCGCAATAACGAGTACAAAGACAGCCTCGCCACCGGGGGAGACGCGCCGCGCTACGAGCCGGTGTTCGTTATGATCCAGTCAATGTCGCTTCTGAAAACAATGCTTGAGCGCTATAAACCGGACGACGAATCGCTAAAAGAAGCCGAAGACGATACGCCGCTCAACAGGCTTCAGCTTGCCATGGAAAAATGCGACAAAGCGTATAACGTGCATTTCGTCGTAGCGGAAAGCCTGAACTCCCTAACGCCTTTTACCGTAGAGGGCTGGTATAAAACCCATATAAACGGAAACAACGGCATTTGGGTCGGAAGCGGGATAAGCGCGCAATACCGCCTGACACTGAACAAAAAACCGCAGGACCACAATGCGGAACTGGAGCCCGATTTCGGTTTTGTTATCAGTAACGCAGCGGCCGCGCTTGTAAAACTTCTGCAATAACTTGAATTAGGAGTTAGGAATTAGGAGTTAGGAATTAAGGGACGGGGGTTGCGTAATTTGGAATTAGGAGTTAGGGCATTATGAAGAAATATCTTGTTGACGTGTATCTGCCGGCGGCGGGCATACATTATGA
>Ga0082212_10002737_pt1 | contig 25411 bp, 14 predicted proteins | sample TergutNt197P3_FD_71548 | JGI IMG/M metagenome (GOLD analysis project Ga0082212, IMG submission 71548) | Neocapritermes taracua P3 segment gut microbial communities from Petit-Saut dam, French Guiana - Nt197 P3 | ecosystem: Host-associated > Arthropoda: Insects > Digestive system > Gut ...
AGCGCATTTTTTTTCGTGTCAGTCAAATACTAATTTAACAATACCTAAAAATCATTAGTTTAATGAGCTATAATGGACATTCAGTTTATTTACGACATTACCAAAATAGTCTAAATAAAATATTAGTGATGAAAAAGTTTGTTTTTGTCATTTTATTATTTATCTTTTTTGTTGGATGTATCCCAATCATACGATAAGACAGTTATTTGTGCTTATAATTATATTGACAGAATTGAAATTTCTGATATGCGTTTTAAACCTCCGTTGAACTGAAGCATTGGTGGCGTACCGGTATCAATGGGCATTCAATAATTAGCTTGTATTGCGAATTGGTTTTTCGATAGTCATTTTCAGGCATTATTTTTCATTTAACAGGTTGCATGCCGAAAAGGGGTATGGCAGAGTTTCGGAACGTAGAGCCGGGCATATTGTATCAGGTATGGTTGATTGATGGAGTACGGAAAGTAGCCGTATCGAAACCTTTCATTCATCGCGGTAACGAAAATGCTCAATTTCCGGATGCGGACACGAACAATGATCAAACGATAAATCTGTTGCGTAAATACAGAATGCCACTTCATCCGCAGTAAAGAAGAACGTCCAATTACGTTTGAAGTCGGAAAACAGGTATTTTGGTGATATTTTTTTGACGTTTTTTTTGTATTTCAAATTTTTTATTTTACTTTTGTCATTTTAATATGCAACTTACTTCAGTTGTATAATGATTATATTTATTATTTTTAAAAGATTATATATATGAAGTATTATTATTGTAGACAAACATTATTGAAAATGTTTCAGAAAATTTTTAACGTAATGATGCTGAGCGTTTTGTTAAGTATCGTTTGTGCGTGGAATGTTTCGGCTGATGTGAAGCCGAAAGAGACCAATCCAACTTCGGGTGTCGAACAGCAAGGCCGGACAATTACCGGTGTTGTCAGCGATGCCGATGGCCCGATTATTGGCGCTAACGTTTTGGTAAAGGGCACAGTGAATGGTGCCATCACGGATGTAAACGGACAATTTACAATCTCAAATGTCCCTGCCAATGCTGTCCTTCAGGTATCTTTTATTGGATACTTATCGCAGGAAGTGAATACAACGAATCTGGCGCGTTTTAATATCACATTAAACGAAGACGTCGCTGCGTTGGAAGAAGTAGTAGTCATTGGCTACGGTACGTTACAGAAAAGAGACCTGACGGGATCGGTAGCCCAAATTCAGTCCAATACCATTGAAGGTATGGCTGCCCCGCGAATTGATCAGGCATTGACAGGCGCTTTGGCTGGAGTACAGGTAATATCCACAACCGGACAACCAGGTGAAGGGTTGAACATTCGCGTCCGCGGCGTAGGTAGTATTTCGGCCGGAACAAGCCCGCTATATGTGGTTGATGGGTTTCCTGAAGCTGATATCAGGATGCTGAACCCGAATGATATTGAAACCATTGATGTGTTGAAAGATGCTTCCGCTACCGCTATCTACGGATCGAGAGGAGCCAATGGGGTTGTCCTTATTACAACAAAAAGAGGAAAAGAAGGAAAATCAATCATCAGCTTAGATGTATATTACGGCTGGCAGAAGGTATTGAGAACGCCCGAATTTCTTACCATGCAGGAACAGGCGCAGTATTATTATGATGGTATCGTAAACCAGAATAAAGACGAAGGGAGAGATATGTCGGGAGCGCCTACATCATGGTATTATCCTGTTCCGGGAACAGTAATGAGAGTTCTTGACGGAACGATTTCAAAAAGCACCGATCCGTTTGACTACATTTTTCAAACAGCTCCCCAACAGAATTACAATCTTTCGATTCGAGGGGGAACAAACAGCCTGAAATATTCTGTCAGCGGTTCGTACATGTCGCAGGAAGGTATACTTATTGCGAGCGATTTTCAGCGATATACACTGAGAGGTAATATAGATTCGCAGGTAAATCAATGGGTATCCATGAAACTGAACTTTACTACCAGCTATTCTACATCCCTGAATATCCGTGCGTATGGAGGTAGCGGTGACGCTGAAGGTATTTTGGGCGCTGCCACTACATGGCAGTACTGGTATCCCCTCTTTAATGACGATGGAACCTATTACAGCGGATATGGACAGGACGCCACAAATAATGTGTGGAATCCGATGGCGCAAGCGTATGAAATAAAAAGAAATAACGCGCAATACCGAACATTGGCAAACTTTGAAACAGATATTAAATTCACTAACGATTTGCGTTTAAACGTTATGCTTGGAACAAATATTTCCAATACACATTCCTACTCATTCATTCCTAAATTAGAGGTTTTCAATAATACGGCAACGGGAAGTGACGATCGCCGTAATACGCTAAACTGGATTACCGAGACTATGCTGCATTATGACAAAAAGTTTAAAAACCACAACCTTAATGTGCTGGCAGGGTACACTACGCAGAAGAATGAGACCAGTCGAGGTTATATTATGAGTCAAAATTATCCAAATAATATGGTTTATACACTGAATGCTACCAGCAATCCTGTCACTGAAGGTTTATCGGAGGCAAACGAATGGTCGCTTATCTCATACGTTGCAAGAGCTAACTATAATTTAAATTCCAAATATTACGTCACGGCTTCGATTCGTGCAGACGGTTCATCGCGTTTCGGAAGAGATAATAAATATGGCTATTTCCCTTCGGCAGCTTTAGCATGGAGAGTCTCAGATGAAAACTTCCTGAAAGACGTCAGCGCTATCAGTGATTTAAAACTTCGCGCCAGCTACGGAGCAACAGGAAATAACGATATTGGTAACTATGCGCATTTAGCAACAGTTGCCTATCCATCTTATGCGCAATTTGGTGGCGGTATGGCGCTTGACAATATAGAAAACACCATATTGACATGGGAAAAACAAAAATCTATCAATTTGGGGGTTGACGCCGGTTTATTTAACAATAGAATCAATATGACGGTCGATTATTTCATTACAAACAATTATCAACTGTTGCTTGATGTCGATGTTCCCCGGATTACAGGTTTTAATACAGCGTTGCAGAATATAGGAGAAGTGCAAAACAAAGGTTGGGAATTTACCGTGAACACACATAATGTAAAAGGAGTTGTTGACTGGAAGACTAATTTTAATATTTCTACCTATCATAATAAGGTGTTGAAATTGGGTCCTGAAGGCGCCCCGCTTTACAACACAAATCATATTACTCAAATCGGAGAGCCAATGGGTATGTTCTATGGTTATAAGACAGACGGAATATTCAAAAGTCAGGCTGAACTCGACAGAGGTCCTCTCTTTGGTCGCGGGACTGCCGATGAATCACGTGTAGGAGATATTCGATTTGTAGACATTAACGGTGACGGCGAAATAACCACTGCCGACAGAACCATTCTTGGGTCGCCCTATCCCAAATTTTATTACGGTATGACCAATACGGTTTCGTACAAGAATTTTATGCTGAGTTTTTCTATAACAGGATCCTACGGAAACAAAGTATTTAATGGTGACGACATGCAAATGTATACGAGAGCGCGTTATAAACAATACTCGTTTGTGTATGATTATTGGAAATCGGAAACCGAACCGGGCACTATGCCCCGCCCGAATAATTTACCAAAAGGCGGTTTAAGGGAAAAATCCGACCGGTACATGTTTGATGGATCGTTCCTGAGAGTGAACAATATAAATTTGAGTTATACCTTACCAAGAAGAATAACGCAGGCTCTCTACCTGACAAACCTCAGATTTTATGTGACGTCTAACAATCCGTTCCTCTTTACCAAATTCGTAGATTTCAATCCTGAAGTACAAAACAGTTCAAATCCAAGGACTCCCGGCCAGATGAACTATAATTATCCAATAGCAAAAAGTTTGTTATTTGGTTTTAACATTTCACTCTAAAAAATTAAATAATTATGAAAAAGTTTATTAGTTTATTTATTTGTATATCACTGTTTTTGCCATCATGCTCATCAAGTTTTATTGATCTGATGCCAATCTCAACCGTTACAGGTGATAATTATTATCAGACAGATAAGGATTTTTCAGACGCCCTGACAGGCGCCTATCAGCCTCTCCGCAATCAGTATCGTGAGTTCTATATCTTTGGCGATATCAGAGCTGATGATTCCTGGGTAGAAATTGCCAAGAATAACAGCCAGTCATATTCCGATCGTTTTACCATCAACAGCAGTACCGGTTTGATGAATTCTACCTGGCAAAATTATTACCGGACAATTTTCAGGATAAATATCCTTTTGGAGAAAATAGAAACTATTGATGCATCGGTAGTGCCAAATAAGAGTCGTTATATCGGTGAAGCTCGTTTCCTCAGGGCGCTCGCTTATTTTGATCTGGTTCGGATTTTTGGCGATGTACCCGCACCAACAAAACCTCTCACTATCGACGAAGCCTACAAGACGCCGCGCACGCCGGTTAACAATATTTATAACGAAATTATCATTCCTGATTTTCTTGCTGCCGAAAGTTCTTTACCTGCAAACTATACAGGTAACGATATTGGAAGGCCGACCATTGGCGCCGCCAAAGCGCTACTCGGAAGAGTATATATGACGATAAAAGATTTTACAAAGGCCGAAAGCAAATTGATGGAAGTAACATCTATGACTTATAGACTTGTAGACGATTACAATGCATTGTATAATTATGCCAATAAACGGCACAGTGAATACATTTTCAATATTGAATATGCCGATGGTACGGCCGAAGGGTCTCCATTTACAAATGCGTTCATGCCGAATTTCACGGCAATGACCGATTTCTTCGGAATCAGCGGCTATGGCGATGAGTGGAATTGTCCGACACGCGAACTATATGATCTGTTTGAAGAAGACGATCTAAGGAAAGAAGTATCTGTTGGCATTTATGGCGGATTTTATGACGCTACGGGCGCCTTTAGAAACATTCCGACAAATACCAATCAGACGTACACAAAAAAATACATCACGCAAAATCCCGTTCGAAACGGAAGCCGGGCAGACTGGAAAGTTATCCGTTATGCAGATGTAATATTAATGGTAGCGGAAGCAATGAACGAAAACGGGAAAACGGAACAGGCTATTCCATGGCTGAATCAGATACGCAAAAGAGCCGGTGTAAGCGAATATCCGACAACGATGAGCCAGTCAGAAACGCGTGCTGCCATAGAAAAAGAACGACGTTTGGAATTGTGTTTCGAAGGTGTAAGGTGGTTTGATCTGGTACGTACAGGAAAGGCTTTTGAGGTGATGAAAGATATCGGAATGACTGAATATATGACTCTCTTTCCGCTTCCGTTACCTCAGGTGCAATTGGTCAATGATCCGGCTATTCTGCCACAAAACCCGGGATATAATTGATATAGAAATGCATACAAAAAAGACAGGATTGACTATTCTGTCTTTTTTTTGCAGAAAATTCGGGATAATTTTTTGAACTTATGAAAAAATGCATATATTTGCGTGCTAAAAAACATTAATTAATACAGAAACGATGAACAAATCAAAGAAAGAAAAAAAGAAACTCAATCGGCGTGAGTTTTTAACCACAACCGCTGCTCTTGGAATGGCAACAACTTCAGCCGTTGCCTTTGGTATAGCACCAACAACAGCCTCTACGCCTGATATTCAACCATTAGAGCCTGTTCAGCAATCGGACGGAAAAAAAATGCGCGCAGTAGACGCGATTGTACAGATTCTGATTAAAGAAGGTGTGTCAATCGCGTTTGGTGTTCCGGGCGCTTCGATCAATCCGTTGTATTCGGCGCTGAAAGACAATGGCGGTATTCGCCATATCCTGGCACGCCATGTCGAAGCAGCAACACACATGGCCGAAGGATACACCAGGGCAAAAGCCGGAAATATCGGCGTCGCTCTCGCTACCTCAGGGCCAGGGGGTACCGATATGATAACAGGCTTATATTCGGCATGGGCTGATTCTACGCCGATTTTGTGCATCGCCGGGCAAGTGCCGCGGCCGGTGTTAGACAAAGAAGACTTCCAATCAGCGCCAAACGCTGATATCGCCAAACCGGTCACCAAAATGTCGGTCATCATCAAAGAACCAACCCAGGTACCGGGTACCTTTGCGAAGGCTTTTCAGGTAATGCGTACCGGACGGCCGGGACCTGTGTTTATTGATCTGCCTTTCGATGTACAGATGGCCGAAATTGAATTCGATATCGATATGTACGAGCCATTGCCAATCGATGCCCCTTCGATGACCAAACGTCAGGCACAGAGGGTATTGGATATGATTGTCAAAGCTGAACGGCCGATTTTATTGTCCGGCGGAGGGGTTCTCTCAGCAGGGGCCGAAAAGGAATTTGTGGCGCTTGCCGAACTGATGGGCGCTCCGGTTATGTCGACGCTGATGGGCTGGGGAACGATCCCCGATGACCACAAACTCAGCCAAGGTATGGTCGGCATCCAAACTGCTCATATATGGGCCAACAAGTCTTTCTTAGCTTCCGACCTCGTCGTTGGTATAGGTAATCGCTGGGCTAACAGGCATACAGGTGCGCTTGATGTATACCGTCAGGGACGCAAGTTTATTCATGTTGATATTGAACCAACACAGATCGGTAAGATATTTCCACCTGATCTCTCGGTTGTCGCTGATGCCAAGAAAGCGCTGGAGGTGTTACTGGAGGTGGCTAAGGAATATAAAACTCAAGGTAAGTTGCGCAATCTTACCGGCTGGGTCAATGATTGTAATCAACGCAAAGGCGATATCACCATGCAACGCAAGACACACTTTGATAATGTGCCGATAAAACCACAACGGGTGTACGAAGCGATGAATGATGCCTTTGACCGCAATACCCGCTATGTCACGGTTATCGGGCTTTCGCAGATTGCCGGCGGACAGATGCTGAAAGTTTATAAACCAAGGCATTGGATCAACTCGGCACAGGCCAGCCCACTCGGATGGACGATGCCTGCTGCGCTGGGACTTGTTGCGGCTGAGCCTGATACGAAAGTCGTTGCTTTGTCGGGTGACTACGATTTCCAGTTCCTGATTGAGGAGTTAGCCACAGGGGCACAGCACCGTTTGCCGTACGTACATGTGCTGGTGAATAATGCTTATCTTGGACTAATTCGCCAAGCGCAGCGTGCATTCAATATGGACTATCAGGTACAGTTGGGTTTCGAAAACATGAACTCCAACACCGGAGGTTACGGCATCGACCATGTTATGGTAGCAGAAGGAATGGGCTGTAAAGCATTTCGGGTGACTAACCCTGACGACCTTGTTCCTACTATGCGCAAGGCTCAACAACTTGCATACGAACTAAAGGTACCGGTCGTTGTAGAGTGTATTCTTGAAAAAGTAACCAATATCTCAATGGGTTCTGCCTTGAATAATGTAACCGAATTTGAGCCGCTTGCAGCGTCAGCTTCTGATGCTCCTAATTCGATTACTGTAGGGCAGAACTAAGAGTTAAGAACTAAGAACTAAGAGTTATGAGTTAAGAGTTAATGTTTGATATTTATTTAATAAACTAAATTATAATATTTTATGAGTTTTCTTGGAGATTTTACGACAAAAGTTGATACAGTCGGTGGAAGTATCTGGTGGACGGCATGTGTCGCCCTCATTCCGATTTTGTATTTTTTCTGGGCGCTTGCTATTAAAAAAATGAAAGGTTATGTTGCCGGATTAACTACGTTATTATTGGCGGCTTTATTGGCAGTGATTGTTTTCAAAATGCCTGTCGCCATGACATTAATGATCTCAACGTATGGCGCTGTATATGGTTTTATGCCTATTGGCTGGATTATCATTTCGGCAGTATTTCTGTACAAAGTTACAGTTAAATCCGGTCAGTTTGAGATTATCCGCAGTTCAATTGTGGCTATTACGGACGATCGACGCCTGCAAGCAATTCTTATTGCTTTTTGTTTTGGCGCTTTCCTTGAAGGATCAGCCGGATTCGGTGCGCCTGTTGTGATTACGGCTTCATTGATGATTGGGCTGGGTTTTAAACCTTTATATGCCGCCGGACTGTGTTTGATTGCTAATACGGCGCCGGTAGCGTTTGGATCGATCGGTATTCCTATTACAACCTTTGGCAATTTTGGGTATGATGTGCCGGCAATATCGGCGATGGTTGGCCGTCAGTTGTCAATCCTTTCGCTCATTGTTCCTTTTTATTTAGTTCTCATAATGGTCGGATGGAAAAAAACAAAAGAAGTACTGCCGGCTATTTTAGTTGCAGGCGGTACATTTGCCGTGGTTCAATTTTTGGTATCAAGTTTTATTGGTCCCGAACTCCCCAATATTCTTTCAGCGCTGGCATCAATCATTGCTTTAACCGCTTTTTTGAGATTTTGGAAACCCAAAAATGTATACTACTTTGAAAATGAACAACAGACAGAGAAGAATGCCCAAAAGTATACCGGCGGTCAAATTGTAAAAGCATGGTCGCCTTATATCATTTTGACGGTTTTGGTAACGTTATGGGGTCTGCCTCAGATTAAAGCGATCTTGAACGACAGGACGTTAACATGGATTCAAGGAGTGCCTGCTGTTATGGGACATTTGTTCAATGCTGCCGGGGCGCCAACTACTTTGCAGTTTAATATTCCTTTCCTGGGATTAGCAGGAACAGCTGTCTTTATAGCTGCGATTATCTCAAACTTTATCCTGAAATTGCCATGGATTGATTTCGCCAAATCAATGGGAGAAACTTTCAAAGAAATTGCCTGGCCATTGGTAACCATTATGTCCGTATTAGCGCTATCCAATATTGCCAATTATACAGGTATGATGTTAGCATTAGCAGCAACATTGGCTAAATCGGGAGCCATATTCCCGTTCTTATCGCCTGTTCTTGGTTGGTTAGGCGTATTTATTACAGGTTCAGATACTGCTGCCAATAATTTATTCGGGCCATTACAGTATGAAACAGCAAGTTCCGTATCAATGGATCCTGTATTAGCGCTTGCTTCGAATGCTTCAGGAGGTGTAACAGGTAAAATGATTTCGCCGCAATCAATTGCTGTGGCTTGCGCTGCCGTTGGATTAGCCGGCAAAGAATCGGATTTGTTCAGGTTTACTATCAAACACAGTTTCATCCTCTTACTTCTTATTTGTATACTATCATTCCTGCAATCCAACATATTGGCATTTATGGTTCCCTGAACCGATATATATAAAAACAACAAAAATAAAATAAATATGAACGAACCAATCAGTAAATACATGAAAGTAGGGTTGATCCATTTTATGGCTTATCCAAGCACCATCAGAGGTGAAGGACCAATTTTGGAAACAATCAGAAAAATCGCTGTGGATGACTATTTTGCAGCCATTGAAATAACTACTATTAAAGACAAGGAAGTACGTGCACAAGCAAAGAAAATGCTGGATATTTCGCACATGCGTATCGCTTACGGCGGTCAGCCCCGTTTATTGACTACCGGAATGAATATCAATGATTTGAACGAAGAAGGCCGGCAGAAAGCGCTTGAAAACCTGAAAGAGGGCATCGACGAAGCATACGAAATGGGCGCTTCCGGTTTTGCTTTTCTCAGCGGTAAGTATGCGGAAGAAACTAAGGAGGATTCCTATCAGGCGCTTGTGCGCTCTACGAAAGAATTATGCGACTACGCGGCAGGCAAAGGCGATATGAGAGTAGCTTTGGAAGTATTCGATTACGACATAGCAAAGAAAAGTCTGATCGGACCGGCCGCACTCGCTTTGCGTTTTGCTCAGGAAATCAAAGCGGAACATGACAATTTCGGTTTGATGGTCGATCTAAGCCATATCCCCATGATTCATGAAACGATAGAAGAATCTATACTGCCTGTGAAAGACTATATTATCCATGCACATATTGGCAACTGTGTGATTAAAAGCGCCGAAATGCCTGCGTATGGCGATGAGCATCCCCGTTTTGGATTCCCTAACGGAGAGAATGATGTAGAACAGGTTACAGAATATCTGAGAGTTCTTTTACAAATCGGTTTTCTGAACGAAAAGAACCCGCCGATTGTAAGCTTCGAAGTGAAACCCTTTGGTGATGAAGACCCCGATATTGTCGTAGCCAATGCGAAACGGACACTTAATGAGGCATGGGCAAAAGTTTAACGAATTAAGAATTAAAAATGTTGGGGCGTAGTGCTTACGCTCAATCGTAAAGATTACGCCCCATCAAAACACAAAAACAGTAAATATGAAGATCGTTATTTTAGACGGATACACACTCAATCCCGGTGATATTTCATGGGATGGATTGAAACAGTTCGGTGATGTCACATTATATGACAGAACACCGGCAGATAAAATAGTTGAACGTGCAGCAGGGGCAGAAATTGTTTATACAAACAAAACGCCCCTGAACAGGGAAGCGCTCAATCAACTTCCCCAGTTAAAGTTTATTGGCGTTTTAGCAACCGGCTATAACGTGGTAGATACGGAAACAGCCAAAGAAAAAGGAATTATTGTAACAAATGTACCGGGGTATGGAACCGGTGCAGTTGCCCAAATGACGTTTGCCTTGTTATTAGAACTGTGTCATCATGTACAGTATCATAGCGACACGGTGATGAAAGGTGGCTGGTCGCAATCGGTTGATTTTTGCTATTGGGATTTTCCATTGGTTGAATTGGCCGGTAAAACAATGGGTATTATCGGATTTGGGAATATAGGCCGCAAAGTGGCTGATATTGCTACCGCTTTTGGTATGGATATCATCGGAAACGACAATTTTAAAACCGACCAGTCGCACAGAACAAATTTCAGGTGGGCGGATGTCGACCAACTATTGGAACAGTCTGATGTGGTAAGTATCCATTGCCCGTTATTTCCTGAGACAAAAGGACTTATTAACAAAGAGAGTTTGAAGTTGATGAAAAAAACCGCATTTTTGCTGAATACATCGCGAGGTCCGGTAATCGTAGATGAAGACTTAGCTGAAGCGTTGAATGACGGCACAATTGCCGGAGCTGGTATTGATGTGCTTTCGGTTGAACCTCCCTCCAAAGACAATCCGCTTTTCTCAGCTAAAAATTGTTTGATAACCCCGCATATTGCATGGGCAACCAAAGAAGCAAGAATAAGATTGATGAATATCACAGTAGACAATTTATCAGCCTTTATAAACGGTAATCCTGTTAATGTCGTAAACAAGTAAACATAAAATGAAAAAGTTTATCACATTTATTTCGATTATATTTTTCGTGGTGTGTTGTCTGTCATCTTGTGAAACGCAAACAAGTAATAATCAGATAAACACAGGAAAACAAACAGATACGGATTTACCCTGGTACAAAACCACCTATCGTTGGGCACAGACCAACTTTACGGAAGATGATCCGGTCAAGGCCGATCTGGAGTTTTGGCGACAACAGTGGCGACGTACCAAAACGCAGGGAGTCATTATCAACTGCGGCGGTATAGTAGCTTATTATCCAAGTAAATACGAATTGCAATACAGGGCAAAATACTTAGGAAATCAGGATTTTTTCAAACGTGTAAGCGATGCTGCGCATGAGGAAGGAATTGTAGTAGTAGCCCGTATGGACATCAACCGTGCTACCAAAGATTTTTACGATGCGCATCCCGATTGGTTTTGTCGCACAAAAAACGGCGACCCTATCATTTCCAACGACCGTTATTTTTCCTGTATCAACAGCGATTATTACAAGGTCTTTATTCCACAGGTGCTGGAAGAAATCATTGAGAAATACCATCCTGTGGGTTTTACCGACAACAGTTGGAAAGGTCTTGAACGCAACACGATATGCTATTGCAATAATTGTAAAACCAAATTTAAAGCCGAACGGGGTCTTGACCTTCCCCAAGCTGTTTCGTGGGATGATCCTGTCTACCGCGAATGGGTGCGCTGGGGGTATGAATGTAGGATGGAAAACTGGGATTTGTTTAATAAAGTCACCCAAAGAGCAGGCGGTGACGATTGTCTGTGGTTCGGGATGGTACATGCCGATCCCGCATCGGGAAGTTTTAACGATCTAAAAGCCATCCTTTCGCGTTCTCAAATGATTTTCAATGATCATCAAAGTCGCGAAAGCGCCGGATTTGAGCAGAATGTCGTCAACGGAACGCTCTTGCGCCTTGCTTCGGACGAGCAGGCCTTAGCGCCCGAAAGCATGGCCAATTATATTCGCGGAAACCGCACCTTTCGTTTAGGCAGTAATCCCAAGGAGGAAACACGTCTTTGGATGATCGCCGGTATTGCCGGAGGTATTTCTCCCTGGTTTCACCATGTGGGAGGCGGCCAAAACGACAGCCGGCAATTCGAAACGCCTGTACCCATTTTTCAATGGCATGCCGACAATGAGCAATACCTTTACAATCGCATCGACGCTTCCAATGTAGCTATTGTATGGAGCCAACCTAATGCCGACTTTTACGGACGCAATCAGGTCAGAGAAAAGGTTTCGCTCCCCTGGAAAGGTTTTTGTCAGGCGCTGTCGCGTTACCGTATTCCTTTTCTCCCTGTCAATATTCAGGATATCAGCAAGTATTCATCCAGGATAAATACATTGATTTTACCGGATATTGCCGTGATGACGGATCAGGAAATTGATATTGTATGCGATTTTATCAACAAAGGCGGCAATATCGTAGTAACCGGTATAACCGCTACATTGGATGGAGATGGTCAACCTTCGGGCAATGACAAATTATGGAAACTGTTGGGTCTTTCATTAACCGGCGAAACCAAAGGCGCTATCGGCACTACCAATGCAGGTTGGGAGGCAGCAGGAGCGCACAATTATTTACGTTTACCCTCAGTAAATAATCGCCATGAGATCCTGGAAGGATTTGAAAATACAGACATGTTGCCGTTTGGCGGCGGACTGCAAGTGGTCAATGCGACCGGAAATCTCAAACCCTTGTTTTCCTACATCCCGCCGTTCCCTATTTATCCTCCCGAATTTAGCTGGATCCCCGAAGAAGAACCGAACACTTATCCGCTGTTTGCCGGTACACTTCCCGGAGGCGGACGCGCTGTCTACTTTGCCGGCGACATTGATCGCTGCTATGGCCGGGCTTTATTGCCTGATCATGGTATTTTACTTGCCAACGCAGTACAATGGGCGGCTAACGGCGCATTGCCTCTATCGCTCGAAGGACCCGGACATATAGATTGCAAACTCTACCGGCAGGATAACCGGCTGATTGTTCATTTGTTGAATCTGACCGGCTCCAACCGGACAGGTTATTTAGATGAATTTATACCTGTCGGCCCTTATACTGTAACAATAGATGCGCAGGATATCAAACCCAAAAGCGCTTTTTTGACCGTTCAAAAAAAGAAAACACCCATAAAAGTTCAAAACGGCAAAATCTCTTTCACTATTAATCAAATTACAGATTTTGAAATGATAGTGATCGAATAATTTATCTATCCTTAACAGTCAATTACGAAATATATTTTATGTCTTATTAATACTTATTAAAAATGATTCAAAAAAAATTAAATGTTATGATACTGAGCGTTTTGTTCAGTGTCATTTGTGTATGGAATGTTTCGGCTGATATTAAGCCGAATCCGGCCAATCTGACATCGGCTATTGAACAGCAAGGCCGGACAATTTCCGGAGTTGTTCAAGATACAGATGGGCCGATTATCGGCGCCAATGTTGTGGTAAAAGGTACTACGAATGGCGCTGTCACTGATATTAACGGACAGTTTACCATTTCGAATGTTCCGTCCAATGCAGTTTTACAAGTTTCTTTCATCGGGTATATACCACAGGAAGTGAATTCGACCAATCAAACACGTTTTGAAATCATGCTCCGCGAAGATATCGCAGCATTGGAAGAAATTGTTGTTGTTGGTTATGGCACGATGCGAAAAAGGGATGTTACCGGATCTGTAGCATCCGTTTCATCAGAGCAGCTAAAAGACCGACCAATCACCCAAGTTGACCAGGCATTAAGCGGGCAGATGGCCGGCGTTCAAGCTTTGTCAATTACAGGAGAACCGGGAGCAGATATGCTTATCAGAGTCAGGGGAGTTGGAAGTATTACTGCAGGTTCGACCCCGCTATATGTAGTTGATGGGTTTCCTGTTTCCAACTTGCAGACATTGAATCCCGCTGATATTGAAACCATTGACGTCTTAAAAGATGCTTCTGCAACAGCTATTTATGGTTCCAGAGGCTCCAACGGCGTTGTTTTGATAACCACAAAAAGAGGAAAGGAAGGAATGGCAAGAATTACAGCTGATATATATACCGGTTGGCAGTCGGTGATGAAGCGTCCCGAATTTTTTGACGCAAAAACACAGGCACAATATTATTGGGAAGGCGTCGTCAACCACAATTTAGATGAGGGAAACGATATGTCCGGATCACCTCTTTCATGGACTCGTCCGGTACCACAGACAGTAATAGATGTATTAGAAGGAAGAAACACTTATAATGTGGATATGTTGGATGCAGTGTTGCGCACAGCACCTCAAACACGTTACTCAGTCTCAGCATCGGGTGGTAGCAATAATTTCAAATATAATGTTAGTGGTGAATATATGGATCAGGATGGTATTATTATTGGTACTGATTTTAAAAGATACGCAGTGAGTACGAATATTGACGCCCAGTTGAAACCTAATTTATCATTAAAAATCAACCTTCGAAATACTATGACCGATGTCAGCTATCAGCAAAACACCAATGAAGGAGGTGGAAACAACTGGGGGGTAATTTCCCAGGCCGCCAGTCACATGCCATATTATCCGATCTATAATGATGACGGAAGTTATTTTGTGTATTTCGACGTAGACGCTTCTACCGTATTATATAATGCATTAGCAGTTGCGAAAGAAACAAAAACAAAAAGGTACACCAGAGAATCAATTGGTAATGCTACTCTCAATTACAAAGTCATGGATGGCTTAAATATCAATTTTATGGCAGGAGCCAGATTAAGAGACTTTAAGCAAACCGAATGGAGACCGGGTCTTCCTGTTTTGAATAATAATCCTCCCTACGGAAGAGATGCTACATCTTTTGGTTTAAACTGGATTACAGAAACTACCATTAATTATGATAAATCTATTAAGCAGCATAATTTTAAAGCGTTGTTAGGTTTCACTTCGGAAAAAAACACTACACAAGATGCAAATTTACAAAGTGATCGCTATCCTAATAATTTGGTTGAAACACTAAGTGCTGTTAGTGGCGTTATCACCAATGGTACTTCTACCGTAAATGAATATTCACTGATTTCTTATTTAGGACGTTTGAATTACAATTATGCAGAAAAATATTATCTTACAGCTTCACTTCGTTCTGATGGTTCATCGCGTTTCGGATCGAAAAATAAATATGGATATTTCCCGTCTGCCAGTGTAATGTGGCGTGTAACTGAAGAAGATTTCATGAAAGATCTGACATTTTTGAGTAAATTAAGTTTAAAACTCAGTTATGGTGAAACAGGAAATAATTTTATTGGTAATTACGACCATATTGCTACCATTAGTTATGTACGCTCTATTCTTGGCAATACCGTTGCCCCGGGGTATGCTCCGGCAAGGCTGTCTAATCCCTACCTGACATGGGAAAAGCAAAGATCAATCAATACCGGATTTGAAGCATCATTTCTGAAAAACAGAATTAACTTATCCGTTGAATACTTTAGTTCAACCAACACCGATCTGTTGCTGGATGTGAATATTCCTACCATTTCGGGTTTCTCTACTTCCTTGGAAAATATTGGAGAAGTTCAGAACAGAGGTTGGGAATTCTCTTTGAATACTGTGAACACGCAGGGGGCTTTCAGTTGGACAACTGATTTTAATATCACGACATTCAAAAATAAGGTAACTAAGCTTGGCCCGGAAGGCGATCCGATTCTTAGCGGATGGAATATTACACAGATAGGTCAGCCCATGGGAATGTTTTACGGTTTGATTTTAGACGGAATTTTTCAAAACCAGGCTGAATTGGATAGAGGCCCAATTTGGAATCCGGGACTTAGAGACCGATCACGATTGGGTGACGTTCGATTTATAGACGTAAACGGCGACGGTAAAATATCCACAGACGATTTTACCATTATGGGTAACCCCTATCCTGATTTTTATTATGGGATGACCAACAGGTTTTCATATAAAAATATAAGTTTGAGCATTGCTCTTCAAGGTTCTCAGGGAAATGATGTACTTGTTCGCGCCAACGTAATACGTACGCTTACCAGATCGCGCAGCAGAACACTTACCACGCAGGCAAACTGGTGGAAATCAGAAGCCGATCCGGGTAATGGCAAAACCCCGCGACCCAATAACGAGCCGACAGGAGGTATCCGTAATCAAAGTTCACGTTATATAGAGGATGGTTCTTTCTTACGTATAAACAATATTTCTCTTTCATATCTAATCCCGAGAAATATTTCACAAACATTAAAAGTCAACTCGCTCAGAATCTATGCAACGGCAACCAACCCGTTTATTTTCACAAAATACACCTCATTCAATCCTGAAACATACAATAGTACAAGTTCATTACAGCCGGGTGTTGATTTGAACAATTACCCGACAGCCAAAAGTTATATTTTTGGGATTAATGTGGAATTTTAATATGAATTTTTTAATTTTAGCAGATATGAAAAGAATAGTTTATTTATTTTTCCCGATAATTTTTGCCGCTTGCAGCACCGATTTTATTGATTTGTTGCCTCAATCGACAGTCAGCGTTGATGTAATGTATCAAACAGATAATGATTTCCGGGATGCAGTCGTTGGATCGTATGCTATTTTGCAAAGCCAATATGTAAATATGTATATCTTTGGAGATATGCGGTCGGATGATGCCATACAATTAGTGGTAAAAGCTGACACACAGTCAGAATCGGATCTTTTTACCTTAGCTTCTACAAATGGTACGATTAATTCTACCTGGCGTAATTATTATAGCCTGATTTTCAGAGTGAATACAGTATTGAGTAAGATTGAGGAAGCTGATCCTGCAATTGTCACCAATAAAAACCGGCATACAGGTGAAGCCAGATTTCTAAGAGCGCTTGCCTATTTCGATCTTGTAAGATTGTTCGGAGATGTACCTTTAGTAACAACGCCGATCAGCGCAACTGAAGCGTTGAATACTCCGCGTGAAAAGATTGACGCCATATATGAATTAATTATCAGCGACTTTACAAGTGCTGAACAGTTGTTGCCTGCCAGTTATTCAGGATCTAATGTAGGCAGGGCTACAAGTGGAGCAGCAAAAGCCTTACTGGGAAAAGTTTATCTGACACGTCATGACTTTGCAAAAGCTGAAAGCAAACTTCAGGAAGTGACCAATATGAGTTATTCCTTGTTACCAAACTTCAATGATCTGTATGATTATGCAAAGGACAAGCATCACAGCGAATATATTTTTGATATTGAATATGCGTCGGGTAACAACGTATCCAATAGCATGACCAATCGTTTTATGCCGAATGAAGGCGTATTTCTCACATTTTGCGGTATCGCAGGAATCGGCGGCGAGTCAAACTCACCCTCAGAAATTTTGAGAAATCTGTTTGATGATAACGATAAAAGAAAAGATATATCCGTAGCTGTTTATGGAGGTTGGATAAATGGCGCCGGAGATTTCGTTGCGTTTAATAATGCGGGAACAAATAAGTCTTACACAAAAAAATATATCACAAGGGTACCGACTTCGGACGATAGTCCAGCAAACTGGAAAGTGACAAGGTATGCCGATGTTTTGTTAATGTATGCCGAAGCGTTAAATGAAAACGGAAAAACAGAACAGGCATTAACCTATTTGAATATAGTTCGGCAACGAGCCGGCGTTCCAGCCTATTCCGGTCTTTCACAAAGTGAAACACGCGAAGTGATCTACACGGAAAGAAGGTTAGAGTTGTGTTTTGAAGGGCATCGCTGGTTTGATCTTATAAGAACCGGAAGGGCACTTACCAATGAGAGTTTAATGGCTAAAGGCATTAGACCATTTAATTTACTGTTTCCTGTTCCATGGTCTCAAGTACAAGTGGTTAATAACCCATCCATATTTTGGCAAAACGAAGGATATTAATTTTGCATTTTAAAAAACATCTTACCATGCATAGAAGAAATTTTATTAAAAATATATCATTAGCCGGTAGCGCTTTTGCCTTCTCAGGAAATGCTGCAATATCCTCATTTGCAAATACCAACTTTCTCACTCTACCCCCTGATGCTCCCTGGTTTGACAAAGCAATGAGGTGGGCGCAGGTAGCATTTGTTGAAAATGACCCCAAGATGTATGATCCGCAGTTCTGGTTGGATTATTTTAAAAAGGCTCAAATTGATGGCGTTTTATTAAGCGCCGGAGGTATTGTAGCATTTTATCCGACAGAAGTACCTTTACATCACAGAAGTGATTGGTTGGGTAATCAGGATACGTTAGGCTATCTTATATCCGAGTGCCGGAAAATGAATATGACAGTCATACTCCGGACGGATCCACATGCTGTAAGACAAGATGTGTACGATGCACATCCTGACTACATTGCTGTCACTGCCGATGGCAAAAAACGCCCTCATTGGGCGAGAACAGATATGTGGGTTACATGTGCATTAGGTCCGTATAACTTTGATTTTATGAACAAAGTTAACCAGGAAATTATGCGTCGATATGAACCGGAAGGTATCTTTTCAAACCGGTGGGCCGGTCATGGCATTTGCTACTGCGAACATTGTAAAAAGAACTTCAAAGAGGCTACAGGTTTCGATGTGCCAACGGACACAGGTCGCTCAAATCCTGTGTACCAGCGCTGGAATGACTGGCAAACGGACAGGCTGAAAGAACTGTGGTTCCATTGGGATGCCGAAATACGTAAAATCAAACCTACTTCCAGATTTATTCCAAACGGTTTTCCTGACAGACTGCTTACAGGCAAACATTCCGATTTCTTTTTTGCTGATCAACAGGGGAGAAGAGGACAATCATTGCCTTGGGGTAATGCACGTGGCGCCAAAGAACTGCGTGCCAGTCTCGGCTTGAAACCCCTTATTGGTATTTTCAGTGTTGGTCTGGAAGAAGAGTTCCGATGGAAAGATTCGGTGCAAAGCGATGCTGAACTCAGGATTTGGGTTGCCGAAGGAGTTGCAAACGGAATGAAACCCTGTTTTGTGAAATTTGGCGCACATGTCTTAGATAAAAGGTGGATGAATGCAGTTGCGGCGATGTATCAAAATTATCATAAGAGCGAACGCTATCTGCGTAATACTGCATCCATGTCAAGGATAGGCGTTGTGTTTTCGCAACAGACAAGCCGGAGATATGGAGGCGAACCTTGGCAACAGGCAAGCAACCAGCATAGCATGGGAATATACCATGCTTTGGTCGAAGGCAGTATGCCTTTCGACATGGTTAATGATATGATGTTTGATGCCGAAAGTTTGAAACAGTATAAGCTTCTGATACTTCCTAATATTGCTGTATTAACTGATGCTCAATGTGATCAGTTAAGAGCATTTGTTCAGTCGGGTGGAAGCCTTGTGGCTACTTTCGAAACATCACTGTACGATGAAACAGGAAAACGCCGTTCTGATTTTGCATTGAAAGATTTATTTGGCGCTTCGTATGATAATGAAGTGGAAGGGCCGATGAGAAACAGTTACCTGAAACTGAAAAAAGATGCAACATCCGGCGCTTTTCATCCGGTATTAAAAGGACTGGAAGATGCTTACCGTATCATTAATACTATTTACAATGTGAAGGTCAAGCCACAGTCTCCGTCATTACCATCTCCTGTGACATTAGTACCTACCTATCCCGATTTACCTATGGAAGATGTATATCCACGTATAGAAGAAACAGATATCCGTGAATTGTATCTTCGCGAAGTTGGGAGAGGCCGTGTAGCTTATTTCCCCGGAGATATTGACAGAACATTCTGGCAATTGATGGCAGACGACCATGGCAGACTTCTTCGCAGTACGATCCTATGGGCGCTTAATGAAGATCCCGTTGTGGACGTAAAATGTAAAGGCGTTGTTGATGTTGCCGCTTGGCGTCAGAAAGATTCCATGACGGTTCACCTTGTGAATTTGACAAATCCGATGATGATGAAAGGCCCGTTCAGGGATATATTCCCTGTCGATGCATCAGTAGATATCAGAGTGCCGGCAAATAACAGGGTAACCGGTGTTCGCTTGCTATTCAGCGAAACAACACCGAAATACGAGATAAGCGGAAATAAAGTATCACTTAACGTAAGCCAAATACCGGATCACGAAATAGTGGCTCTTGATTTGGCATAGAGGCTGTTGCGAAAATCAAAACACTAACCGTAAAAGACGCAAAGAATTTACGCAAAGAATAAATTATTTTTCATATAAATTTTTTTTATTCTTTGCGGTCTTTGCGACTTTGCGATAAAAAACAAATTACTGTTATGAAAATAGGATTTATAGGTTTAGGAATCATGGGTAAACCCATGTGTCATAACTTGCTTAAAGCCGGTTATGAACTGGTTGTTATGGATAAAAACAAAGAGTCGACTAATGAGTTCGAGGCGTTGGCGACTATTGTTAATTTTCCGCGGGAAGTAGCGTCTCTTGTTGACGTAATTATCACGATGCTTCCCGATTCTCCTCAAGTGAAAGATGTAATCCTGGGCGACGACGGCATATTATCAGGCGGACGGAAAGGATTGACTGTAATTGACATGAGTTCCATTTCACCGATTGTAAGCCGGGAACTCTGTTCCGAATTGGATAAGGCCGGAATGGATCTGTTAGATGCACCCGTTAGCGGTGGTGAACCCAAAGCCATTGAAGGAACATTATCTGTTATGGTTGGAGGCAAAGAGGAAGTATTTGAAAAATATTTTCCTGTGATGAAAGCAATGGCCGCTTCGGTGGTTCGTGTTGGCGATACAGGCGCAGGCAATATTACCAAATTGTGTAATCAGATTATTGTTGCCTTAAATATTTCTGCCGTATCTGAAGCATTAATTTTGGCACAGAAAGCAGGAGTAAATCCTGAATTGGTCTACAATGCAATACGTGGAGGATTGGCAGGAAGTACCGTCTTAGATGCTAAAGCACCTTTGATGATGAAAAGAAAGTTTGCCCCCGGTTTTCGTATTGATCTTCATATCAAAGATATGAAAAATGTACTTGAAACATCTCATACGCTGGGAGTACCACTTCCTCTATCAGCTGCTGTAATGGAAATGATGCAAGCACTCAAAGCGGATGGATTTGGTAACGAGGATCATAGCAGTTTAGTCAAGTATTATGAAAAACTGACTAATATCATCTTATCAATTGATAATTAATACTTTAAAATATTCCAAAATGAAAAAAACACTATTTTTTTTATTCGTCATTACCAATATCATACTGATATCCTGTCAACAACAATCCGGCCATACGTTAAAAAACGGAGTGGTTGATCTTTCAAATATTGATCCCGGCAAGTACGACGACACATGGTGGAACCGCGAACCATACAGATTAGTACAAACCAATATTCCTGAAACTGAAGCCCTGATGGATGTAGAGGCTTATGTACAGTCGATGGTAGACGCCAATGTCACCATCGTTCTGATTAACTGCGGAGGGATTGTTGCCAACTACCCGACCAAACTGCCGTATCATTATCGCAATCCGTTTATGAAAGGCGACCTGATGGGCGATTTGGTAAATGGACTGCATGAAAAGGGTATTCGGGTCATTGCCCGCTTTGATTTCAGCAAACTGAACGAAACACTTGCCGTAAATAAACCGGAGTGGCTGTATGTTTCGGCGGCTGGTCAAAATGTAACTTTCGCAGGGCAAACTCATACATGCGTCAATGGGGGCTACCAGCAGGAAGTTGCCCTGGAAATATTAACGGAATCTCTTACAGCCTATCCGTTTGATGGCGTATTTTTTAATATGATCGGTTATCAGACATCAGACTATGCAGGGAATCAATATGGCTTGTGCAACTGCGAAAATTGCAAGAGACGATTTAAAGAATTTTCCGGCTATTCGATACCAACAAGTTCACGCACAACGGGTATAAATGACCCTGCGTTACTTGCCTACAACAATTTCAGGAGAGTAACATCCGAAGAACTGTTCAATAAGATAGGTGATCATATCAAGTCTATTAATCCCAATATAATGATTAACACCTATACGGAAGCAGGAACGAATATGATTGCACACGAATCAAATTCGGAATTCACTCGAGTCATTGAATGGAATTATTCAGCCACCGATAATGTAAAACACATACTCGGCTCATACAAAGACAGGTCTCCCGGAAATCTGCTGATTTATTTTCAGGCTATCAGCTATCGACATGTCGGCACATCTCCGAATCTGGCCAGGGTATGGATGCTTCAGAATATGTTGCACGGAGCGCCCTTGGGCTTTGTTGTGACCGGCGCTACACTCGTTACGTATGAAGATCGGATATTTATGCCCGAACTTAATCATTATTATGGCTTCCATAAGACTTATGATAAATTATTCACCAATGTACAAGCCGTAAACAAGGTAGGGATAGTTACGGGATCAAGAAGCGAATATCAGGGAATTATGAATATTCTTACGGGAGAACATATCATGTATGACCTTATAGACCCATCTGTAATAGGCACAGATAGAATGCCCCGCAAGATTGAAGATTATGAAGTGCTGATTCTTGCTGAAGTAAGCAGCATGAGTACAGAGCTGGTAAATAAAATAGATGACTACGTAAGAAATGGAGGTAAAATCATAACAACAGGTTTTACATCAACAAGCGACGAACTTGGTAAACAACTGAATACCATCAGACTGAAATCACTTGGAGTTCAACCTGCATTTGAGAGGTTTTCGCGAACCCCATCAACTTATTTAAAAGTTTCCGATAGTGATAAACAGACTTTAGGCCGGGACGAATTCAAAGACTTTAGCATAATGCTGATGTTCTCCGATTATCTGAAGTGCACACCCGAAGGAAATGCAAAAGGGTATATGAGGTTTCTGCCGGGTACCACATTCGGACCTCCTGAAAAATGTTACTATACCGAAGATGAAATAACGGATTATCCCGGATTGATAGTCAATACTTACGGTCAGGGCAAATCAGTGTATATACCCTGGAGAATAGGCGAACAATTCAGGGCGAAAGGACATTATATGCACAAAACGGTTTTGGTATCGGCGCTTCAGAACTTATTGAACGTCGAACCGACCATTCATACCAATGCCTCTCCACTGATTGAAATGAGCCATTTAGCCAATCTTGATGGCCGGTTTGAATGGATCGGCATGATTAACCATTCCGGACAGATAGGAGGAGCGTACCTCGAACCGGTTGCCATTCATAATACAGATATTAGTTTCAAACCCATGAAACCTGTTAAAAAAATATTTTTACTCAATTCGGGCGAATCTGTTAATTTTAAACAAAAGGGTGATTGGGTAGAATGTACAGTACCTCAAATCAATGATTTCGAAATGTTACTATGCCTGTACGAATAGAGTCTCGGTACCAAGTTAAATGGAGCAAACTTATTTTGGATGAGGATTTTATGATTTTTAAAACATTCAGTGTTGAGAAAATTAACAAGTAAGCGTTAATATTAAAAAAACATCTCATGAAGTTTTTCATCAAATACAAAATCAGGTTTGCGGTCATTTTATCGCTTTTTCTCTGTTTTGAAGCTCGTTCACAGGATTTATATGAATAGGTAACAAATTGATTAATAATTATTAATGCAAAAAATCATCTTTATATGAAAAATTACCTTTTTTTACTTCTTTTTATTATTTTTTCGGGATGTAAATCCGTGCAACACGAATATCCCCAAGCAGAAATCTCAAATGGTATGATAACTGCAAAATTGTATTTACCTGATACGGATAACGGTTTTTATCGCGGTTGTCGCTTTGACTGGTCGGGGGTTATTTTTGAGCTAAAGTATGGAGGTCATGATTTTTTTGGGCCATGGAATCCCATACGTGATCCGAAAAATCATGATTCCATAAGCGGTCCTGTAGAAGAATTTGCCCAAATTGGTTATGAAGAAGCCCCTGTGGGAGGTGAATTTCTTCGTATAGGCATTGGCGGTTTACGTAAACCTGAAGAAGAGGAATTCGTGCGTCGTGGGTTCTACGAATTTTCCAACCCGGGTATATGGACTGTAAGAAGTGCCAAAGATCATCTGGTTTTTATTCATGAATTGCATGATGTAGCCGGATATTCGTATATGTATGAAAAAACCGTACGCTTACTAAAAGACAAACCGGAAATGGTCTTAACGCATACGCTGAACAATACGGGTTTAAAGACAATAAAAACCAATGTGTTCGATCATAATTATTTCACGATAGATAATCAAACTACAGGACCGGATTTTGTAGTGAAATTTGCATTTCCGTTAGAGTCATCCGCTGAAGACCACCCTGCGGTAAGGTTTAACGGACAGCAACTTGAATATATACGCGAACTCGAACCCGGTGAAACCACTTCCCTCGGAGAGATAAAAGGACATAACAATAGTTTGGGTGACTATTATTTTCGCATTGAAAATAAAAAGACCGGCGCCGGTGTGAAAATTACCGGCAACAGACCTGTTTCCAGAATAAATTACTGGTCGCGTTCCAACGCTTTATCTCCTGAACCTTTTATAGATATTGATATTAAGCCCGGTGAATCCTTTACTTGGGATATTACATATACTTTTTATGATGTACAAAAATGATGCTTTTGGCTCAGCCGGTTTCAGTATACCCGGTAGGATGAGTTGTGTGGCAAACAGGCCAACCGGCCAATCATACATTAGTGAACAGGATTAAATTATTAACATTTTTAAAAAAAATATAGGTTAAAAAAAAGTTTGAGGTGCTATGATTTTTTTTTTTACATTTGCCAACCCTAAACCAGCGATACAATGGGTAGAAAACGATTAGAACGTCAAAGTGTAGAGTGTTTATTTTCTACTGTAAGCAATATGCTTGTCCCCGCGCATATATTGGAGCATTTTGAGATATGGGATGCCCGTGAAAATAAGACCCGATGGATTATCGAGATGCGTGAAAAACTTGGCAGGTTACCGTTGGAATTGTCTATGTACGAAGACATTGTTCATGATGGTTACTGTAATTCGATAGAGGCATTAAGTCACAGTTTTGTATGCAAACCTGTCTATCTTCGTTTATACCGTCGCCGCTATAAGCGCAGCAACAGTGATGTTCATTTCAGTAGCGAATATGACATAACGCTTACCAAAGGGAAAAAGAAGACAGTGGAAGATAAACAAAAACTGTCGGAACTCGAACTGATAAGGCGGGTTCAACATGCAGTAACTCAATCGCCCGACAAATGGAATAACGAAATGCAAGAAGCAATAAATCAGGTATTTGAGAAATATGATGACCTGAAAACGGCTTATCAAATCAGTCAGGATTTTAAAAAATGGTATGATTACAGCAATCGTTTTAAACCGGCTTGTGAAATCACAAGGAGTC
>Ga0082212_10002738_pt1 | contig 25405 bp, 24 predicted proteins | sample TergutNt197P3_FD_71548 | JGI IMG/M metagenome (GOLD analysis project Ga0082212, IMG submission 71548) | Neocapritermes taracua P3 segment gut microbial communities from Petit-Saut dam, French Guiana - Nt197 P3 | ecosystem: Host-associated > Arthropoda: Insects > Digestive system > Gut ...
GGCTTCGCGGCATTAGCCACTTGATGGAACGAACGCCGGAGCCCGCCATCTGTGGCAAAAGTAAGCGGTTCATAACAATTTGCAAGCCAATTATACATCACGGGAAGCTCTGTGAGACCTATTGCCTCCTTGGAGAGATATTCCTCCAGTTGGTTATTCAGATACGCCGTGATATCTTCGAAACCTGCATTTGCCAGCGACTCCGGCGTGTCAATGTGGCAAAGCGGTTCAAATGATAAACTGTCTTCGCTGGCATCGTTGCCGGCGGCGTCTGCTCGTGTTCATTCTCTTGTTGAGCAGTATCCGCGGATAATACACCACACCCCGCAACAGCCAGCATCACAATGGCGCAGACCGTGGGAATCCATGCTTTCTTTTTGCTTGAAAAGGTCATCTTTATCCTCACTTGTTCAATCGTTCTCCCGATATATGAGTGACGTCAAGACGTAGAATACATACAGCGGCAAGCTCTGATTCGGTGAAAGTATACTCTTTCCCCGGCGTGTTGATAGCTAATCGAATTACGTCGCACTTTGATAGAACGGCGAGAATATCGTTACGGCTCTTTATTTCACGGTCGCTTTTGCTCATTGGTTTTGGCATAATATGTGTCACCCTTCCTCAACAGCTTCTTCACCCGTGCCTGTCCTGTTGCAGCTAAATGAGGCAGCCGTTTTTCTAATACCTCGGCAAAAACGCCCGCGTTCCCGCTGTTGAAGCATATCGACGCTCTTTCAGCGTGTTGCGCCACCTCTTTCGGCTTGCATTTTTGAAGATGGTTTATGAGAAGCGGCAGAACCTCTTTGGCGTAACTGTCATCAGCCTTGCACAACCCCGCAAATACGCTGATGCTGTTGTCCACAGTAATAACGCTGCCATCCTCATAAGCCGCCTTTACCACGGACAGGCTATCAAAAACCTGCCTCGGCGCGAGTTCAACGATTTTGGCTAACGCCGTCATGCTACCCCGAGCCAAGCGGTTATTCTTCGATCGCAGATGGGATATAAACTCATTCACATAGTTAACAATTAGCTCCGGCTTTCGCTCTCCGATTTCGTACAGAACCTTGATGCAGTCGTTCGCTATGGCTTTGTCCTCGCCGATGAATCCATCAACGATTTCTTTGATTCCTGCCGCATCGCTAATCCGGCATAGTTCCTCCGCCAATTCGATATTTGGGGCTTCATCATTTCGCCCTAACTTGCAGGCTAATTTCTCGAGCATTACGCGTTACCTCCTAGCTCCCGTTCAATCAGTGTCAGCGTGATTCTCAACGCGGCGATACGCGAATGGATTGTACCTCATGCTCCTGGTGAAATCAATAGTGTTCAATGCCTTGATCTCGTACCTAATAACATCGAGGTATCGTGTGGAGATTTGTTCGTGGGATTGAGTAATCTCGAAACCTGTGATAGACTGAGCGCGTTACAGTATCGTTCATCCTGCATTTATCGTTGACGCTCGAGTTCAGGTCATTTCAGACCCTATGCATATAATGAGAGATGGTATTAAACTCAAGGGGATATACTCAGTTTCATGTATCTATAGCCATACAACAACCTCGTATTGCCATAAGAAGGAGGAGTTGCGGTGAATTATTACATTATGTCCGGAGATAGAATAGTCGGGAAATGGGAAAACGAAACTTTTGCGGTCATTGACAAAACCCTTGCGCCGATTTATCTGGTCAACACCGGCAATGTCAATCGCTGGCTCGAAACAAGGGCAATTGACTATCACCGCGCCAACTCGCGCCTGCTGAAAAAAGCTCTGAGGCTCGCGGAGAAAGACGACATCAGCACGGTCGTCAGTGTACACGCCGCAACTATTACTGACAATTATTGGATGAAACCGTTTGATAGCGGCTTGACATATAAAGACGTCCGATTTGATAACGACTATTTTGCCGGGCTTGCCCTGCGCGGAGATTATGACAGCTTTAATAAAGCTGCGAACAGCAAGAGAACCCACACTCCGGAGCTTACTAACACGGGAAGCTTTGAAAAATGCTGGCGAATAAAGAGTGGCTGGTGGTGGATGGTGAAAGCTGCCAACCATAAACAGCAATTCAGTGAAATATTTATATATGAACTCGGTAAGCACCTTGGGTTCAATATGGCGGAGTACGTCCGCGGCCCCAAAAGTGTTATGACACGGGATTTTACTGTCAACGGAAAATTCAATTTTGAACCGGCGTACAGCTTTATGGGCGATAATGAGGATTATTGCGCAGTAGTGAGTAAACTGGGTGAGGTAGCACCGCAGACGATTCCGGATTATTTTCGCATGATTTTTGTTGACACGATAACCGCCAACCCTGATAGGCATACGTTTAATTTCGGGTTACTGCGCGATCCTGAAACAGGATCGATTATTTCATTGGCGCCAAACTATGATAATAACATGGCGTTGATTGCCAGAGGATACCCGAAAAATCTACAACGTAAAAAAGACGTGTTGATTGGTTGTTTTAACGACTTAACGAGATTTAATCCGTCGCTCAAGCAATATATCCCCCCGCTGTGTGAAGATGACATTAAGGCCGTTCTCAAAAAAGTCAACATGAGAGTTCAAACCGAAACTATCATCCGTTTCATTATGAATGGATACAAGCAACTTGATGCGGGTAAGTAGATCAGTGTTTCTCATTATACCTGATTGTATACGTGGAGCGCCACTATATAGTCGTCTCCAAGACGCTGTTTTTGCAGTCCGTTTGTTTCTTTTCAAGCTCCCTTATTTACTTTACGATAGCAAAAAAGGGGGCTGGTGCGGTATGGATCTACCGGGCGGTTCGATTGGCGGCGCTGTTAAGAAAGCGCGGCGCGATAAAGGGTTGACCCAGGAAAAGCTGGCTGAGAAAATCGAAATAACTCCTGCGCATCTGAAGCAAATCGAAAGCGGGCGCAGAAATCCGTCAATTGAAGTGCTACACAAGATTGTCTTTGCTCTTGGGCTATCGCTTGACTCCTTGTTCTCAAGTTCCACCGATGGAGAAGACGAAGAACAACATATGAAACATAAAATCAACCTATGCCTCGACCGTTGCTCGATCCATGAACTGAACGTAGCCTATGCAACAATCGAAGTTATGCTTGATAAGTCATGATTTTGAGTTTAACCTGCTCACGTCGCTTAATAATAATACACCATATGAAGCAGTCTGATAATCCAAATAACCGCTTCTTCCATGAGTACAAGCCATTGCAGACCCCATGCTTATTACAGACTATTCAACCATGATATAAGCATCATCAAATGGATACTCATACACATGATTATTTGCTATAGGCTCACGATTTCCAAGAAATATTCCAGTCTTTATTGTAACAGCGTATTCGCCACTTTCTACAAAAGTGTATGTTGCTTCATATGTAAATGAGCCAAGAGGGGGCATAATGCTATACCCTAAAGGTAAGGTATATGCGATGTTATCACCTTTTGGATATATAGCAATTTCTATAGGCGCCGCTCCATGTCCGACGTGAAAAAAGCGTAATGAGTTGTTCCTCAACCGGGCGGTCACTGTTATTGTATCGCCGACATTAATTGTTTGCGGTATATCGCTCACTGTCAGTTCGAATGTGTCTTTTGAGGTAGTATTTATTTCCGGAATAAAGAAACCTCCATAACAGTAAAGTAAAGACAATGATGAGACAATAACAGCAGCAATACTGAAGACTAAAACGCGTTTAGTTTTGTTTATCATACGGATTCCGTACACAACCCATGCCAGAACTTCTCCGGCAAGGGTACAGCCCGCAACGAACGCAATCATAACAGCCCTAACACTCTTCCCCGACATAAATCCACTATACATATCAGCCATCATGAGCAGCGCAAGTAGCAGAATAACGTATACAGGAATGAGCTTTACCGCCATCCTTCCCGCTTTGAAGCAAAGAGCAAGCTGGACGGCAAAAAACATAAGCGAACTTATTATTCCAATCACAATTAGTTCCATTATCGAAACTCCTCGTTTATTAACCGGGTTAGTGTAATAGGGAGCCACTTTCAAAGTAGCTCCCTGTTTTGTTGTTTTAGTTTATACAACGGCTTGAGATCGGCTGCAGTGATTAGGCGCGTCAGGATTTGATGCGTCAGGAAATCCCGAACTCCCTGTCTACCTTGGCGATGAAGTCACGGTATGTGTCCCTCGTGACGACTTCAGTATCGACATAGAACAGTGTCGCAGTGTCGTTCGGCCTCCTGATATCGCGCCACAAGGTATCCTCTGTTTCACGGCCGTCGATGAGGGCGAGTATACCTTCGGCTGCCGTGCCCATCATTGAAGTTTTCCAAACCGGAACCAGCGCGACAAGCTGCGGTGTGGCGTTATTGCCCCATTCCTCGAAGGCGACGTCGTTGCCGGTCGTCAGGACGATACAGCTCCCGATCTTGTTAAGCTGCTCGATGGCCCTGTTCGCGCCGACTGCAAAGTCTTCCGCAACGGCGAAGATGACCCAGTTGGAGAATTGCGAGTTTCCGGTTATAGTCGCCGCGACTGAATCATATGCGATATCCATGGAGAAGTTCGTCAGGTCAACCAAGAAGATGTTGTCTTCAAGTTCGGGGTGCAGGCGCTTGTAGGCGTCAACCGCGCCGTCCGAGCGCTCTGTGAACTCAAGGGCAACCGTGAAGGTGACGACCATGTAACCGATTGATGCCAGGTCAGCATTGTCGAAATAGTTCGTATAGTTGTCGAGCCACCATTCGGTGAGATCGGCCCCCGCTTTGATACCATTAAACGCAACTGCCGGGGCCAGATTGTTGCCCTGTGCGTCAAAGTACGGCCCCATAACATTGATGTAGGGAATGCCCGCCTCCCTCAGCATCTCGTGCTGCCTCGGGTAGGTCTCCGACATGACGTTTATCAGGAAACCGTCAACGCCCAGGTCGATATCGGTCTGGATGATTTCAAGGACCCTGGCGGGGTTGAAATCGGCGCCTGACGCTTTGACCGTGAAGTTCATCCTCCTGCCGAAATCCTCAAGAGCCTGCTGGAAGCCGATGTTGATTGGGGCGGAGTTCCCGTAAACGTAGGAAATAACGTAAGGATCCCTTGCGAAATGGTCGACGTCGCTGCCGCCGGGTGCGCTCCCCGTCGGCGACGTCCCGGTCGGTGACGAATCTGACGGGCTGGGCGTGGTGTCGCTGTCGCCATTGCAGGCTGCTATCAGTGTGACAGACATGACGAGAACGACAATTATCGCGATGATTTTGAATGTCTTTTTCATTTTTTCCTCCTTAAGATTAAGCTTTGTATTCCAACGTGGGATTATACCATTTTAGCAGTGAAATGTCAAAATAATGTTGCTTAGAGGTATGATAAGAAACTCAAGACTCTTTCTTCAGCCCTAATCTTTCGTAGTACATCGCGGGCGTATCCTTTGGATCCTTGTAGATGACGTGGACGCACGGGTCGCCCGGGTTCTTCGGAAACGGTGAAGCATGCATCCAGAACTGCGAACCCTGGCCGCCCTCCCTGATGGGGATCATCTCGTGGACCCAGTGGCAATGGGCGCAGTAAACGGGCATGTCCGGCTCCCCCCAGGTGCCGGGGCACGGAGTCAGAAACCTCCTGTAACCGTCCGGGCCGTCGTACAGGCCTTTTTCGATCATCATCCCGCCGCTGCCGCATTTGACCGAGATAGTGACTTTCTCGTCGTCTTCCGTCACTGATATTCCCGGATCCGGGGCATGCTGCCGCCACATATCAACGCACCACAGCACCCATTCCCTTGTGTTCTTTCGCAGCTCGTGGAGGTCGGGTGAGGATCCGAAGCCGGTGGCTCTCCGAATCGCATCCATGCAGAACTCTTCGCCTTTCTCATCGAGTATAATGCTTTCGAGGCAGGCTATGGTCTGCGTCATAAGGTCGTGGATCTGGCAATGCGTCGCGGCTTCGCGGTTGCACCACTTCCGGGCCTCTTCAATATCGCCGCGGTCCAGCGCTTCAAGCGCCAACTCCATATAGCCTTTACGGAACTCCCTGAGTTCCTCGTCAGTGAAAAGCCTTTTTGCATTCTCTCCCATATGCGGTCCTCCTTATACTTAAACCTCCAGATACTCAAACCTCCAGCCCGGTTTTTGCGCCTTCTTCGATTGCGTGCAATGCCTGGCGGGCTTCTTTGGCGTCGCCTATGACATAAAGCTCCGGCCCCTTACCTTCGAGCCCGGCCTGCAGCGTGTTCACAGGGCGGGCGCCCATTGCAAGGATTATGGTGTCAAACCCGCTGAGCACCACCTCAACCCCGTTGTGCTGCGCGACAGCGCCATCGTCAGTGAACCTGACCACTTTCGTCCCTGTCATTATTGTAACGCCGTACTCTTTGAGGCGCGCCATCAGGAACGGGCTGACCTGCATCGGCACATCGCCCGCGATGACGTCCAACATCTCTACGAGCGTGACCTTGTGCATATGCTCCCCGAGGAAGTCGGCAACCTCGCAGCCCACCATTCCCCCGCCGACGATAAGCACATTCTCGCCCGGGATAGCGGTACCGGCCAGTATTTCGGAAGATGTGACAACATTGGGCCCGTCCACGCCCTCCAGCTTGGGGACAATCGGCGCCCCGCCCGTGGCTATGACGACCGCGTCCGGTTTCAACTCTAGTATGGCGTCGCACGTCGCTTCAGTCCCCAGCGTTATGTCCACTCCATATCGATCGCACATGCGCTTAAAGTAGAAAAGTGCTTTGGCAATCTCATGCTTGTACGGGGGTATGGAGGCGAGCATGAACTGGCCTCCCAACTTATTGCTTTTTTCAAATAGTTTGACCTTGTGGCCCCTGGCTGCCGCGACCCACGCGGCTTCAAGTCCGGCAGGCCCCCCACCTGCGACAACGATGCTCCCGGGCGTCTGCGCAGGTTCGATTGTCATCGTTGTTTCAGCGCAGCAGAAGGGGTTTACAAGGCAGGTCGTCGTATACTTCGCGTGCGCGTCGCTACCGGGTTTGGGGAATGCCTTATAACAACCCTGTAAACATGCGATGCACGGGATGATATCATCGAGCCTGCCCTCATAGATTTTTGTGGGGAAATCCGGGTCGGCCAGAGAACCGCGCCCGATCGCTATCATGTCGGCCATTCCGTTCCGCAGCGCGAAGTCGGCCAGGGCGGGTTCGTTCAGCCTCCCGACGGCGATAACGGGCGTCTTCACCGCCCTTTTCACCATAGCTGCGTCCCTCAGCAGGAAACCAGCGGGCACTGCGGGCGGGGCGCTGATGTATTGGTGGCTGCCTTTGACGGCGGTGGAGACGTCTATGACGTCGACGCCCGCTTTCTCAAGCATTTGCGCTATAAGTACCGTTTCCGTGATTGTCCTTCCGGAAGGGACCCTTTCGTCCCCGCTTATCCTGAACATGACGGGGTAATCGCCCCCTACCTTTTTGCGCACGTTCTCTATGATAAGCAGCGGGAACCGCATCCGGTTATCAAGGCTCCCCCCGAATTCGTCCGCGCGTTTGTTTGCGTAGGGTGACATGAACTGCGCTATCAGGTATCCGTGGGCGCCATGTATCTCCACGGCGTCAAAGCCCGCTTTCCTGACCCTACCCGCCGCGTCGCCGAATTTCTCTATGAGGTCATGGATCTCTTCGATGGTGAGTTCGTGCGGCGTACAGCGATCCCCGGGGCATGATACCGGCGACGCCGATACCGGCTGCCCGCCCATTATGTCCGTGAAGGTCTGGCGGCCCGAGTGGCTTATCTGCGCGGCCATTTTTGCACCGTGTTGGTGTACCGCGTCCGTCAGTTCGCGGAGGCCTTCGATGTGCCTGTCATCGTAGAAGCCGGGCGTGTGCATGCATACGTTCCCTACGGGGTCGATGCTGCTGTTTTCGAGTATGAGAAGTCCGAACCCACCTTTAGCCCTTGCCGTCCAGTAGCCGATCAGCTCAGGGGTGACTTCCCCTCCAAGGCCGCCGAGGTTTGTCTCCATTGGCGGTACAACAAACCGGTTTTTCAGTTGCAGGTTCCGGATTTTTATCGGTCTGAACAGTTTGCTCTTTCTATAATCGCTCATTCGTAGAACCCTTCCGTCGACTTAGTCAGGCTGTTGAACTGCTCCAAGTCGTGGCCGAACCAAACATCTGCATTGTACGTCTCCGCCAGTTGCGCAATACGGTCCAGCGTGCCGTTATACCCGTCGGCATTATGGACTATCCCGGACACCGCCCTCGGAGGTTCAAGGTGCTGCCTCATGTAGCAAGCGTCTGCTGTGAGCACGACCTTCCCGGCCTTTTCAAAACTGATGAGCAGTCCAAGCATACCGAATGAGTGCCCGGGGCCGAAGTTTAGTATCGTAACACCCGGGAGCAGTTCGAACTCCTGTTCCGCGTCCGGTATGAGCTTCCACTTCAGTCTGCATCCAATCCAGTACTCGATGTCCGCGCTATCCGGGTTTATACCCAAAGCATAGTCTTTGATTGCATAGGTGAACTCCCTTTCCGATATGCAAATCTCCGCATTCGGAAACTTCTCGATGTAGCCCGAGTGATCCGCGTGCATATGCGAAAGCACGATGTAATTGATGTCCTCCGGGGAAAGCCCGACCGCAGCCAACCGCTTGACAACATTGTCTTCGTCCTTGACTATTGCGGAGTTGAAAATAAACGGGGCCTGCCGTTTCTCATCCCTGTGTATGCCCGCGTCGAACAGGACGTTCCCGCCGGGGTGCTTCAATAAGACTGAATAGATGGGAATCGTCATCATCTCATCGGGACCCGCGTCGGCGATAATTGCGGATTTTGGCCCGTTCAATCTCCCGCAATCGAGAACATATCCTTTGATACCGCTCAAAATACCGTCACCTCATTTCATTTGTTGATGGTCCGGACAGAAAACTGGACTTGTCTTCTTCCCGACTATCCTCAACTGATTATATGAAATGAAAGCCGCGAAGTCAATTGAAAGAGAGAAATCATTTATCTTGCCAATAGAAAGCAACAAGGTTATAATCAGTCGGTGAGAGTTTCGCGGCCGGGTTTACCCGGACATGACCGGACGGGCGAAGATTTCAGCATTTGTGCTTTAGTTTATCCACTATTTTTTGTAAATCAAGGGGGCGGGGCAAGAGATGAGCAAAGTGACGCCTGATGGCCCATATCCCATTGTGCAGCAGTTGGCAAACAGGGACTCAGTTGTGCGACACGAGCCTGTATACACCCTCGCCGAGATGCTCAATCTTAAGAAAATCTCGGAGCTGAGGGAACTGTGGAGACTGTATGGGGTCAAGGAGCCGTACAAGGCGAGCAAAGCGGAGACGATACCGTTGCTGGCCGGGAAAATGATGGACAAGGATCGACTCATGCTGCACCTGCAACTCCTGAAGGCGCCGGAATGGGACCTTTTCAGAAAAGCTGCAAAAGCGGAGCACCTGATCGACGAAGAATCAGACTCAATGATTTATCTCAGGCTGCACCTCTTTGGACTTCTTGGCGTCTATAGGCACGACAGCCGCCTCTACTTCGTAGTCCCCTCCGAAATCAAGCAAATGTATAACAGTATTGAAGAACTAGGGTTTCCCGCCCAAAAGGAGCACGCCGATTTGCTGAACGATTACGCGGTCGCTGCGGTTAATCTGTACGGTGTTATCAGTCAGGACGATTTTGTGGAGATATTCAACAGCCAGAACGAGCTGAAAACTGACGTCGACGAAATGTTCGGCCTCCTGTTATTATTCGTGACGCTGGAGTACGGCTACGTCTTTTGGGAGGACTATATCGTAAACGACGAGTTCGGGGAAGACGATTACAAGGACGTCGAATTTTGCGTGAAGACAGCGGCGGGCAAACCCCGGTACCTGCCTGAACGTGAAGAGTTCCTGAAGTATTCGGACTGGAACTATATAGAAAAGTCGCCCGATCTGGACAAACTGCGTTACTATTTCGGCAGGGATATATCAAAAGATGAAGCATTGACTGAGAAAATCGTCAATGGAATGCACTTCCTTGCAAGGCGGGAAGCGGAAATGCAGGAGTACATGGAACTGCTTGAGGAAAACAAAGTGTTCCCCGATATCCCGGCGGTAAAAGTGCTTATCGACTTGATTGTGAAGATGGCTAACAATACAAGGCTCTGGATTAACAATGGGCACACCGCCATGGAATTGAAGGATGGGAATGAAGACTCTATAACACCTCCCGGCAGCAGGCCTGTCCGCGTCGTCAAGGTCGGAAGGAATGAACCCTGCCCCTGCGGGAGCGGGCTTAAGTATAAAAAATGCTGCGGTGAGTGACAACACAATATTTCCGGAGGTAACGCTGTATGAAGGATTATATCTATAAGCGCAAATCAATCAGGAAGTACGACCCTGCCGCTTTGGATGAGACAACGCTGGAGAAGGTCCGGGCACAGATTGGAGCTGTCTGGCCCCTGTACCCGGATATACAGTATTCTATTGAAATCGTCAGCAGGACAAAAGGGCCGTTCAACATCAAGGCTCCCCACTACTTGATCCTCGGCAGCGAGGATAAGGAAGGCGCTCTGGAAAATATCGGCTTTATCGGGCAGCAGATGGACTTGTCCCTCTCCGCGTCGGGGCTTGGATCGTGCTGGTGCGGGGCGGCGAAACCGGAGGAGAAGGAAGCCTCCCCCCTGCCCCATGCGATCACTATTGCTTTCGGGAACCCAAACGAGTCCCTATACCGCGAGCTTTCGGATTTCAAGCGCAAACCCCTTGCGGAGATTAGTCAAGGCGACGACAGTCGGATAGAGGCGGCAAGGCTCGCGCCAAGCGCAGTGAACGCGCAAAGTTGGTTCTTTGCGGCCGGGGACGGGAAAATCCATTGTTACCGTAAGAAATCGGCCCCCCTGCTCGGATCCATTTATAACAGGCTTCACTGTATAGACATGGGAATCGCGCTTTGTCATATCGCGCTGGTAAGCAGTGATTTCCGTTTCTCAAAAGATCCTGATGCGCCCGGCAGGAAAGGTCATGTCTATGTCGGCACAGTCGGGCCGTAGCAAACGACCCACACGTTCCATCTAAATACAGTTCAGGGGTAGCCGGGATTTCACTCTGTCTTTTGTGACCCGTCGGCTGAAGCCGGCTACTGGCACATACCGGGGTAGGTATGGAACGTAGGTACAGCATTGAAGCCGGCTAAGCGACGTTGTTCACGTAAGACAGAGTGAAATCCCGGCTACCCTTGAACTGTAACTACATAATCCGAAAATCGTTAAATTTGCTATTGACAAAACAATCGAGGTAGTCTAGAATATGGAAATATAATTAGTTAGACTAACTAATTAACTGTCCGGTAACTGCCAACTGCAACTGCCAACTGCCAACTGCCCGGGGTGCGGGGCGGAGTCCCACTCAAGATTTATGGGGGCGTTATCTTTGCCGACATTTGTTGAGATGCTCAATGACATGCTTGTCTCGGTATACGACAAGATACTCAGCGTAGAGGAAGAGTTCCTGCAAACAGGCTTGGGGGCCGGACTGACAATACGCGAAATGCACATGATTGAATATGTGGGCAAAGTTGGGCCCGAAGGAAGGACGCCCAGCGAAATAGCGGACTTCCTTGACGTCGCGCGCCCATCCGTTACCGTATCAGCCAGAAAACTGGAGAATAAAGGCCTCCTGGTGAAAACCGGATGCGCGCAGGACGGGCGCGTCATCCGCGTGACGCTCACAAGGGAAGGCCGCAAGATTTACAAGCACCATATGCGTTTTCACATGCTTATGGTTCACGACCTGGCGGATGGTTTCAGCGACGCTGAAAAGCAAGTCCTTGTCCACGCGATCGATAAGCTGGACAGATTTTTCAAAAGAATGAATGAGAACACCCGGCAAAAATCCGGCGGATCGGTTTGACCGGCGGTTACCTGGAGGCGCTGCATCATGATGAGTTTTGATATCCTGGGCACGGGGAGCTGCCTGCCCCGTCGCAAAGTGGGCAACGATGAACTGTCGCAGTTTCTCGACACGTCCGACGAATGGATATCGCAGCGCGTCGGGGTTCTTGAGCGCTGCGTTTGCACGACGGAAACGACGGCGGAGCTTGCGCACAAAGCAGCCCTGTCCGCGCTTGATAAGGGCAATGTGGCGCCGGGCGACCTTGATATGATCGTCTGCGCAACAGTCAGCGCGGACAACTCGGCCCCTTCGCTGGCGTGCTCAGTCCAGATGATGCTGGGAGCGTTGTGCCCGGCTATGGATATAAACGCGGCATGCTCAGGGTTCATTTACGCGCTCGACACAGCCGCCGGGTTTTTTGCGAGGGGCGCCAGGCGGATACTCGTCATCGGCGCCGAGCGCCTGTCGAAACACATCAACTGGAAAGACAGGAGCACCGCCGTCATCTTTGCCGATGGGGCGGGCGCCATGGTCCTTGGCGAAGGCGACGCTTACCTTTCGTCAAAACTCAACGCAAAAGGTAACGCTTCAGTTCTCGGCATACCCAATCATGCCGGGGACTCGCCGTTTTACACCAACGGATCGGCGGACCCGTTTATCTATATGAACGGGCAGGAGACCTTCAAATTCGCGGTAAAGGCTATGTGTAAAGACCTGACTGACGTAACTCGATCCGCAGGGCTGACAATGGATGATATCGCATGGATAGTGCCGCATCAGGCAAATGCCCGGATAATCGACTCCGCCGCGAAAAAGCTCGGCATTGACCCCGGACGCTGCTGTATGAACATCGAAAGGGTCGGCAACACGTCCGCCGCAAGCGTACCGATCCTTGCGGACGAACTATGCAGTTCGGGGAAACTGCGCGAGGGGGACAACATCGCGTTTTGCAGCTTTGGCGCAGGGCTCACAAGCGCTGCGTGCATAATAAAATGGAAGGGGAAAGAAAATGGACGTACTGGAGAAAACAATAGGCATACTGGCTGACCACACAGGGGGCGACGCCTCGAAAATGAACAGCGGGACGACATTCGAGGAACTTGGCCTGGATTCCCTCGACGTCGTCGAGATAGTCATGAAGTTCGAGGAAGAGCTTGGCGTCGAGCTTGAGATGGACGAGAAGTTCGCGACAATCGGAGAACTCGCCGCATTCGTCGAAGCGAAATTAAAGTAAGAGGAAACGCTATATGATCAGGACGCCAGTTTGCAGTCTCGCGGGGATTGATTACCCCGTCTTTCAGGGCGGTATGGCCTGGGTATCGGACGGCAGGCTTGCCGCCGCAGTCTCTAACGCGGGGGGGCTTGGAATCATCTCCGCCATGAACGCTGACGCCGGGTACCTCCGGGGCCAGATTGAGATAGCCCGCAGCATGACCGGCAAGCCGTTCGGCGTGAATATCATGCTGATGAGCCCTTTCGCCGACGAAGTGGCTGGTCTGGTTGCGCAGGAGCATATCCATGTCGTCACCACAGGCGCGGGCAATCCGGCGAAGTACATGGACGTCTGGCTGGCGGCGGGTGTGATAGTGATCCCTGTCGTCGCTTCGGTCGCGATGGCAAAACTACTGACGAGGGCGGGCGCTTCGTCGATAATCGCTGAAGGATGCGAGAGCGGCGGCCACATCGGAGAGACAACGACCATGGCAATCGTACCGCAGGTGTGCGACGCGACGGACCTGCCTGTGATAGCGGCAGGCGGCATTGGGGACGGGCGCGGGATAGCAGCTGCGTTCATGCTAGGGGCGCAGGGCGTTCAGCTCGGGACCCGGTTCCTGGTAGCACACGAGTGTTCTATCCACCCGAACTATAAAGAAAAAATACTCAAAGCGACCGACATCTCGACGATAGCCACGGGTAAAAGGCTCGGACATCCTGTAAGGAGCCTGAAAACCCCGTTCTCGCGGGCATACATGAAAGCTGAATACGACAGCAGCATAAGCGACGCGAGCCTCGAGGAACTCGGCGCCGGGGCGCTCAGGCTCGCGGCAGTGGAGGGGGACCCCGAAAAGGGCTGCTTCCTGTCAGGCCAGATAGCCGGGCTGGTCAAAAAACCTCAGCCGGCGGCGGAGATTATCAAGGAGATGTTTGATGAAGCAGAGACTATACTGAGGAGCGCGGGCAGATGGGTCGTATAGCATTTGTTTTCCCCGGCCAGGGCGCACAGTCGCGTGGGATGGGGCGCGGGTTGTATGAAAAAAGCCCCGCGGCGAGATTGGTTTTCGATAACGCTGATAAAATAAGGCCCGGGACGGTTGAGCAGTGCTTTTCAGGAAGTGCTGAAGAACTGGCAAGAACAGAGAATACGCAGCCATGCCTCTACTGCGTCGATCTGGCCGCTGCTTCAGCGTTGGCGGAAGCCGGGATCAAAGCGGATATGCTGGCAGGGTTTTCACTCGGTGAACTGGCAGCGCTGGCGTTCTCGGGCGCGGTGACATATGACGACGGTTTCAGGCTTGTCTGCGAACGGGCGCGGTTCATGCAGGAGGCGTCCGCCGTAACCGGCTCGGGCATGGCGGTGGTGCTAAAGCAGACCGACGAGGAAGTCATAGCGCTGTGCGAAAAGTTTGATAATGTCTACCCTGTCAACTTCAACTGCGAAGGGCAGGTTTCGGTCGCGGGCGTTGAGGACGAGTTGGTGCGGTTCATGGCTGCGGTGAAAGAAGCAGGGGGTAGGGCTGCGCCGCTGAAAGTCGGAGGCGGGTTCCACAGCCCCTTTATGGCTGGCGCGTCGGAGCGTTTCGTTGAAACCCTGAAAAGGTTCACAATCGCGCAGCCCGGGATTCCCCTGTACTCAAACGTGACGGCCCAACCATATGACGGCGATTATAAAGAACTGCTGGCAAGACAGATCCGCAGCCCCGTACTCTGGCGGAAAACCATTATAAATATGATCGATGCAGGGGCGGATACATTTATCGAAGTTGGTCCCGGCAAGACCCTTTGCAACCTTGTCTCGCGCATATCAGATAGAGTTCAGGTGTTCAATGTCGAAGACGGGGCCGGCCTGGAAAAGACTATTTTGGGGGTGTGCGCAAGTGCTTGATGGAAAAGTGGCGCTGGTAACCGGGGCCTCGCGCGGGATCGGCAGGGCTGTCGCCCTGAAACTGGCGTCCTCCGGCGCCGACATAGCCGTGTTGTATGCAGGAAACGCCGATAAAGCCGGCGACGTCTGCCAAACGGCAATGGAGTCAGGGGTGCGCGCGGAGGCGTTTTTATGCGATGTATCCGATTACCAAGCCGTCAGTAGTACTGTAAAAGGAGTATTACAGGCATTTGGGACCATAGATATACTTGTCAATAATGCAGGGGTAACACGCGACAGCCTCATTATGTCGATGAAAGAGGAGTCGTTCGACAGCGTTTTGGACGTAAACCTCAAAGGCGCGTTTAACATGATTAGGCACTGCGCACCCGTCTTTGTAAAAAAACGCGGAGGTAAAATCATCAACATAAGCTCGATTGCAGGCATCATCGGCAACGCCGGGCAATCAAACTACTCAGCGTCGAAAGCCGGGCTTATAGGGCTTACCAAGTCAATAGCAAAGGAACTGGCCTCGCGCAGCGTCACGTGCAACGCTATAGCCCCGGGCTTCATACAAACCGACATGACAGAGGGGTTTGACGCAAATAGCCCTCTGATGGCGGCCATACCCCTCGGGCGCATAGGGCTCCCGGAGGAGGTCGCGGAGCTCGCCTTGTTTCTTTGCAGCGCGGATTACATAACCGGGGAAGTCGTACGCATAGACGGTGGACTCGCAATATGATGGACTGTTGAAAAGGGGTGTGGTAACCAATGAACAGGGTTGTTGTGACCGGGATCGGCGCAGTAACGCCGGTCGGCAACGACGTCGCGACGATGTGGGGCAATATCGTCGCCGGGAAGCACGGTATAGGGCCGATAACAAAAATTGACTGCAGCGGGTCAAAAGCGTCGCTGGCAGCTGAAGTAAAGAACTTCGACCCGCTCGAATACATGGAAAAAAACGAAGCCCGCAGGCTCGACCTCTACTCGCAGTACGCAATAGCAGCGGCCACCCAGGCTGTACGGGATAGCGGGGTCGAAACCGGGATAAAGCCTGAGAGGTTCTCGGTTTACTTCGGATCCGGTATCGGCGGAATAATGACATTCGAGGGTGAACATGAGAAGCTGATCGGCGGAGGCCCCCGTAAGGTCTCCCCCCTGTTCATCCCGATGATGATCTCAAACCTCGCTGCAGGCAACATCGCAATCCGCTTTGGCGCAAAAGGCTCCTGCATCGCAGTCACTACCGCGTGCGCAACCGGAACCGACGCTATAGGGTCTGCCTACAGGTCGATAAAGCACGGGTATGCAGACGCCGCGATAGCAGGAGGCAGCGAAGCGGCGATAACCCGGATGGGCATAACGGGATTCGCGAATATGACCGCGCTATCCACTTCGGCGAATCCGGACGCGGCTTCCCTGCCGTTTGACAAACGCCGAGGGGGCTTCGTCATGGGCGAGGGCGCGGGCGCGCTGATTCTTGAGGAGCTTGAACACGCAAAGCGCAGGGGTGCTGAAATTTACGCAGAGGTCGCAGGCTACGGCGCGACATGCGACGCTTACCATATCACGGCGCCATCATCGGACGGGGAATCATCAGCCCGCGCGATTGCGGACGCCTACAGGGAAGCAGGGCGCCCCGGGGGGCTTGTATACATAAACGCTCATGGCACCGGAACGCCTCTTAACGACGTAGCGGAGACGCTCGCGATAAAAAGGGCGTTCTCCGGCGGGGCTAAGCCGGATCTGCTTGTCAGTTCATCAAAGTCGATGACCGGGCATATGCTCGGCGCGGCAGGCGCGGTCGAGGCAATCATCTCAATCATGGCTATTACGGACGCCATACTACCGCCGACAGCAGGATTACGGGAGCCCGACCCGGAATGCGACCTTGACTATATCCCGCTCACCGCGAGGGAAGTATCGCCCGACTTAGTTATGTCGATTTCGCTGGGGTTCGGCGGGCACAACGCCTGCATCGCCTTTAGTTCATATGAGGGGGTAACGGGGTGAACATCAAAGAAATCAGGGAGTATGCCTCTATCATGGAAGAAATGGGATTGACCGTGTTCGAATACAGCAGCAACGGCGAATCCGTCAAAATGGAGCGCGCTGCCGGAAAGCCTGCGGAATCAGGACAACCCGCCATCGCAACCCAGGCACAGGGGGATTGGCACGACGACGCCGCACCGGCCCCGGGGGAGGTCCTGGTGAGATCCCCGATGGTGGGTTTGTACTACAGCGCCCCCGGGACGGACAGTGACGACTATGTCGAGGTCGGGGACACAGTTGCCGCAGGGGATATATTATGCGTCATTGAAGCCATGAAAATCATGAACGAAATAACAGCGGAATGCGATGGCGTGGTAACGGAAATCTGCGCGGAAAACAAACAGGTTGTCGAGTTTAATCAACCGCTGTTCCGCATAGCAAGATCGCATATATGAACAGAGAGGGAATAATGTCGATATTGCCCCACCGCGGCAATATGCTGCTTATCGACGAAGCAGTGTCGGAAAACGGTGTATCGTACGGGAAGTACACAATACGGGGGGACGAATGGTTCCTGAACGGCCATTTCCCCGGCAACCCGGTTGTCCCCGGGGTTATCCTCTGCGAGATACTGGCGCAGTCGGCGTGTGTCCTGCTGCAGGGCGAGATAGCGGAAGGGATGACGCCATACTTTGCCGGAATCACATCAGCCAGGTTCAAGGCCCCGGTAAAGCCGGGGGATACCGTCGAGACCGAATGCCGGATCGTCAAGTCGAAAGCCCCGTTCTATTTCGCATCGGGGGAACTAAGCGCCGGTGGAAAACTCTGCCTGAAAACCGACTTTTCATTTGCGCTTGTCAAGGCGCCCCCACCGGCTGAGCGGCCCGGCGCCTGACCATGAGTTTCACTTCACACAATCCGGTCAGGCGCTGTGAGTGCGTGAAGTGCTACAACCATGATAGGAGTACACAATGTTCTCGAAAATCCTCGTCGCCAACAGAGGCGAAGTAGCGATACGGATAATCCGCTCGTGCAAAGAAATGGGAATATCGACCGTATCCGTATACTCCGAAGCCGACAGGGAATCGCTGCACGTAGCCCTGGCCGACCAGAGCATCTGCATCGGCAGGGCGGCCCCATCCGACAGCTACCTCAACATGGAACGGATAGTCAGCGCCGCGCTGGCGACCGGTTCGCAGGCAATCCACCCCGGGTACGGCTTCCTTTCCGAAAGCGCGCGGTTTGCAGAGCTATGCGAAAAACACGGCATAGCGTTCATCGGGCCGCCATCCGGCGTTATATCAAAGCTTGGGGACAAAGACTCGGCACGGCGCATGATGGCCGAAGCGGGAGTACCTGTTATACCGGGGACAAGTATCCTGGAAAATAAAAAAGCGGCTGCAGAATCAGCAGAGAAAATCGGTTATCCGCTTATGATCAAAGCGCGCTCGGGTGGCGGAGGCAAGGGAATCAGGATTGTAAACGCGTCAACAGAACTGGAAAACGCATATCTGCTGGCCGGGCGGGAAGCGCAGGAGGCGTTTGGGGACGGGGCGCTCTATATCGAAAAACGTATTTATCCCGCGAAACATATTGAGGTGCAGATTCTTGCCGACGAATACGGAAAAATCGTCTGCCTCGGGGAAAGGGAATGCTCGATTCAGAGAAGGAACCAGAAACTGCTCGAGGAAACCCCGTCGCCCGCCATCGACTGCGCCTTGCGGGAGAAGCTCTACTACGCCGCAAGAAAAGCGGCGGAAGCGTCCGGTTACGTGAATGCCGGGACCGTCGAGTTCCTTCTGGACAATGACAGCAATTTCTACTTCATGGAAATGAACGTCAGGCTCCAGGTAGAACACGCCGTTACGGAGCAGGTTACCGGGATTGACATAGTCAAGTGGCAGATACGCATCGCCGCGGGCGTCCCATTCGACTTCGGTCAGGATGATATCGCGCTTATGGGGAACTCTATCGAATGCAGGATAAACGCTTCATCCGTGGGGAAAGTCGAGTTCCTGCACGTCCCCGGCGGCCCGAGGGTGAGGTTTGACAGCGCGCTATGGACCGGGTACAGCATCCCACCCGATTACGACCCGCTGCTTGGCAAACTGATAGTCCATGCGTCGACGCGCGAGGAAGCGATACGGAAAATGCACGCCGCCCTGTGCGAACTTGTCATCGAGGGCGTCCCGAACAACATCGACGAGCAACTTGGGTTCGTCTCTGACGAAAGGTTCCGCCTTGGGGAATACCATACAGACTTTGCAGCAAAAGTAACTGCAGGCTAAACCGCCGTGGTTGTCGGCGGTTGCAATAAATATCATATAAAAGCGGTGATTGATTATGGCTCTTAGCGAGATGTTCCGGAAACCGAAAAACGAGCTTGAGAAAGGCGGGCGCCCGCCGGAGAAAAGAGTCGAAAGCAGTATCGAAATTTCCGAGAAATGCCCCTCTTGCGGGATAGCAAACCCGATAAACGAGTTGTTTGAGAGACTGCACGTCTGCCGCTGCGGGTACTGTTTCAGGATGAACGCAAGGCAGCGGATTGGCTATCTGGCTGATAGGAACAGCTTTTCGGAGCTCTTCCAGGACGTTCTAAGCCGCGATCCGATACAGTTCCCCGGATATGCCCAAAAGCTGGAAAAAATGAAAGCGGAAGCACGCGAGACCGAAGCGGTCGTATGCGGCACGGCGTCAATAGGCGGTGAAAACTGCGCCATGTTCGTAATGGAGCCCCATTTTTTCATGGGAAGCATGGGCGCGGCGGTCGGGGAGAAAATCACAAGATTGTTTGAGTACGCGCTGGAATGCTCCCTGCCTGTCGTCGGATGTACGGTTTCGGGCGGCGCGAGGATGCAGGAAGGAATAATATCCCTCATGCAAATGGCGAAAACAAGCGGCGCCGTCAAGCGACATGGCGATGCAGGGAACCTATACCTGACCCTGCTCACCGACCCAACGACCGGAGGGGTTACCGCGAGCTTTGCCATGCTTGGCGATATAACAATGGCAGAGCCCGGCGCGACTATCGGCTTTGCCGGCGCCAGGGTCGTGGAGCAGACAATGAGAAGAAAACTCCCCTCGGGATTCCAAAAAGCGGAGGCATTGCTTGAGCACGGCTTCATCGACATTATCGTCCAGCGCGCAAAGCAAAGGCAGACCATGTCAATGCTCCTGAAAATGCACGGAAGGGGGGTTGCGCGATGAAAGCAGCAGCTGAAAAAACAACCGCCGAAAAGACTGTCTACGACAAAGTGCTGACTGCAAGGTCAAAAAACCGCATGACAAGTATGGACTACATTAACGGGATGTTCAGCGACTTCATTGAACTACACGGGGACCGCCGCTTTGCCGACGACCCGTCTGTGATTGGCGGGCTCGCGTACCTTGGTGATACCCCGTTTACAGTCCTGGCCACAGAAAAAGGGCGCGACACCAAAACAAGGGTGAAACGCCACTTTGGCACGCCAAACCCCGAAGGGTACAGAAAAGCCCTGCGGCTCATGAAGCAGGCTGAAAAATTCAAACGGCCCGTTATATGCTTCGTTGACACCGCAGGGGCTTTTTGCGGGATAGGCGCCGAGGAGCGGGGACAGGGGCAGGCAATCGCTGAAAACCTGTCGGAGATGATAGCCCTCAAAACGCCAATTCTCTCTATCCTGATTGGAGAAGGCGGCAGCGGCGGGGCGCTCGCGCTCGCGGTAGCCGACGAGGTTTGGATGCTCGAAAACGCCGTCTACTCAGTGATTTCACCGGAGGGCTGCGCAAACATCCTCTGGCGCGACCCGGAAAAAGCGCCAACCGCCGCGATAAACCTGAAACTTACCGCGAGGGACGTCAACGCCCTCAATGTCATTGAGAAAATCATCCCTGAAGAGGGGCAAAGCCCCGGGGATATATTCGAAAACCTGACGACCAAGATTCATATCTGGTACGAACGGGCGTCGGCCTGCTCTGTGGATGAACTTACCGGGCGCAGATACGACAGATTCAGAAGAATCGGCAACTCCCCTGCCGAATAGGCGCATTCCGAAGCGGATGCGCCTACTCATGCAGTATTTATGCCATACGGCGCCTGTTAACTCTTTGCCAGGATCAGATTGTGCAGCAATACCGCCGCGTGGGCCCGCGTGATGTTCTGCATCGGGTCGAACCTCCCGTTGTTGCCGCTTACTATCTCAAGCATGTAGCATATCGCTATGTGCCCCTTGTATGCGGCGTCCACATTGTCGGTAAACGGATAGATGAACCATTCAGACTTCTCTGCCAACTGCTTGTAGCCGAGGAACTCGGTGATGATTCTTGCTGCCTCCTGCCTCGTCAGGAGCCGATCCGGACTAGCTTCGACCTCGACGCCGCGCCTTGAGTAATACTCCGCGACGTCAGCCCCGGCCATACGGGAGTAATAACCCCCTTCGAGCTGCATGATGTAACGAAGGAACTCCAGTTCAGTCATTACCTTATCCGGTTCAAAGCGGCCGCCCCACATGAAAACCCCGTTATCGAGCAGCTTCATGACATAACTTTCGGACCAGTGCCCCCTGACGTCGCCGTATTCAGGGGTCTCTTTAACGTCGGCCCATGGGCTTCCGGAATAATCAACCGCTCCCCCGGTAAATGGGTCGATATACATTTGGGTGAACTCGTAGACGAGCGTTGCTTCCCCCCCGCCTGTCGTTATGTAGACTATCCTGCTGCCGCTTTGCCCTACATAAGCGCCAAGCGCGCGTTCAGGGGTCAGTACATTGCTTATATCGGGGAACGTAACATTATCATACCAGTTTAGCGAGTAACTCGTAATTTTACCCGTATACTGGTTAAACGATACGTATATCCCGTTATCCCTGTATGGGACGCCGTTTTCATGCCTGGTATATGAGTACTGGTAGGTTTCGTACACGTACCCGTCTTTACCCGGGCGCGGTGTTGCTATCCTGTTCAGTTCCGACTTCCCAAGTTCGGCCGGAGCCATGCGGTTGAGGAAAGCGTCGACAATCGCAGAAGCTTGCTCTTCCGGGACAGCTTCGCCGTTACCTTTCACCGGAGTTCCGAAGTAATTGAATGCAAACGACAACACCCTTCCGGTCTCGGCGTCAACCCTTCCATACATTGAAACGACGTCATCGTCATTTAAATCCCATTCGTCATGCCTTGATATGCTGACGTCGTAAAAATACCTGTTAGTGTCGTGATAGTCCCTGCTAAGCCCGATATACTGATTGCTGAAAGAGCTTGCATCAAGGTCGGTCAGATCTGCAGCTTCGATTAGCGCCTCGAGCGCCTGCTCGCTTGTCAAGAACCCAGCGAGCCTCTCTATCGCTTCCCTTTCAGCGGGCGTGAGATTCGCGCGGGAACCTCCATCCCCGCCTTCGGCTTCCGACTGGACCATATCCGCGCTTGGGGCGGGCGCCCCCATTGAATTATTGGCAGCATCGTCTGTCCCGAGATCGTAAACGTACTCCACAACCTCGCCGGTCTTTGCCCCGATGTACCTGTCCGAACCCGAGTTGAAAACGTATACAGGGAACACCGATATGGAGCTTACGCCATTATCATAGTCAAATCTGCTGCGGTACTCGAGGCTCAGCCCTATCTTCCCGGCGTAAGCTGCCACCGCAGCGCTTTCGCTTATAAGCCCCGACGCGCCCTCGAACCTATACCTCCCCGGGTTTACATTGCGGGTGTAGTACATGCAGACCTCACCGGTGAACTTGTTCACGCCTACTGACAAGGTCGCGGCTTCAAATGCGTGCCCATTGACTTCGGCGTAATAAACGAAGCTAAAAGTGTTATCATGCAGGCTGGTCTGCACGATTGACGGCTCCTTATAGTAAGAGAATGTGTCAGGGTTTGCCCTCCGGATGAATGCGTCGGCAGTCGCTTTGGCTTGATCCCCGGAGACCTCGGCAAATCCAAAATACTTCCCGTCATGCTGATACATATGATACTGCAGCAAAACCCCCTCGGAAGTAGCTGCGGCGTTTATGCTGGCTGATTTCTGGTCCGTCCATGAAAACTGCCATATCAGCCCTTCCCTCGTCTCCCAGTTAGAGAAGCTGGAACTGTAATTAAAATCTGTGAAAACCTCATCGTCGATCTCTATCAAGGTCTTCACGGCGATGAGCGCTGTTTCCATGCCCTGTTCCGGGGAATCAGAGGACGCAGCCGAGACAGCAAACGGCAACGCCGTAACAATGGCCGCAATAAGCGGCAGCAGTATGGCTTTTCGCAGCGGTTTTTTCATTTGGTAATGACCTCACTTTCAAATCATGATGGTATCGGTTGAGTTTTGGTTGAGTTAACGCATAGCCCCACAAGAATACTTGACGAGTGCGTTGCTGATTTTGTTCCAGTTTTTTCACAGTTTCTGTAAAAAAATACCTGCGACAATCAGTTACGCCCTGAACAACCATTGCTGTTCAGGGCGTAATGTCTATATACGGTGCAGGCAAAGCCGGTTTTGAAAGGAGTTGTGGAGAGGGTGGTCGCGGCCTTGCCTGCCCGTAAGCGCGGTAAGTCGTGTTTATGCTTCGCTTTTCTTCGTCAGCTTGATCGCGATGCCCATGATTCCCGCCAGCAGCGCGGAGCACAGGGAGAGGATCCATAGGGTCTGTGAGCTTCCGACGCCGGTCTGCGGCATCTGGCCCAGGGGCGCCTCCTCGTCAGTGATCTCGAACTCCTCTTCCTTCCATACATCGTCCTCATCCTCGTACATCGCGAGTGGGATGTACTCTTCCTCGATCTCCAGGTAGCCGAGCACTTCGGTCTCTTCTGTGGCGACGTTGCGTACTACGGGGGGTTCCGGCGGATCTTTCGGATCCGGCGGCGACGGCGGGTTCGGCCGCTCCTGTTGGGTCCGCTGGCCCGGGAGCTCCGACAGCGACGCCAGGCCGCTTAACTGCGCCATTTCACCTGTCCTGTTGGGCGTCCCGAGCTCCGGGAGGGCCAGTTCGCCGAACATCTCCCACCCGGGTATGCATGCGGGCATGCCGGGGCGTGCCGGGCAATCCGGGAGGTTGAGCGACGGCTTTACGGGCTCGGTCGGCAACGTCGGCTCCTCCGGGTTGGCAGGCTCTGCGCCGGGCGACTCGTACAGGCTCAGGTGGTTCATCCCGTTGCTTGTGCCTATGTTGTAGTCGCCGGTGGCTGTGAATGTCACTTTGATGTACTCGCCGGCCACGTTGCCGTGGGCCCAGAATATGAACTCCTTGTTGAGCGCGGTCTCCTCGACCCTGATGACCCACTGGTCGCTCCCGTGCAGCGACGCCACATACAGGCCCTCGGCCAGCCTGACCCCGCCCTCGTTCGGGTTGATCTTCGGGCCGCCGTTGGCACTGTTGTTCCCGGGCTCGTAGCTCGCGACCGATGCCGTGCCGTTGCTTTGGAGCAGTTTGCTCCCGCTTGAGAAGCCCATGTTTGCCAGCGAGTCGTAAGCGGCCTTCCCGGCCAGCCAGCTCTGGTGTGCCGCGTTTTGCGGCAGCCACGCGGCATACGCCGCGTTGTACTCGTCCATCAGGTTGTTGTACTCGTCCAGTTTGCCGTTGTACTCGGTCATGGCCCGCGCGAAGCGGGCGGCCTCCACCGCGGCGTCCCTGAGGTACCCCGCCATCTGCCTGGCGTACGCTATCATGTCCGACCTGTAGTCAGCCCACGCCTGCGCGTTGGCCATGTCTATCTCTTCGTTCTCCATCATTGCAGCATACTCGTAGTCGGCGATGTCGGAGTTGATCTCGTGGAACAGCAGCGTCATTTCATCAAGGATGTCGTTCACTGCCTTCAACGCGTCCAGGGCCTCCGTAAGGGCCGCATCCGCTGCATCGAGGGCGGCCTGCGCGTCGTCGTACGCGGCCTGCGCTGCCGCGAGGGCTGTATCCGCCGCTTGGCGCGCAGCGGACGCCGCCGCCTCGGCCGCTACCACCTGCTCGTATGTGGCATTGTCTTTGTCGTAGTCTGCTTTGAGCATCTCGTAGTCACCGTTGAGCGTATCGAACTCACCCTTCAGGGTGTTGTAGTCGCCGAGCAGCCCATTGTACATATCGTTCAGGTCTTCGAATATCTTGTTCGCGTCGGCCACTTTCCCGTTTGCAAGGTTGAACTCGTCGTTCAGGTCCTGGTACACCGCGTTGAGCGCGTCGAACTCCGCGATTTTGCCGTCGATCGCGGCTTTCCCCGCCGTAAGGTCGTAGTCGTCGTGCGCCGCCAGCGCGGGGATTGTGAACGCCACCATCAGCGCCACCGAGATAACCACTGATAATACTTTCCTGCTTATTGCCTTTTTCATGCCCTTATACCTCCATGTTTGTCCTTTTTTGTGTCACATTTCGCTTTTCGTGCCCTCATTATGATATATCCTTGTCACATTCATGTCACATTTAGCGACATGTGACAATTTTTTCACTTTTTGCGTCACATAAAACGGGGGACGTAAGACGGGGGACGGTTTCCGTGAAACCACTTCCGCATAATGCATAAGAAATGGGTGCACAAAACCATACATACGTCGAAAACGACAATTATGTAA
>Ga0082212_10002739_pt1 | contig 25405 bp, 12 predicted proteins | sample TergutNt197P3_FD_71548 | JGI IMG/M metagenome (GOLD analysis project Ga0082212, IMG submission 71548) | Neocapritermes taracua P3 segment gut microbial communities from Petit-Saut dam, French Guiana - Nt197 P3 | ecosystem: Host-associated > Arthropoda: Insects > Digestive system > Gut ...
ATTATCGCCGCCGAAGTCAGCGTAAACCGTCACTTTTTGTCCCAGCCTGACGTCTTTCAACTGCGACAAAGTCAGGTAGGCACGCAGAAAAAGACGCTTTGTGTCGGCTACCTTAAACAATGGTTTACCGAAAACGGCCAGTTCGCCCGCTTCGGCATATTTTGCCAGTACGACGCCCGTGATGGGTGAAGTGATGATACATTTCGACAGTTTGTCGTCGATCTGCGCAATCTGAAGCTCGATGGCCGAGCTTTGTGCGTCGATGCTCGAAGCGCTGTTCTGCAAGGACGACTGTAAGGCAATCAGTTGACTTTCAAGCACGGAGATTGCCGAAACGATGTCGTCCATCTGTTTTTGCGTCGCCGCCTCCGCTTTCAGCAGATTCGCTACACGCGACCGCTCAGCCTGCTGTTTGGCTATCTGCTCTTTCACCGATGCGATCTGCTTGCCCACATCCGGTCGGCTACTCCTGACCGACGATACATTTTGCAAAAGCTGAAGCTTAGACAGAAAGAGTTGCACGGTATCTATCATCCCGACGCATCCATCTTTCGTCACCTCCTGCCCTTCCATCACATCAAACGACATGATCCGTCCGGAAGCCTCGCTCGAAACCGTCACCTCCGTCGCTTCAAATGTCCCCATCGCATCAAACACGTTCTGTTTCTTCCCGCATGAAGCCAGCAAGCAAATAAAACCTGAAATAATAATTCGTTTCATACCTTATAAAGTTTTCATTTTTTTTCACTTGACAAAAAGAACTCACTAATCACTGTTCAAAGTGAATTTCAATTCATAAATATTCATCAACCAGTCCAGTTCGTGCAACGCTTTTGCAAGCGATGCCTGATTTTCAGTCGTGATGTCTTTCAACAGATCATTGACTGTAATCGTGCCATTCGCATACTTTGCTTCGGACGACAGGCGTATGGCTGTCCGTAACCGGATGATTTCGTCGTCGTCCGTCATCATTTTCCGCATGTTATCGATGGCGTGATATTGTTGAATTTGTTGCAGACTGTTATTGAACCGGAACACCTCCTGCCGGTTGTCAACTAATTGTCGGGCGAGTGTCAGTTTTTGCAAGTCGCCTTTTTTCGTGTAGAAGTTACCGAAGTTCCATTGCAGGCGTATACCCGCGATATAATTCCATGTCCATTTGCCTTCGGTCATGTCTTTGAACAGGTTCAATCCCGGATTACCGTAAAAACCCTGCGCGAAAAGTCCCAGACGCGGCATAGTGGAAGCGATTACCGACCGTTTCTGCATCTCGAACTGTGACGATTGCGCCTCGAAAAGACGCCATTCCGGACGATTATTCGACTGATTGATAAGTAATTCAATGTTTGATGTCACAATTGGTTTCATGAAAGTAGCCGAATCGCCAATCGTCCTGCCAATCATCTGCGACAGCATGTTCCGATATGCGGTTGTAACGCTTGCTATCTGATAGGATTGTTGTGATACCGTAAGCAGTTCGGCTTTTATGGCATGCAGATCGCCTGGTGTGGCTATGCCATTCCTGATGCAGGCATCGACTGTCCGGTAATTACTTTGTAAAAGATCCTGCAGAATTTTATTTTGGCGTAATTGTTCGTTAAGAATCAGTATGGCGAAAAACAACCGGTTCACGCGTTCGCGTACAGCATATGATTCTGTTTCAACCGACTGAACCGATACGTTACGCTCCGCTTTTATCAATTCCACGCGAGCGCGGGTAAGTCCGCCATCCCAGACTGTTTGATTCACTTCCAGCGCTGTCCGGTACTGGTCTTTGTTCAACCCTTTCATGTTTAGTCCGATTTGTTCATACATTTGCAGCATCTGGTCGGGGAAAGCCGCCACATCGCTTTGATAGGACGCCTGTGCAGAAAACGAAGCTTGCGGCAGATATGCTTTTGTTGCATTGGCTATGGAATACACAGCAGTCTGTTCAATCAATCCGTATTGATTTATTAGCGGATAATTGTCACGCGCTAGCGCCTGACAATCGTCAAGCGTGATAATCTGCGCCTGTGTTGAAAGACAGCATACAAATACAATTACAGTAACAAAAGGGTGTTTCATATTTTTATGATTTTGTATTCCACAATCCCCACAAAGATACAAAATATATCTTTGTATGCTTCAATTTACTGAAATTTTCTTATCGTTTTACAAAAGAAAACCCTAACTTTGCAGTTTTTGGAGTTTGCATATTGCGGAATCACATGGATGATTGGAACCAATGTGTTTGTCAGTAATTATTAACTATGAATGTGTATCGCTTATTAATCATTTTTCTTTGTTTATCATTGCCTGTTTGTTTTGCGGAGAATACAAACCGGCAATTGCAGACGGTTGTTAAACCGTACCTTCATTCATTTACGCAGGCACGGGTTGACTTGCGAAGAGATACTACAATCTTCAAACAGGAAAAAGTGATTTTTGGATTGGATTTCAAATTCAATGAGTACTGGTCGGCTCGTGTTGGAATAGATTTGATAAACATGAATAAACCGTATCTGAAACCTGCCGTACTTACTTTCAACAAGGATCAATGGACGGTGGATGGCGGTATCTTCTTCACCAGCGATATGGATTTGAGCTTGCAGCAGTTTTGGGGTAACAGGTTTATTGATAGAGTGGCTGCCGATAAATGGATATGCCCGACCGCCGATTTGGGTTTGCGACTGACTTACCGATGGAGCGAATGGATGTCAACAGATGTATCAGTCGTTTCGGGTAACGGTTATCAGTTGTTAACGGAAAAATATAACCCTAAACCGGCTTTGAGGGTAATCATCTCGCCTCTCCAGACATTAAAAGCCGGCGGATATGTCGCTGCCCGAAAGGACAGGGGAATTATCGAAACAACATACGGCAGCTTCGCCCACTGGCAAAGACATGAACAGTGGAAGATAACGGGTGAATACTATTGTCAAACGAACAGCCGCTTTGCAAAAAGTAACAGGATGGATATCGTATCGGTTTACGGTGCCTATTCCCTATTGTCGTGGTGGGAGATAATCGGACGATTCGATCTGTTAAAATCAGGCACGAAAGAGAATTACGGTAAAAGTTGGCATACGGACGACGGTCAGTCATTTATTGGAGGATTCATTTTTCAATGTTTTCCGACGATGCGTTTTTCGGTCAATTACCTGAGACGACGTCCCTCGACCGTAAAAATAAATAATGAGGATTGGATATATATGTGTTTAGAATTTAAATTTTGAAGCCGGATCATTAACTGATCCTGTCATATTTAGAGGCGATTTTTATTAAGGCGCTTGGAAAATTGAAACATTTCATGTACGTTTGCATCGGATATTAATAAAATGAAATAGATACAACATGAAGAAATTACTCTTATCGGCTATTATTGCAATAGCAACATTATCGGGAATGAATGCGCAAACTTACAAGTGGTGGGCAGGAGGCCGTACCACCATCTGGACGGGCGACAGCAAAAACACGTTTATTGTAGCGCCCGAAGTTGGTTACCTGATTACTCCCCAATTAACCGTCGCCGCTTCCGTAGGGATTCATACCGAATGGTATAGCAAACCGTCACATAGCGTTACCGGCCTCATATTAAACCCTTATATGCGTTATGTGTTTTTCAAACAGGGAATGTTGTTAGGGTTTGTCGATGGAGGCATTGATGTAAGTCTGGGAGATTTTGAAGGATTTCAGTTTGGATTGAAACCCGGCGTCGCACTACTGCTGACCGATCGATTCACCGTAGCGACGCAATTCGGCTTTCTCGGATACAGCGACGGCAAAGGAATAGGATATAGACAACAAGGTTTCGGACTTGATTTGAGCGGTTATTGCTCTACCATCGCTTTCTTTTATTCTTTTTAAGAATTGGCTTCGTGCCGGTCATTTCCCGATTTTTCGATGTTGCGGCGGAAGGTTGAGTCCGCAATCAGCAGAAACCCTTTCTCTTTTAAGCCCTCAAATAGCATATTCATTCCTCTGAGATGAAATGCCAAACCGAATCTGATCAATGATCTGCCGGTATTCTCCAATTTTTTTTTGAAAAAAAATGCCCCCCCACTATATAGTCTTGATTGTTTTTCTCCGCACTATATTTTCCAGGGCGCCCGATATTCGTAACTCAACAGGGCATTGGCTTTTTCGTTGTTGACGAAACGTTCGTTGACCGCGTCCCATTGCAGGCGTTCATTCACTTTCAGGGCGATGTTTGCCAGATGGGCAAGGCTTGTTGAGCGATGTCCTTCTTCCAGCGGGCACAATGGCGTTTGGCGCGATTTGACGCAATCGAGGAAGTTGCGAATCAGGCCAGTCGTGCTGTCGGCGCTGCTGGCGTCGTTGAGCAGTCGCGTCTGATTGTCGAATGTCTCTTCGTCGAAGGGTTTGTCCCAGCGTTGAAATTGTCCCGGCGAGTTCGGACGTATTCGATAACCGCCTTCGTTGGCAAATGCCACACCGTGAACGCCTCTGACTTCGAGTTCGCCATAAGGGAACAACCCGTAACCGCCGGTCGATTCCAATATCTCGTAGGTCATGATTTTGCCGGAGGCAAATTCGAAAGTCACCACGTCCGTATCGTGTATCGTAGCGTCATGGTCGAGCAGGTAATTGCCTCCATGCGCAGATATATACAGCGGCGCCGTTTCGCCCATCAGCCAGCGCATGGCGTCCATGTGGTGCACGCCCCAGTTGCCCAACTGCGACGAATAGTCGTTCCACCAGCGAAACATGTACGGCGCAATGTTGAATTGATAGGGCCGGAAAGCGCGCGGGCCGAGCCACATGTCCCAGTTGAAATCTTTGGGCGGGTCTTCGGGTTTCAACTTCCCGATGCCGTTTGGATAGAGCTGGCCTGCATACACCGACCGTCCGCGTATGATTTTTCCCAGTTTGCCGCCATGTACGATGGTCGCCAGTTTCTGGTAAGCGATGTTTCCGCGACGGTTCATCCCCACGGCCACCACCTGCTTGCTTGATGCTTGCGCCTGTACCATCTTCCGACCTTCGACCAGCGTGTTGGTCAGCGGTTTTTCACAATATACATCCTTTCCTGCTCGGATAGCGGCAATGGTAATATAAGCATGCCAGTGGTCGGGCGTGGCGATACAAACGGCGTCGATGCTTTTATCGTCGATCAGTTTTCGGAAGTCGCTGAACAGTTTAGGTTTTGCCGGAAACTGTTCGCTCATTTTCGGGATTTTGGAGCCGTAGATGTCTATCCATCGCTGGTTTACCTTCGACCGGTCTCTTTGCAGGTACGGTTCGTAAATATCGCATAGCGCCGCTATTTCGCAATCGGGTTGCTGCATGAACAACCCAAGCAATTCGGATCCCCTGTTGCCGATCCCGATAAATCCCATGCGGATTTTGTCGTTAGCACCTATGATGCTACCTTTCGACGGAGCTGTAAATGTATTTGCATTAACAGCATTTGTAGCGCCTGCGGTCAGACCTGCGGTCAATACTGCGGCGCTTTTTAAAAATTCTCTTCTCGATTGATTTTCCATGAATTGATTATTTAATAATTTGCCCCACAAAGATAATTGTTTTTCCGGGAAAACCAATCAAATAACTTACCCGCTAAGAAATGGAATTGTCAATACTGGCAATTTCTTCTACCGGGTGATTTTTTTACATTCTAATAAATACATCGTTATTATGGCAACGGTATCGGTTTTTCAAATTCGGCACTTGTTGTAATCAACATGCCAATCACAGACTTGATGGGACCGAAACTTGTCAAATCCCTCTCTTCAGCGGGAATAGCCCAACTGGAATAGCTTCCCGAAAGGACGCCTTCATAATCCAGCATGGTATCTACATAGTTCCATGCCTTTTCGGCAATGTCGAGGTATTTCCTGTCGATCCATCCCATCCGTACTGCTTTGTGAATACCGTAAGCCGCCATGATGGTTCCCGACGTTTCAAGCGGCGTATCCGCCTCGTCCACAAGCAGATGTAAAGCGCCCGATGTATCCTGGAAGTCGGCAATTCCCTGCGCCATGAGGTCCAAGACCTTACATGCGTAATCATACAGTTCGCCGTTTTTATCAAGGTGTTCCGTCGCATCAACAATCATCCAAAGCAGCCAGCCATTCGCCCTTGTCCAGAAAGTATCGCCCAGCCGTCCGTTCCGGTAAACGGTTTTGGTGATTTTCTTTTCCCTGTCTAAAAACAGGTCGGTAAACTTTTTCAACTGGTCGCCGGCAAATGCAATTAACTGATCCTGTTTTTCTTTTGCAGCCGCATCACCAGCCTGTACCTCCCTGTCGTAGGCCTTTGCTGCGATGAAAAGGGCAGGCACGTAGAAATAAGCGGCGTCGGGTAACGTAAAAGCATGGGTATCATGTTGATCGTCGTCCAATAACATGCCCAGTTCGTTGCGCGGAATATGGTTGATTATCAGATCGCCCACATCCTTGCAGACTTGTCTTGCCATCTCGTTGCCAGTCAGTTCGTACAGGGGACCGCACACGAAATTCAAGCCGGGGTATCCGCAATACGCGGCTAACAGCAGCGTATATTCCCGGAAAACTGTGGCTCTGATAGCCGATGTCCGACTGTGAAACTCGCCGTCGCTAATCGTTTGGTTGGTCTCGTAGTGATAGTCAAGCCATTTGGTTACATAATCCGTCATTTCGGGGTAGTATCCCAGTTTGTGCCAGCTTAGCAGCCCCGCAAGGGGCATCGTGCCAAACCAGTCGGTATTATGTTCGGAAGGTTCTTTACCCGTCATATTCTGAATGATCGCTTCGATTTTTTTTGTGTCGACGCCCAAACGCGTCTTTTCCCCGGATACTTTTGGCGAAATCGTGTATGCATGTGCACCGGGAGCTGTGAATGTGCCGATATTGCCTTCACCGTCCACGCTGAACTCGCATATCTTTGCGCCCCGGTCGTTCATAACCGTCCATTCGCCGCCGGACAAATCTGCAATATGGTACTTCAGGGTGGCTGCGTTACCGGCGGAAGGGATGACGACTGCGTTGTTTATAAGTTTGCCGTTAGTCGAGAACATGGCGACGCAATCATAGATATTCGCGCCGACCATCGCGTCGGTTTCCTTGCCGATCAGCGCGACGGGCAATGGTTTGGTACCTGCGTCGGACACCTGCATGACATTGAGCATCAGGTCGGTTAGTTTCTTTTCTTTAGGTGAAATCATCAGCATCCACCTGCCGTCTTCTTCGGTGATCTTGTTGCCTGTCTGATTGTAGCGCGGGCTGCCCGACCGGTAATATCTGTACGGGCTGCCTTCCGGATACCAGGGATATATGTGGTCATAGACCACTTCGACCGTCAAGTCGCCTTTTACGGGTAACAGCGGGGTTTCGATCAACTGTCCGTTGTATTTGTAAGGGTCTTTGACGGTTTCCGTCCGCTTGATAACAATGTTGTCAATATGCCCGTTGGCGTCGGTCAAGATGTCGGGTTTGTTCATGCTATGCAGTAGCCAGTATTTGGCGAATTGTGCGCCGTCGCCGTACTTGTTGCCTGAAACGATCCTGTCAAATACAATCAGCGCGCCCGGATAGGAATCGTTGTTGAAGTCGAGGCTCAGAAAGGAACGGTTTGCCATTTCGGCACGGTAGGAAAACAATTCTGACATGGAACCTTTCAGGTAGGTATAGGAAGGTTTAGTACCTTTTGGAATATAATGCGACAGGACTTCTGCCGTCGGAATATTGCCTTCGACAGGTCCTTTGCCCGCAATCGTTTTACCCCGAATCACTTCCGTGGTAGCGTTGGGATTGTTGGTGATATAGGATGGTATGCCTTCTATGCGGTAGAGATTGCGTACGAAGCTGCCCTGTCCGTTCCAGCTGAAAAGATGACCGCCGCTGTTTCCCAGCCTGCGGCCCCGATAGTTAAATTCCTGCTCGCCGGGGTTGGCATCGTCAGATGTTCGCTCGTCCATTTTCGGGTCACGGATCAGAAAGGCATTGTGAGATATCGTACTCTTGTCCCATCCGGTTTCGGATTTCGAACCGAATCCGCTGCCTTCATCCTCAGTGACCGTGCTGCCTTCATAGACGCCTGCATCGACAGCAAGGGCGCCCTTATAGTAAATCTGGAATGTTCCATAATCCAGATGCTCGTGATTCCACGCCCTGAAGTCGCCGATCTTCATGTCCATGTGCAAGATGTTGGAATTGAAGTCAATACCGTCGCGCCAACCGGTAAAGTGTACCATCTCGCCGTTGGGATAGGGCGAATAATAAGCGGTGGGCAGACGCTCGAATGATGATGCCGGTTTCACGTCTTCGGGCCACAACAGGAAGCCCAGCGCTGACGGTATTTGCCGCTGTGTCCGCAGGAAGAGCAGCTCTTTCTGTACGTAGGGATCGCGGAATATTTTGTTGACAAACATCATAAATTCAGGTTCGCTGCCGCTATGCGGAACGCCAAAGTCGCGCGAAGAGAGGAACTTGTCGCCCATGCGTGCATACTGTCCGTCGGGACGGCGATAATAGATGAACGAATGTGCTGCATCGACAATGTTCGGGGTGAAGCACGATTTGCGGTTATCGGGCGCCTGCATCTGATAAATCATCATGTTTGCCTGCGATAAGGGAGTAAGGCGGGCTGTACCGTAAGCGGCTCCCTGCCAGGGCATACCGGCTTCCAGTAGAAAATTGCTGGTGGGGAAAATGTTATCATAAAGCCATGTTGAGACAAGCTCCCAGGCATACGGGTACTCGTCGTAGACGGCTATTGCAAAAGCCGTGACTGCCGGCACGCTGGCTTCGAGGTGGTGGCCGTTATGGGCGTTCTGGCTGGATACCCTGAAACTGTTCTCCCATGCGAGGTAAGTGTTACTGTCGCCCGACGTGCTCATCTCCAACAGGGAGAGCGCCCTCATCAGGCCGTATGACTTGTTGTTCGGATCGTCCGTCGTCTCGCCTTCGTGGATGCCCGCCTCCGGATGGGTGATGATGATTTTGCCGATAAACGTCTGTCTTTCCTCCGGCGTCATCAGATCATAAGTCCAATCGTACACGCAGGAGAAGTTATGCAGGATGCTCGCCGCCTGGTTGCCTCTTCCATAATAGTTGCCCACAGAGGCGTTTCGCCAGGTAGAAAGGTAGTTGATAGCCATCGTGATGGCTTCACGGCCTTTCGTCGCATTGGCTTCGGGATCCAGTACGTAAAGCAATGCCCTGTTCATCGCCGACTCGACGATTCTCCCGTCGTGGTTGCTGCCATTCTCCCTCGTCGGGAGCGGCCTGCGACTATTGTCATAAAAACCGGCATCGTTGGCCGAAGCAGTTATTTTATTGAGATATTCGCCGGTAATCGGTTGGGGCGCCATCATCTTTGCCTTGATACCCGGCACGTCTTCGGGGCGCAGATACGTTCTGGGGTGTATTTTTGCCGGTACATCGAACGATTCAAACTGTTCGGCGATACGGACTGTGGTATCGTAGGTAACAGGGCGCGAAGGATTGCCTGAAAGTGGTTGCATGGTTTGTTGGACGATGCCGGCTTTGTAAACGGTTGTATGCCTGAATGTTTCACCGGGTCTCAGGACAGTTGTCGGGAAACTGGGCGTGTTAGGCGAATTGGCGAAATGTTGCGCCTCGAAGCAGGCGCCCATATATTGCGTCAAAGGAATGTTCTGCGCGTTTTTCAGACTGCCGTCCAGGAAACAGGCGGCGTATAGTTGCAATCCGGGTTCGGTCGTATAAGTTTGCAGCAGGCGCCCGCTTTTCGGGTCGTACAGTTCTGCTGCCAGTACAGGATTACCGGGTGCGCCGTCTACGCAAAAGCAGTGGTCGTAGCAGCCAATTGGCAGTTCGGCAAAACGGTCGCCGAGAATCGTCCACCGGCGCAAGTCGAAAGGCGTTCCTTCCACAGGTGCAAATTCACCTGTCGGGATGTTTCGTTCGTCGGAGTAGGGCGTATAGGTATCGGCGTAAATAACGACCTGATGACCGCGAACATCCTCTTTGCAGCCGGTAAGGTTAAAATAACTGTGATTGGTGAGGTTGAGCACGGTCGGCTTGTCGGTGGTAGCCGTGTAATGTATCTGCAATTCATTGTCGTTGTTCAGGACATAATCTACCTGCACGCTCAGATTGCCGGGGTATCCCTCTTCCTTGTCGGGAGAGAGATACGTGAGCGACAGGGTAGCCGACTGTCTATCGCTTGATATGGTGGCATCCCATACCTTTTTGTCGAAACCGGCAAGGCCGCCATGACCGGCTCCCGATAACTTGTATTCAATGCCGTCAAGCGAAAACCCGGCATCCTCGACGAGGTCGGCATAACGGCCTACGATACTGCCAAAATACGGATGTCCTGCAAGATAATCGTCCAATGAACTCAGTCCGATAACGATGTTCTCCGTTTGTCCGTTTCGGTCGGGCGTTTGAAACGCTACGATGATACAGCCATAGTTGGTGATTTTAGCCGTCAACCCGTTGGCGTTGGTCAACGTGTAAAGGTAAACCGGTTTGGCATCGACCGTTCCCCAGTTTTCGCGGGTGATGGCTGGTTTGTGGACTGAAGTGCACGCCGTCAGGACAACGACGGTCAAGAGCGTAAAGGCAGGGATAATCTTTGTTGTCAGGCTACGTTTCATTTGCGTTTCATTTTTTATCGAGGTTGTTCCAGTCGATGCCGACGCGGCGGAGGGCGTATCCGAGTTCGTTGCGGTAGTCGCCGAACCCGATCACCTGGTGAAATCCGACTAAGTTCTTAGCCAGCAGTTCGTCCGAACATTCGCGTCGGGCGGTGATCTGCGTGCGGCACGACGACGGTTTAAACGGAACGCCCGTGATAACGCCCTTGAACCCTACATAGCGATCGCATTTGAAGCCCGGTGCGATGTGTGTCGTTGTCATGCCGATGGGGACGTCGACCCAGGGCGCAGCGCCGAAGTCCGATTCGTAATGGGTGACGATCCGTACAGGGTTCAGCGTCTTGCCGTCCATCTTGCGCGGACAGGCACAGTGTGCCGTCGTGGAGGTGCCGTTGAACGGGAAGCAGGGATTGCCGAAAAAGACGGGTCGCCCGCTGATATTGCTCAGCAGCATGGCGCCGGGGATGACGACCATGTCCGATTCGCAGTAAGCCTGATAACCGTCGTCATTGAGCGTCGTCAGCGTCATGCACGCGGTCGATTTGGACGCGGGTATGATGGCGCCCATGCAAGAGTTGACCGTAATGAAATTCGAGTCGGCTTTTTTCATCAGCAAACGGAACAGTTCGTCGAGCATGAACGCGATGACAAGAAATTCCATTTTCGTTTCTAACTGCGTTCCCGGTAGTTTTACATAATCTTCGGCGCGTTTTTTTGCCCGCGCCATCACGTTTTTGTCGGCTTTTGCCTCGTCGATAAGTTTTCGCAATTCGTTATAACTCACATCGTTATATTCAAATCCCCACAGTTTTTTCGCAATTTCGGGAACGCTGCCATACGGTTGCGACCACCCTCCGGCGCCGCCTATCGTGACGATCTTGGCATTCATCGTGTTCTTCAGACCGCACAGTGCGCGCAAGCGCCAGTTGAGTTCGTCTAAGTTATCTACTACGACGTCATCATAGGTAATATTCTTGAGCGTCACATCGTCGGTCAACTGGCGGATGAAACGCGAACTGATCGTGGTGATGTGACGGGATACCGGCCCGCTGTTCCAGCGCAGAAAGACGACGACGTCCTTCCCGAAATCCTGAATGCCGTGAATATCATTGCCTAATGCGTAAAGCAGGATCGCATCGCATTTCTTGAAGTCGGGATTTTCTTTCAGCTTGTCCATGGCCGGCGTCGACCTCAGGTTGCCGTAAGCGGCGAGTGCGCCGTTAGTGCATGTCGAGACATCGAGAAATTCGATTGGGTAATCGGCCTGCTGTTGAATGACGGCAAGTTCGGCTTTGATGTGCGCAACTTCCGTGTTGGCCGCCTCGACCGACTGGATGCCTCCCCACATCCGCCACGATTCCATCTCCTTGGGCTGGGTCACGTCGTGGACGAGTACCGGTTTAACGATCAGAGGTTTTCTGGGTCTTGGCGGAATGGGAAAGGGTTCGTCCTTTACGGTTTGTCCGGCTTGTCCTGTGGCAAGCGCGGCGCTCTGCAAACCTGATAATGTGAGACCGCCCAGTAACATACCGCCCATGGCGACAAAATTACGGCGCGAAATTTTCGACCGGCTGTCGGATGAAGCCTCGTCCACGAAAGGCGGACAACAAGTGCAATTGGAATGTAATGACATAAGTATTTTTTTAAATGATTGATTATTTTCGCGTGATGAGGATGGTATTGATTTGGATGTCTTTCAGGGGCGTTTGATCGACGTATAACTTTAACGTATGCCGCCCTTTTTGCAGGGAGACGACGCCGATGGATTGCATGCCCCAGTTCTTTTCATGCGCCTGCCAGCGCAACACCCTGTCGGGCGACGGAATGGAATCGGCCCTGTACTGCGGCAAACCGGCTTTGACCACGCTCGTCCCACATTCGGCAACCAGCATCGGAAAACCTGCGTCGGGCTGCGAATATTCAACTGCAATCTCATAATCGCCCGTACGAACCGCATCTAATTCAAAGGTCAGGTAATCGTCGGGCGATTCAAAATGATGTGCCCAGCTACGGTTGGGGATACGGCTGTAGTAAGCTAATTGACCGTGCATTTTTCCTTCCGGCGCCTGTATCCTGACCGTTCGCGCCTCGTCGTAACCGACAGGAACCAACGGGTCGAGTTTCACGTTTTGCGAAGCGTCGTCGAACCATTTCAGATACGCTTCGTGAAGCGTTTTAGCCCTTTGCGCGTCGCGCCCGTACAGGTTGTTGCTTTCTCCGGGGTCGTCCTTGATATGGTACAGTTCCGCTCTGTCGCGGAACACCGACAACCGGTAATCGTTCGTCCGGACGCTGCCGACGTAGGGCGCCAACTGCCCGCCCCATACATGCGTAAAGATCATCCTTTCTTCGGGTAACCGGTCGGTTTTGCCGTTGATCAGGTCTTTCAGGTCGATGCCGTCGATGGGGAAGGCGGTTTGATAATCCGTAATACCGCACAAACCCAACAGTGTTGGCATGATGTCGATAACTGACGTTGGCGCTTCGATCAGGCGATGATCGATCTTACCTTTCCAACTGATAAAGCAAGGCACGCGGATGCCACCCTCGTAAACCGTCGATTTCTGCCCCCGCATACCGCCGTTATAGCGTTGTACGGTTGTAGGGCCGTTGTCCGACATGAAAACGACGATCGTGTTTTCCGCCAGGTTGAGTTCATCCAGTTTGTCGAGGATGCGCGAGATATTGTAATCGATATTTTCGACCATCGCATAGACGCTGGCGAGAACGTCGCGGTCGCGCTGATTGTTAGCAGTCAAGCCCGCATACCGGTCGAAATACTCGTCGGGTACCTGATAGGGCGCGTGTGGCGCGTTATAGGGAATATAACAAAGAAAAGGTTTGTCCCTGTTTTTTTCGATGAACCGGATGGCGTTATCGGTAAAAATATCGGTGATAAAGCCTTTTTCCCGTCCCCAGACGTCGTTGCGCTGTAAGAGCGGATCGAAGTAGTTGAGGGTCAGTCCGTCGCTAAATCCGACAAACTCGTCGAAGCCCTGTCCGTTGGGGGTGTAGGGGTAGTATGCGCCGTTGTGCCATTTGCCGAAGCATCCCGTTTGGTAGCCCGACGCCTTGAACGCTTCGGCGATGGTTGTCTCGTCGGGGTTCATGTTTTCAAGCCCGCGGTCGACATGCGACACCCAGGTACGCAGGTGATAGCGCCCCGTAAGCAGGCTGGCGCGCGAGGTGGCGCTAAGCGGGCAGACGTAAAAATGATTGAGTACGGCCGAACGCTCGTAGAGTTTGTCGAGCGTCGGCGTGTTGATGAGCGGATTACCGTGAATCCCCACATCGCCCCAGCCCTGATCGTCGGTCAGGATGATCAGTACGTTGGGCTGTTTCTGTTCCATTTGGCAGGAAGTAACGGCTGCGCCAACTATCAGCGGTAATGCTATATTTTTCATGATGACAATAATTTACTTTTCAAATTCGGCGCCGGCGGTAATCAGCATGCCCATCACCGACTTCAATGGGCCAAAACTTGTCATGTCCCTTTCCTCGGCGGGGATAGCCCACCCGTAGTAGGTTCCTGCAATGTTGCCTTCGCTATCTGTCATGCTGTCGACATAATTCCATGCTTTTGTAGCAATGGGGAGGTATTTCTTATCGATCCACCCCAGTCGTACCGCCTTATGAATACCGTAAGCCGTCATGATGGTTCCCGATGTTTCAAGCGGCGTATCCGCCTCGTCAACCAGCAAGTGCAAGGCGCCCGATTCGTCCTGATAGCGGATGATGCCCTGCGCCATACGGTCTAATGCGTTACAGGCGTAAGCGTAAATATCGCTATTCTTATCAAGATGTTCCACCGATTCGACGATCGTCCACAGCAGCCAGCCGTTTGCCCGCGTCCAGTAGGTCTCGCCCAGTTGGCCGTTCCTGGCAACAGTTTTTGCAATTTTCTTTTCCTTGTCTAAGAATAGATCGGTGAACTTTTTTAACTGGTCGCTACCGAAAGCGGTCAACTGCTCCTGTATTCCTTTTGCTTCGGCATCGCCTGCCTGTACTTCCTTGTCGTAGGCTCTGGCGGCAATGAAAAGCGCGGGTACATAAAAATAGGCAGCGTCGGGTATGGTAAACCCGGAGGAGATGTCGTCATGCTGCAACATGCCGAGTTCATTGCGGGGAATGTGATTCAATACCAGATCGCCCACGTCTTTGCACACTTGTCTGGCCATTTCATTGCCGGTCAGTTTGTATAACGGACCGCACACGAAATTTGCACCCGGGTAACCGCAGTAGCAGGCCAGAAGCAGCGTATAACCTCTGATCACTTTGCATCTTCCACCCGACGTCTGATTCCAAAACTCCCCGTCGCTGATCGTCTTATGGGTTTCGTGGTGATATTCAAGCCATTGAGTTACATAATCCTTTACGTCGGGATAGTAACCCAGGTTATGCCAGCTGATCAGCCCCGCCAGCGGCATTGTCCCAAACCAGTCGGTGTTGTGCTCCGAAGGGTCCTTGTTCATCATCGTTTTTATTAGCGCATCGATTTTTTTGACGTCTACGCCCGTCACATGTTCCTTATCGCATACGGTTGGCGTAAAAGCATGCAGGACGTTTGCCGCCATCATGGCGTAGCCAATAGCGATCATTATCGCTTTTCTGATTATAAAAGGATTAGTTTGCATGAATAAAAATCATTATCGCAGTTTGTTGGCAGTCGTTTCGGCCTTGAGGGATTGCTCGTCAAAAGTCAGGATGTTAAATTCCTTTAAGACGTCGTCCACGCGCAGGTCGGGCGACAGGCTTTCAAAGATCGTCCAGTTTTCTTCGTTGAAGTTGGTGATTTTTATTTTGCGCCCATATTTGGCTCTGATATCGTCGAAATGTCTTACATAAGGCCAGACGCTCAGGAATTTCTTTTCAAGATTGACGGGCGCGCAGATCAGGTTCCTGTCCCAGTTACCTGTTCGTGCAACGACTTCGCCCGTGATGTCGCATATTTTCGAAAGGCCCCTTGTACTCGTGACCACCACGTACTTGTTGTCCCATGCCTTGGCGTTCAGTACCTGTCCACCGGGGTAAGCCGAGGGCCAGAACACAATTTCGGCGCCTTGTCGCCGCAACGCCTGCCATCCGTCGTGCCAGTTGCAGTCATAGCATATTTGTATGCCGACCGTTCCGAAATCGGTTTTGAATACGGGCGGCTGTAGCGGGCCGGGCATGATCCCGTCATCCAATTCATCGAGGGGAAGGTGTATTTTCCGGTATTCGCCCATACGGGTGCCCTGCCGGTCGATGAAAACGGCGGCGTTATAAATCTTTCCGTTCTCGCGTGTGAGCATCGGACAGACGAGGTAACAATGATTGGTTCGGGCGAAGTGCAGGAATTTATCGAGCAGTTTCTCCGACAGGTCGACCCTTTCGTTGACAGGCAATCGTTGCCGGACATTCGTGGTCAGGAATACTTCGGGCAGACAAATGGCGTCCGGACGATAGACGAGGCTCTTTTCGAGGATGGAAAGGATGGTTTGTGCCATGATGGCGGGTGTTTCGGCACTCAGGCCTTCTTGCGAAACCGTAGCCAGCCATACTTCGCGGGGAAGCCTTTCCTGCGTCGGGTTCGGTTGTGCAAAAACGGTCTCGGCACCCATTGCCGCTAACCCTGCGGTTGCTGCCGCTTTTCCAATGAAATGACGGCGTGAAATTGTTCTTTTTATATGCATGATGTTTGTTATTTTTATATTTTTTGCGTGATAAACTGATATTTACATTCTGCTAAAAGGCGTTATTACGCTTTCGGGCATGTCGGGCGCGCCTTTGACGGGCCCGTACCATACGCCGCCTCCAAAGGTGACGATATGTACCATTTCGGGATCGTAGGGGTCGGGTATGACGCGATGTCCCCATTTGAAGTCGTAGCCGCGTATGCGCGACCATGTTTGGGCGCCGTCTTCCGAGTAATAGGCCGAACCGTTGAAGCCGCAGGCATAGTACCGGTCGTTGCGCAGGTCGAACGTGAGTGCGTAAATATGCTGGTCGGCAAATGTTGCCGGTTTTGTCGCCGGCGCGACGCCGGCGCTTCTTTGACCCATCGTTTGCGTCCATGTCCTGCCTTCGTCGTCCGAGATATAAATGCCACCGCCTTCGTCGGGCGACAGGTCGCCCGGCATCACCCTTCCCCAGGCCGACAACACAAGCCGTTTCGGATATTTTCCGGAGGTAACGATGTCGGTCGGCCCGTTACAGCCTGACGGGAGCGTTATCTTCGTCCAGCTCTCGGCGCCGTCGGATGAACGGTACAAGACGCCGTCGCCGTCGTCGCCGATGCTGCCGTCGTCGCTTCGCCGGCTTACGACTAAAAACAGCGTCCCGTCGCTTGCACGCCGTTCGATGCGCCATGCAAAAGGTTCGGCGCCTTCTAATCCTTTATTCTTCTGCGTCCATGTCGTACCGCCGTCGGTCGATTTGTAAACGCCCTTGCCGAAGGCGCAGGCGTACAGCGTCCGTGCGTCTTTTTTGCTTGTTGGGTCTAACAGGATATGCGTCATGGCGGCTTCGCCTATCGACTGGCTGACGACCTGCCATGTGGCGCCGCTGTCGTCCGAGCGCAGCACGCCACCCTCGTAGGCGCTGACGCTGCGGTTAGCCCACATCTTGGATCGCGGCAGATCGTGATTGAGCGACATCACCGTCCAGACCCGTCCTTTCACTTCGGGATCGAACGCCAGCCAGTAGGCGGTATTGACCCAGCGATCCGGGACGCCGTTGTCGTGGGTGGCGCTCAGCCAGCCCTTACCGCCGTTGATGCTTCGCACCAGGCCGATGTCGGTCACCGTGATGAAAACGTTGTTTCGGTCGAAGGGGTCGAAGTCGATGGAGTAACAGGTTGTCACTTCCACGCCCCGCGTCGCGTAACTGCCGTCGGGTATTTTTTTGGCATAAACCTCTTTCCACGTTTTTCCGCCGTCCACCGTCTTGATGATGCGTCCGAAATCGGTACGGTAACAGATGTCGGGGTCGCGTGCCGAAACCGACATGGCGTGCGGAATGCCAACCCATCCGGGTCCGAAACGAAGATCAAGCCAGCTGCCACCGAAGTTGGGGGTTTTGACGGGTTGTTGGCCACGGACATTTTTATCCTGCCAGGGGAGTGTCCACGTCTTGCCGTAATCGACGCTTTTAGCCACGCCAAAGCAAGTCGTGTCGTCGTGAATCCGCAATCCGTTATAGGCTAAATACAGCGTTCCGGGATGAAGCTCACTCGTGGCGATCTGCCGGAACTCTGCGGTTTGCCGGTCGGGCACACAGTAGCCCAACAGCCCTGCCTGCCGGTTTTCCCATGTCATGCCGCCGTCGTCCGAATAGTAAAAACCTGTTTTCGTGTCGTGAACGCGGTTGGCATACCCCTTGCCCGAGATGCCGTAGAGGATGAATTTCTTTGTGTCGGCGTCGTACCCGCCTGCTGTATGGTTGAATTTTACGTCTTTATCGGGAAGTCCGTAACTGTGCCATCGTCCGTCGACCCGTTGATGCACGCCATCGCTCCACGTTAAGTAAAGCGTTCGCCGGTCGGTCGGCGACGACGGGTCGACGAAGATATGCTGGATGTCGCAGTCGTAATCGTTGACGACACGGCCCAACGGGAAAGGAATGGCGTCGCCCGGATAATCACTGAAGTCTTTCTCTTTTGTCCACGTCTGCCCGCCGTCGACGCTGGCATATAGTCCCATAGTTTGTTCAATGCGGATGGCGGCGTACAAATGCGTCGATTGCGTCGGGTCGACGGCGAATGCCCGCACCGACCGCCGCATCGAATCGTTTGTGACGATAAACTCGTCGGCATGGTCGAATTTGGAAACGATCCCTTTCACTTCTGCCGGATGGGGAACCAGCAGGCTCCAGGTGAGACCCCTGTCTTCACTTTTGAACAGGCCTGTCGAATGGGCGTAGGCCACATCCGGATTAACCGGATCGAAGACGAAATAGCGCGCCACGCTACCGAGGTTGAACATCTTCCACGATTCGCCTCCGTCGTGGGTAACCATCGAACCGCCCATGTCGCATGAAGCGAATGAGAAGTCCGGGTCATGCGGACTGACCGCTGCACTGAAAATGGAACCGCCGCCGCCGATGCCCACCCATGACCATCCGGTGTGTTGCCGGTCGGATTGCGGAGCATCCGCGCCGCACGAGATCATCGAAGCGGTCGTTAAAACGATGATCATCGTAAGTATGATCCGAAGTTGATACCTGTTTTTCATCTAATTACGATATGATTTGTGAAATATAAAGCAACAAACGTACATCAAATGTTTGAAATATGCAAACAAAGATTCATCTTCTCGCAATTTGCGTTATCACGTCTTCCGGCGCTTCGGGGTCGCCTTTCGCCGGACCATACCACAAACCGCCGCCGAAGGTGAGTACAAAAATCATGTCGGGGTCGCGCGGGTCGGGTTTCACCCTGAACCCCCATTTGAAGTTGTAACCTTTGATACGCGTCCATGTCGCCGCGCCGTCTTCCGAATAATAAGCCGACGCATTGAATCCGCAGGCATAGTACCGGCCGTTGCGTTCGTCGAAAGTTATTGCGTAGATGTGCCGGTCCTGTTCCATCGTCTGCGTCCATGTCGCGCCTTCATCGTCGGAGATGAATATCCCTCCGCCCGTGTCGGAGTCGAATTTTCCGGGTGTCGCCCTTCCCCAGGCAGACAGGACAAGCCGTTTGGGATATTTATTGGAGGTAGAGATGCTTGTCGGTCCGTTGTTTCCTTCGGGGAGGGTCATCTTCGTCCAGGTCTCCGCCCCGTCGGTCGACCGGTACAGGGCGCCGTCGTGGTCGTTGCCGATGCTGCCGTCTTCACTGCGCCGGCTGACGGTCAGGAACAGCGTCCCGTCGCTTGTACGCCGTTCGATTTGCCAGGCAAACGGTTCGGCACCTTCTATCCCCCTGTTCTTCTGAACCCAGTTCAATCCGCCGTCGGTCGATTTATACACGCCTTTACCGAACGCGCAGGCGTAGAGTGTTCGCGCGTCTTTGGCGCTTGTCGGGTCAAGCAGGAGATGCGTTACGGCGGCTTCGTCCATGGTGGACAGGCTCGTCGGAAGCCAGGTAGTTCCGCCGTCTTCACTCCGCAGCGTTCCTCCCTTATAGGTGCCGACCGGACGGTTACGCCACATTTTGGGACGCGGCAGATCATGCGTCTGGCTCATCGCCGACCAGACCCGTCCTTTCACTTCGGGATCAAAAACCGTCCAGTAGGTGTGACATTCCCAGTCAAAAGGAATACCATTGTTCAACGTGGCGCATTTCCACCCTTTGCCGCCGTTTTTACTTTCCATCAATCCGACGTCGGTTAATGAGAGCAGGATGTGGTTTTCGTCGAACGGGTCGAATGACAGGTCGTTGGTTCCCGTCACTTCGATGTTGCGTGTCGTCCACGTTCCGTCAGGCAGCATTGTCGTATAGGGCGCTTCCCATGTTTCTCCGCCGTTTTCGGTCTTGACGATACAACCGAAGTTCGTGCCGTAGCAGACATTGGGGTCGGAAGGCGCTACGGCGGGCGAAAAGGGAACGTCCGTATAGCCTGCTCCGAAGCGTTCGGTCAGCCAGCAGCCGCCGTAACCGGGGATGTTGGGCGTCACGTCTGGAGGGTAATTACCGCCGCCATCGTTCCACGGCGTTGTCCAGGTCATGCCATAGTCGCAACTTTTAGCCACGCCCCGGAAGGATTTGCCGTTGGCGTCGACTATACCGGAAAACGAGACATAGACCGTTGCGGGATAGAAGGCACATGATGATATGCCCCTGAACTCGGCGTTTTGCCTGCGCGACGCGAAACAATCAAACAAGCCGTTCCGGCGGTTTTCCCATGTTGCGCCGCCATCATCGGAATAGAAGATGCCCGTCGCGCGGTCCTGTCGGTTGAAGTACGATCTGCCGGAAATGGCATAGAGGACGAACTTGTTCAAACCGGCATCGTATCCGCCTGAAACAGTGTTGAACCGCACATTATCATCAGGAACGCCGAATGACTGCCATCGACCGTTTACCCGCTGATGCACGCCGCCGTTCCACGCCACATAGAGGGTGCGCCGGTCGGCTGGCGACGACGGATCGATAAAGATATTTTTGACATCGTGGTCGAAGTCTTTCTCTTTCGACCACTTTGATCCGCCGTCGACGCTTGTATATAACGCTACCGACTGTTCGATGCTGATTGCGGCGTACAGTTGCCCCGATTGCGTCGGGTCGACGGCTAAAGCCTGGACAACACGGCGTGTCGAATCTTTGGGCATGATCACTTCGGCGCCATGGTCACCTTTCGACACTTTACATATCACATCCGCCGGGTCGGGATAAAAGAGCCGCCACGTAAATCCCTTGTCTTCGCTCTTGAACAGGGCAAACGAATTGGCGTAAACGACGTTATCATCGACGGGATCGAACACGAAAAAACGTACATGGTGGCTGAGTGTGAACATCCTCCACGATTCGCCGCCATCGTATGTGACGAACGAACCGCCCATATCGCAGGTGACGAACGCCATCTTCGGATCGTGCGGGCTGATCGTTGGGTTAAACATGGCGCCTCCGCCGCCCAATCCGATGTGCGTCCATTCGACGCGCCGGTTGCCGTCGGGTTTGCCCGATTGTCGGATGTCGGATGCGCATGAAACAACAATGAACGCCAATAGCGACATGTACGCGACCGACAGCGACCGCCGGGTAATAGATTTTAAGGTTTTCATTTTTATGACTGTAATAAAATTCCTGACTTATTATTCCTTTTATTATAAAATGTTCAGACGACATAGGTCGAAGCCGACGTGTCGCCTCCCTTTCCTGTCCAGTTCGTATGGAAAAACTCGCCTCGCGGACGGTCGACGCGTTCGTAGGTATGGGCGCCGAAATAATCGCGCTGCGCCTGTAGCAGGTTGGCCGGCAGTCGCTCCGTGCGATAGCCGTCGAAGTAGGTCAGACCGGCGCTCATCGACGGTACGGGGATGCCGTTGGCAATAGCCGTCGTCACCACTTTACGCCAGCTCGCCTGCGCGGACGTCACTTTTTCGTTGAAGAACGGGTCTAAAAGCAGATTGGTCAGTTCGGGATTATTGTCAAAGGCTTTTTTTATCTCGCCTAAGAAAACGGAACGGATGATACAGCCGCCTCTCCACATCAGCGCGATACCTCCGTTGTTGAGGTTCCACTGATATTCTTTCGCTGCTTCGCGCATCAGCAAATAGCCTTGTGCATAGGATATGATCTTGGATGCGTACAGCGCATTTTTAAGGTCTTCGATGAACGCTGCTTTATCGCCTGTGAACGAGGGTGTAGGACCTGAAAGTTGTTTGGAGGCAACGATGCGTTCGTCTTTTTTTGCCGACAGACAGCGCGAAAAGACCGATTCGGCAATCAGCGTCAGTGGAATGCCTAAATCCAGCGCCGCCACGCCCGTCCATTTGCCCGTGCCTTTCTGTCCCGCCGTATCCAGAATTTTATCGACGACCGTTTCGCCGTCCCCGTTCTTATAAGCGAGTATGTCGCGGGTGATCTCTATCAGGTAACTGCTCAGTTCGCCCCCGTTCCATTCCCTGAACACTTCGTGCATCTCCTGTGCCGACATGCCCAGCAGGTCTTTCATGATCTGATAGACTTCGCAAATCAACTGCATATCGCCATATTCGATGCCGTTATGCACCATCTTCACAAAATGTCCGGCGCCGTTTTCGCCTACCCAGTCGCAGCAAGGATCGCCGCCCGCCTTGGCACAGATAGCCTGAAAGACGGGTTTCACCAACTCCCATGCTGCTGTCGAGCCGCCCGGCATGATGGACGGACCGTTCAGCGCACCTTCCTCGCCACCCGAAACACCCGTGCCGATGTATAGCAATCCTTTGCTTTCCACATAGGCTGTCCGGCGAATCGTGTCGGGGAAATGTGTGTTTCCGCCGTCGATAATCACGTCGCCAGGTTCAAGATAAGGGATGATCTGTTCGATAAAATCATCGACTGCCTTGCCTGCTTTCACGAGCATCATCACCTTGCGCGGTCGTTTCAGCGACATGCACAATTCCTCAATCGAATGGGTACCGATAAAGTTCTTGCCGCTGCCGCGTCCTGCAACAAACTTATCCACCTTTTCCACCGTACGGTTGTAGACGGCAACCGTAAAACCCTTACTCTCCATGTTCAACACCAGGTTTTCGCCCATCACGGCCAAACCGATCAATCCAATGTCTGCTAATTTTTCCATAAATATGAATGTTTAAATAAATTGTCGCACAATGCGATGCAAAGATACGATTATTTTCTTAATATTGACACAGTGTAAGCACGCTACCTAAATTAATTGACAAAGGATCGTACGCAACATAGATTGTTTCACAGGCCTTGACAAAGCCGAACTACTTGCAGGCGAAGTAAGGACGGTTCATGCTCAATCGACAATCCATTTTTTTGCCTTCTGATTTCAACGATTGTTGAAGGGCTTTGCCTTGGGCGAGCGCTTCGGGAGTATTTGGAATCGACCGTCGAAAAGGGTGCAGTGATGCTTGGCGCGGGCTTCATCGGAAATAACAACGGCAGTACCCTTAACTTAAAAACGCCGCCGCGTGCATGGCTGTGATGTTTTGGGTGATCGACTGCGTCCGAACATCGTTTGACAGGACAAACGAATGTTTCAGCGGTTTATTTAGAAACGATTGCAAATCAATCAAATGTCGAGCGTCGGAGCGATTGACGCTGTCGGTTTTTTTAATTTCTATGGCAATAAAATAATCTTCAGCTTCGAGCAGTAAATCAATTTCGCGTCCGTCCAGCGTTCGAAGATGATAACAGGCGAACGGTAGGCGACAGGTTTTTATTTGCTTGTAAATCTCTGCAATAATGGCGCTTTCGTATTCATTACCGGTGACGGGTCCTTTTTTTTGAATAATGGCACGTAGTACGCCGGTATCCAAAAAATGAATTTTGGGTGCTTTAACCAACTTTTTTAACGGGTTGGAAAACCAGGCCGGCAAACTGATACTTTGGTAACTGATTTCCATATAACGGATATATCGCTGAACCGTTGGCACGCTGACGCCCGTTTCTTTTGCTATGGATGAATAGTTCGCCAGTGAGCCGGTCATGTTGGCCATATAGCGCTGCAATTTCATGAAAGGTTCCAAATCGCGAAAATTGACTAAATCGCGTATGTCGCGTTCAAGAAACGTTCTGACGTACATTTTTAGCCATTCCTCCCGCTCTTCACCGTTCAGGTCCATATCGGTCAGCGCCGGATATCCGCCCCAGTACAGATAAAAGTCATAGGCGCTTTTTTTCGCCGCATAATGCGGATCCAGTGTGAATGCAGGGTAAACGGTATCAATATCCTTTTCTTTACGGCAATATTGCACAAAAAACGAATCATGAAGCGTATCGTTAAAACTGTCGGTCATCAATTCTGGAAGCGTAAGCGGATAAATTTCCAAAATCACACATCGTCCCGCCAGGCTCTCACGAACTTTTTCTAACAGCAAAAACTGACTCGACCCCAGCAACAGATAACGCGTATCCTGGAATTGGTCGAATGTAGCTTTGATACTGTCAATCAATTGTGGCGCTTTTTGAACCTCGTCGAGAACAGCTTTCGGATAAAATGTTTTCCATTGGTTTGCGGTAAGTTTTAGCAATTCGCTGCTTTGTACATGGTCTTCAATGGCCAGATAAATATAATCGGAAAAACAAAAACGCGCCAAAGTAGTTTTGCCGGTTTGCCGTGCGCCGGTAAAAATCAGGATGCGACCAAGCTTTGAATGACGTTTACGTTCTATTTCATCAAATAAAATTCTTTTTTTCATTGGCTTTGTTTTAAATTCGGCGACAAAGATACTAATTATTTTAAATATTACGCCGATATTTAATATTCAATATTAAATATTACGCCAAAATTGAATATTGTATGTTAAACCCGATCTTTTTCAGTGAATCTAAAGTTGCCGTGTTTATATTTTGGGGATGTACCGTAAAGTTGTGAAATTCGCGTCGTATCCAATAGGCGCCGCGTTGATTCTCGAACGTTTCCGGCGCGTTTTTCAACCTGTCGCTATCTTCCCAAATCGGATAAGTATGCGTAACGGCTTCGCAGAGAATCTGTTCGTCGCTTTTCCCCGTTCCGTTCAACGTAAAGACCGTTGGCATCGGAGGCGCCGGTATGGATTCCGGATACCAGTTGTTCAACGCATCCAATCCGAAAAAGTTACAAAATTCGCGTATGCAGGCGGCTGTTCCGTTGGCTTTACCGTCCGACGAGTAACCGGCGATATGGGGCGTTCCGATCAACGCGCCTGCGAGTAACGCAGCATCGGGTAAAGGTTCGTTTTCCCATACATCAAGAATAAAACCGGATAACCTGGTTGTTGCAGCCCGTTTCAAGGCTTCGGTATCGGCTACCGGTCCGCGTGAGGTATTGATGAATACCGCGCCGTTTTTCATCCGGCTGAAGAAGTCGTCGGAGGCTAAATGAAAAGTGGGGTAGGGCGCTTCTTTCGTCAACGGGGTATGGCAAGTGATGATATCACATGCGGGCAACAGTTGTTCCAACGGGGTAAAGGCTTCCGGTCCTTCCCGATCGGCTCTGGGCGGGTCGTTGAGCAACACGCGCATACCCAGCGACCGGGCGACATGCGCAACCTTGCTACCTACATTGCCCACGCCGATAATGCCCAGCGTCAACGCCGACAGTTTGAGGTTGCGTTTAGCAGCCAACGTGGTGATAACGGCTGTCATGTATTGTTGGACAGACCCGGAGTTGCACCCTGGTGCATTGACCCAACGGATACCTGCCGCATCGCAATACGCCGTATCGATATGATCGTAACCGATGGTAGCCGTGGCAATGAGTT
>Ga0082212_10002740_pt1 | contig 25403 bp, 25 predicted proteins | sample TergutNt197P3_FD_71548 | JGI IMG/M metagenome (GOLD analysis project Ga0082212, IMG submission 71548) | Neocapritermes taracua P3 segment gut microbial communities from Petit-Saut dam, French Guiana - Nt197 P3 | ecosystem: Host-associated > Arthropoda: Insects > Digestive system > Gut ...
ATATCGTTGCCGTCGGCCGAAAACAACAGGATACTTACAAAAACTTCGGCATGGTAATTGTCCGGAAAAAGCGGACGCAACACACGGTCAACAAGACGCGAAGTCAATATTTCATAGTCGGAAGGCCTGCCCTCGCGACGTGTAAAACCGCCGGGAAAACGTCCGAACGCGGAGAATTTTTCTTTATAATCAACCTGTAAGGGCATATAATCAACCCCAAGGTTTGCCTCTTTGGCAGCGCAAACAGTAGCTAATAACATCGTATTACCCATCCGTACAGTAACCGCTCCATCCGCCTGTTTTGCCAATTTCCCGGTTTCAATGATGATGTTTCGTCCATCACCTAACTCAATCGTCTTGTTAATTACATTCATCTTTTTACTTTTATCTTCGTCTAAACATCTTAAAAATCGTGCAAAGATACACATTAATTTAGAAACCGGTTAAAATTTATAGATGATAAGAGGTTGTTTAAATTCTAAGCAGCCCCTAAATATTGCCTGTGTTGACTTGTTGCTTGTGGTGGGGTATTTCATTTATTGGCAAATCGCGCATACAATTCTTCTTTTGTGTAATTTACGATTTCATTCATTTCATACCGTTTTTTTTGCATGTCGTGAGATGTGTAATTTGATACCTGACTTGACTCTCTTGAGTGGGTCAGATGGAAAAGACAGCCTTTGCTGCGGTATATTTTGAAATCGAAACTTAACCACCGGTAATATCTTTCGCCGTCCTCCAGCCCCCATCCATAAAACGCTTCATTCTCCATGCCGGAAAGCCTGTATTTATCTGTCTTTGCAAAGATGGCTCCCCCCACAGCTCCGATCACTCCTTCTACGTTATACAGTAATTTCATTTTCCCTCGATTAGCTTTGAGGAAGTCCATGTCACGGTGAACAGCGTAATGATTACGCAACAGTTCGGAAATGTCGTAGAAATCCCCGTCGTAAGGATAGGCAATATCACAAAGATTTTGCCGCAAATGGTTCAAGGAATCCATAATCTGTTCATGATCAATAATCACATCCACATCCCAAATCCCTACATATTTGGTTTGCACCTCCCGTGTCATCTGATTCAGGTATTTGGTTCTGTGATAGACCGGATCTTTGTCTTCAACAAACAGATAAGTGATACGTTCTTTAAGGATATTTTGGATAATCCCATTGTTGTAAGGAGCGGCTTCCAAAACGACAATGTGTGTCTGAAATTTTTCCAACAGATGTTCAACACAAAGGATTAAGTTCTCCAAACGAACAACCGTATCCATCCGGATGGGAATAATAAATGTAGTATCTGTCAAATCATGTTTCATATTTTTTAATTGTTCCTGATTCCCCCTTTGAAGGGGGACAGGGGGATGTTTCAATTCGTAATTATCTGATAATGTTGCTTAATATGTTCAAGCACAAGCTGCACGCCCGGAAACCCGTTCAACAATCCATGGTGGATGTCATAAAAATATGCCCGATCAAGCAATGCATTCCATGCTTCCGAATTTTGCAGTTGATTATAAATGGTTTGAGGTTCGAAAGAGATTCGGTAATCCGGAAATTGCCGGTTGATTTCGTGTAAAAGTATATAAACTGCAGAAAGCCCGTTGCTGATAAATATCTTACGCCCTGTCATTTCCTTTTCAAGAATATCGTCCAAATTGATTTCGCGATACAGCAATTGGATATAGTTGTGCCATGCCGCCCGGTCATGCAGATAGGGCTTAAGAATCAACATGCCCCATAACAGAAAAAGCCGGTTGGAATGTAACAACGGAAAGCGCGAGAGAATGCGCAGATGTAATTCATCCAACATTTTAAATATCCTTTCATTATAAAAACCGGCTTCCAGCAGTTTGCTGATAATCCACAACAATACAGGCAATTGATATTGATAGATGGAAAACGAGTACGATTCATTCAGAAAATCATCGTCAATCCGGCTATAGAGCATATTAAGCGCTTTTATGATCCAATCCTGATACAGTGTTTGCATGTTTGTGTCTGCCTGTTCTTTCAGGCGAATATACAGATATCCCGTCAGATGCAGTAACAACGTTGGCGAAAAAACTGACGAATCTTTTTGAAAAACAACCCGGCGATAGATTTCGTTATCAATCGTTTCAATTATTTCATTCAAATCTCCTTCTACGAATCGTTTCTTAATCAGATAAGTAATACCCAATCCGACTCCGGCCAAACCGTCTTCCACATCAATAGAATGATTTGGGGATAAATCGCGTAGCATTATTTGGTCAAGCAACCGTTCAGCTATGGATTGATATTCCGGATTAGATTCGATTTTCGACAAATGGTAAAGATAAATGACAATACCCATTTTCCCATAAAATAAACCTGCCGGATAATTGTCAAGTTTGGAGGATAACAATCTCTCTATTAATTTTTTATTGATATCATCCATGTCTCAAATAGTTTTCTCGCTTAGCCGTTTGCACCTTTCCATAACTATACTCTAAACTCTACTATCTACACTCTATTTTCTGTGTTTTACCAACATAATCACCGGATTGTCTTCTGCATCCAATTTCGAGGCAATGTCTTTTAATTTACCGTCTTGTAGTTCTTCTTTTTCGTAAGACTCAACGAGTCGAAAGGCTTCTAATCTTTGCTGAAAAGCAATTTCGGCATTTACAGGTTTCCCTATAAACACTTGCATTTTGCTTGTATAATCGCCATTGTATACAATATATTCAAATATAGAATTTTCCTGCCTGTCGTACATCAAGGTATTACCCGAAAATCCACGCCTCCTTTCAAAATCATATTCTTTTTTTATTGTGCTTAAAAAATAGTATCGGTCGGTAAGCATGCTTGTAAAAAGAAATACATCCTGTTCCATGGATTGGATAGACGGAGTTCGTACTATCAACGGAGTTAATTGACCATCCGGCACATATTTGTATACAGTATCTGATGATGATTCCGTCAATATCCAATAGTCATGATAAGGTACAATTGAGCTGTTACTACTTGAGATTTGTGCCACATTACCATTTGCATCCACCACCCTTTGTATTATATTTTTTTCGAAAGGGATAAAAATATTTTGTGTAATACTTCCATCTAATTTAGATATAATAGCATGATAGGATTTGCCGTCTCTTTCCTCATCCATTCCACTTATACCGGAAACATCATAACAAATTAAATTATTTCTGTCATAATTGAAAATAAAAGAATAAGTAGCATCCCCGGTATGCCTGAAACTTCGTTTGAATGTTCCGGACAAATCGTACACAAGGATTTTTTTTGCACCTGCACTGTTGACAAATATTTCATTCCTGTCTTCATCCAAAATAATCTCATTCAGAAACAGGTATTCTTCACCGCCTTCACCCTTTCGGTTTATCTTTCTCATAGCTTTGCCGTTTCTGTCATATATAAAGATATCTCCATCATTCATAACATTCTTTACTAATATGATTTCCTTGCCTACGGCCATTACTATACCCTGATTAAGAAATTCGTCAGTGGTTTCCAACGCAATATATTCCACATCCATAAAATCCTGAAGAATCAGTTCCTTTTCAGGATAACTTTTTGTAACATTAACAATGATTAAATCATCAGTTAGCTGTTTACCTCTGCATCCTGCTGTCATCAGCAAAATGATTGCTAAAATTTTATGTACTTTGTTCATAGTTATTGATATTAAACTGCAACAAAAATAGTATTTTTTTATATGTTTCTCAATTATTCAGTTACTTGTTTTACATGACAAAGGTTTGGACGACCAATGGCTATTTCATAGTTGGACGGGGGCGGACAAAGCCATTGATAAATACAATCATTGCATGGTGCCTGATTGCGGATACGTAACCATGATTTACCTTCTTTTACCTCTTTGCTTACTATTTCAAGCATATTATCAGTATATATATTCCCCAGCAACGGATGGCTTACATTGGCATACGCATCGCCATTAGGCATTATATGGATATTCCCAAAATCGTAAATATTCATTGCTTGGTGAGAAAAAATATCTTTGATGGATAAAGAAGAGGATAAAATATCTTTTTTGGTAAGAAAGACGTTTTCTTCAAAAAAGCCAATATTATTTCCTGTATAAACAGGATTCAATTGATATTTTTCAATTTTAAACTGTTCAACAAGTTGTTCTGCCTGTTGACAGTCTTCTATGGACGATACATCAAAAATATATTCAAACGGCAAGGTTTGATTGAGTAATATTCGTCTGGAATCTTTCCATTTTTGCACGTTTATTGGGAACTGCACCAATATCCTGTATAAAAAATTATTTTCGAAAGCCGGTTGCAAAGAATGCACATTGGTATAAGAGCATTCTATATTTTTAGGTGAAAGTTGTTGATCAAAAAAAGACAACAATACTTCGTAATTTGTCACAGTTTCAATATTTCCAATCAAAACAAAGGTTAATTTATCTGGAAGTGATTGTAGAAAAGGAATAAGTTTTGTCACATTGGTGCTATGATCTAAATGGATGCTGATTTCACATAGTTTTTTTAATACATTTTTAGATGAGGAAAAATTATGTTTCATGTACAACTCATGTGTATCAAAATAATTGATAAAAGGCAACAATTGAACAGGTTTACCCTTTGATAAAGCAATGTCAATTATATCGCCCATATATTTCTCGCGAAGTTCTCTGACAAAACAATTAATATCTTTTTGTTTATATCGCTTCTTTGTCAATAGAATTACACCACAATTTTCTTTTTGCAGTGTTTCCCGCAACAAATCTATTACCTCAATCTTATCTGATTCGATTATTGCCTGATCAAGTGTATTATACAATAAAGCACATTTATTGGTCAGTCCAACATATACATAAGGTTCAATCGTAAACCAATAATCGGATATTTTTTTTTTAGATTTCATTCAATTATAAAATTTTCTAATATTTGGGCAAAATCATTCGGGTATTTTTCGAGAAAAGAAAAAATACGATACAACTTATTTTGAAAAGCCTTTTGATCATAGAATTGATTACAAATAAACTCTTCTTTATCCAATTTGTCTAAATTATGTATGTTGCAAAACATACATACACCACAATATCTATAGGCATAACAGTATTGGCATACTTTTTTTAGATGCTCATAATAAGAACTGAATTGTTGTGCGATTCTCGGAATATCAATTCTTGCATTTTTTTTCACAATCCCCATAGTATATTTATGACTAATCCGCTCGCATGGCAAAAGCTTATTGCAAGTAGTTAAAAATATTTTTTTAGAAAAAGGCAGGCAAGTGTTTGTTGGGACATATTTACTTTCATTATTCAACAACAAAGAGGTGATATTTGCAATATAATAATTAATGGAACAGAATTTCAGGAAATTAACTAATTCCTTATATAATAATAATTCATCGTGTGGTAACAAATTAAACTCTTCTTTTTGGTATTTGGATTCACTTTCCCTCTTGCCTTGAAACATCTTCTCAAAAAGTTCTTTTTTATCTGAATTTACACCATTCAATGATAGCTCTGCAATCCTTGGGATTTTTTGATATCGGGTAAAAATAAAATCAAATATTTCTTTTACAGAGTTCCTGTTATGTAAAACTGCGTTGAAATTTACATTACTATCAAAATATTCCGGATAATCCCTTTGGATCATATCAATATTCTCAATTACTTTCCGAAAAGAGTTTTTATTGTTTTCTTTGAAAACTCTGTAGGAATGGTTTTTTTCGTTTCCGTCCAGACTAATTAATAATCGGAATTTATTCGCAACTAAAAAACTAATATGTTTATGTATCAGTGTAGCATTTGTTGTCATGGAATAAAAAATATTGATTTCTTTTTCAATATTTAATTGATTGGCAACTTTTACTATTTGTTTGATGAAATTCATATTCAAAAGAGGTTCACCTCCGTAAAAACTAATAAGCAATTTTCTATTATTATTTTGGGGACTAAGAGTAAATAAATACTTTAGTAATGTAACTGCATTACTGATTTTCATATTTTTTAGATTCCTTGCTTCAAATTCTTTATACAATTCTCCATACGCACAGTATGTACAACTTAGATTGCAAAAGTCCGTTACCTCAAATATAATTTGATTGGTTTGAATGATACTTTCTTTTACAATAGACTCATCGATTATCGTTTCAAAATTGGCAAGCTCAGATTTTGCAAAGAAACCGTGATTCTTCAAATATGTATATTTCCCCCAATAATATGGTTCAACCTCTTTTGATGTTTTAAATGCCTTTTCAAATTCAGGATGTACCCACATAGACAACCTGTGATTATCATCGTACAGATAAAAGTTCTCACTTTCAGATTCGTGTATAAATGACTGCGACATAGCTGATAGATTAATAAAACTAAATCGTCAACCGACAATCTTGTATATCGGTTGACGATGCTTTTTTTTAGAAATACTGTTTCAAACACAAATGACTCTGATGGTCTAATTAATTATAATTTGGAAGAGGACCGCCAGCTGAATTATCACCACCATTGTCTGTGGGATCCGCATACGGACCGTAACTAGGCGAGCAAGTACAAGCGCAAGTAGCACAAACGCCACAACCTCCTAATAAAACATTCATTGCCCGTCTTTCTAATTCAGCCTTGTTGAATTGATTCAATTTGATTTTTTCTAAAGTTTTCATTTCTTTTATTTTTTTAATTTGAGAATAATGATTTTAAAACATGACAAATTTAAGGGATTCCAATATACTGCCAATAGCCTAATAAGGCCTTTATTTATATTACTTATCTATCATAGATTCAGAATGATATGTAATAAAATACAAATTTGCGCGCTAAAATTGATTTTTACGCATACAGATAATTACTAATCATTTTAACTTTTTCTTTCCTTTCCAATATCGAATGGCGCCTTCTGAGATACCTTCTTTGTCTGCTGCTTTGCGCATACTCAAACCATTGTCTAAATATGATTGAATTTGCCGCATCATATTGTCAGTGATCAAAACTCGGGTTCTTTTGTTGATTTGAATTTGCTTTGGTTCTGCTTTTTCCTGTCTTGGAACATGGATCATACGCCGGTTGGATGTGACGTCTATTGCTTCCTGCATTGAATGGACTTCCAATTTGAAAAACAATTCGGTGATCTGATTATGTATCGTATGATACCCCTTAGATAAATCGTGGGCTATTTCTTTTACGGTTTTGCCCTGTTGGGCAAGCATAAGAATTGTTCTTTCGCGCTCGGAAAGCGCCTCAAACATGATATGTTTCCAGCGTCGGGAAAGCTATTCTGTATTCTTTATGCATCCGTCCGTTTTTGCTGAACAAAAGCAGATTGCCCGATTCTTTGGCAGTCGAACTGTCTAAGGCACAGATTAAATAGCGCAGCTCATCACCTTCCCATGCAGGCTTCATCAGTTGATATACCATTTGCGGCAGAGGGTTTGTAAGAAAAGAAACTTTGCGTTGTAAGCGGAATGTACAGTAAAAGGAATCAATATCATCGCGGCAGTCTTCGTTTTCTTTAATATAAAGCAATACGGCTCTGTGCATTAATGCCCACAAATGTAAATCATCGGCATATACTATTTCCGAGTAAAAATCGTATCCCATTGCCAAGGCTTCTTCGACGGAATAGCCACACAGAAAAAGATCGTTAGGGTGGATATAGCAAAACCGTCGATTCCGTATGTCCAAAATATAGCAACTTTCTTTCACAATAGAAGCAAGCATGTCAAAATACCGGATGAGCGTGGGATCAGGTTCGACCGGAAAAGCCGTTTCAGTTTGTGTATATTCAAAAAAACTTACGTCTTTGGATTTCATTGCATTTGCAGGTTGCAACAAAAAAGCGTGGAACTTTAACTATATTCGCTATTGAGGTCTTAGACTACCTGTATCACAAATAAGTAAGCCTATACAACAATGTAAAATAATGATTATTAAAAGAAAAAGCCCGCTATTACTCATAGTTGGTAACAAACGGGTAACAAAACAGCATTTTTTTGCTATTCTTAGCGGGCTTTTGTGTTTCAAAGATACGATTTTATTTTCAATTATGCAAAGCCGCCTATTTTTTTGCTTGTTTACCTGCATAGAATAATACAATTACTCTATCAAAAAGTGCCACAATTCTGCTATTTTGTGAACAAAAAATAGGCGATTAAACGAATAAACACGTTTTTAGGGGTATTTTTCACTTTTTTTTGTTCAAAAATTACTCCCTGTAATTTACCAATGGCAATTTAGTATTTTAATCAAACATTAAAGTCTTGTAATAATCTAACAAAAAGATATTTAACGAGAATAAAGACATATTCATTTTGTCTATTTTTTGATTGAATGACTATATTTTTAAGTGACAGTAATCCCGTATTTTTTTTGTAAAATTTTTTCTTTGAAATTGAAGTGTTTTTTACCAAAAAAATGAAGAAAAAAGCCAAAAAACAGGCAAAAAATCACTTTTTCAGTAAAAAAAGACCTTTTTTTCAATCTTTTTTTCATTCTACAATACTGTTTTTGTAGCTGGAAATGTCAAGATAATACATGAACTTTACCGTCGACTTCTACAATCTTTTCAACTTTCAATAATTTACGGTATACTTTACGGAGACAGTTGATAACATTTTCCCCTGCTCTTTTGAATCCAAATTCACGGGCAGTTTCTATTAAGAGGTTTTCCGGGGTAAGTCCATTACTTGCCTTTGCAATTATCATCATTGCCATTCCCAATTCGTCATCCGGGATGTGTTGAATCGAACGAATATATTCATCATTCCTGTTCGGTACTCTAACTTGTAATTGGTCAAAGGTTTTCATTTTTGCAAAATATCCATCATATTGAATCTCATCGTAAAGACGCCGATTGAGGCTGTCAGGTGTTCTCATTGTAAGCAAAACATTCTTCTTGATATTTTTAGATATTCTCTGAGCGCCAAAAAATAGTGTAACAACTCTTCTACACAACTCATCGGCATGTATGGGTTGTTCAATTTCTATTACCTTTCTAATTATTTCAGTTGGCGTCAAATGCTTATAATTATAAATATCAACACGTTGATATGGAATAAAACCATATTCTTCATTATTTTTTTCCCCTTTTTTCTTTTGGCCTTGCATTGTTTCTGTCATATTGCAAATATAGTACTCTATTTTCATTAATCAACTTTCCATCCTTTCACTAATTTGCTCCTGTTTCGTTATTCTATTAACCTGAATGTCTAATCCTTTCCTCTCATAATACTGTGTTCAGACGGATCATATCCGGGAGGAGTTTGCAGGCTTATATTGCCGCTTAAAAACCCAAACAGAATTACAGCGAAATAAATAATTATACCAATAAGTATTAAGAAAGGCATACAACTTGATTTTTCATCATTTTCTTTCATTGTTCTGGTTTTTTATTTGTTTAATTTGACAGATAATATCTGTTTCATTCTTTGTTTATTTTTCCGCTTTTGGTTTATCCACAAAGATAGAAACCAAAAGCCCAATTCCAACAATCACATCAACCACATTCCAAAGTATTCTGCCAAGAGCAATCTTTGATAATGGCTGAAACAGTATTGCAAGAGCTATGTAAACAATCATTTCTGTTTTATCCTCTTTGCTGCTTGCAAAATAAGCCAGTACAGCAAATCCAATCATAGCGGCAAATCGTACTAATTGAAAATAGCCATAAGGCATATCCAATAAGCACAAGAAGAATAGAACGGCTAAAATAATTTTAATTAGGGTTTTCATCTGTCTTTGTTTTTTACAGCTGTCTATTCATTAAATATACAGTTTGTTGTGTAATATAATCAATGAGTAATTTGTATTGGTTTCTTATGCTTGCAGGTTCATCAAGCACCATATCACATTGTCCCCCATCTCTGCCAACACATTTAAGCCTAATTATATATCCCCCATTATTTTCAATTACTTCTTGTATGATAAAATCAAAAATAAGAGTTTTGTTTTCAAGCACAATTTGCACTGTATTTTTATTAAAATCTAAAGTTATAATATTGTTTATCTTACGATGCTCCCAGCTTCCGTATGTTTTATTGTCGCTTAATAATTCTCTGTGCAATCCATCTGTTGTGCGCAAATTATATACCTGTGCATCTGCAAAGATTGAATAACATAAAATAAAGATTGTTGCTATTAAAATCCGTTTCATAAATCGTTGATCTTAAGTTGTTATTGTTTTTTTTGTGTTAATTTTCTTTCTAATCAATCTTACAGCGATGTATCCTAACAAACTGTATGCAATAAATTCTGTAAAATCATAACCATCTAACAGTTTAACGGTTTTAATTTCTTTTTCAGGAGAGTAAGTTGTTTTATTCTCGCCTAAATATACTTCTTTATAGTCTTTTCTTATTATACTGCTATTAAATGGCCAAACAGTTTTATATGATTCAACTGTATAAACAGATTTATCGTTAAAATAATGAATGTATCTATTGTTAAAAATCCAACCTGATGATGATATAACAAGAAAAATATAGTTTATTAATATCCACCAAATAAGAATTTTGATTATTTTTTGAGGATTCTTTTTCCAGTAAGAAAAACATAAAAGTATTATTGGTATTAAAAACAGTAATAATGAACATGATACCATATCATCTACAACATTGTTTTTATTAAAAGATTTTCCCCATCTCGCACTATTTTCATATACTTTTATCGAGACGTATTCATTGCCAATATTTCTTTCTTCTGCCCAAATTGACTCACCTGCTACGCTTATTGTCTGTAAACCATGATATCGAAGACCGCGTATTAATCCAAACACGTCAATCAAATCGGTTTCCTTCGTTATATCTAATTTTAGTTCTTTTATATAATACGCCAAACAGTTTTGATATATTTCATTGGGAGATTCATCCGGTTCGTAAACAATTCTTTCTTTCCATCCGTAATTAACCATTCTCGCCAAACCATATGAATCATATACTATTTCTCCGGGATCATAGTATCTTTCTATTTTTGTTTGCCTTTTTAAATAGTGAATATCACTAAACATGTAACTTGTAATCAAAATTTGCTCATGCAATTGAGAAAAATCATATTTAGCTATTATAACGGGCGATGCTTTTTCATTTTCAAATTTAGCGTAATATCCATAATCTGCACCTCTTCTTTCTATTTCAGTAAGATATTTAATTTTGTTTGTGCCGGCATAAAATCCATCACTCTTGTTTGCAATCCAGTTTCCTTGTTTGTTTAATTCTCTTAATCTGTCAGCAAACACTTTTTTCTCATACATAACTCTAATTCCAACAAATGCAACGGCAAGAACGATCAGGCAAATCGTCATTACAATAAACTTAGTAACAGTAAACGTACTGATGGAAAACAGCTTTTTCATTATTTTTAAAAATTGCCCACCCCAGTCTCAAAAGTGAAGTTATTACAAATAAAAAGCGTGGGACTGTAACATTATCTGCTCTTGAGGTCTTAGGATACCCACGCAACTGATAAGTTTGCCCACGCCACAAGGGGCGTGAATGTTACACTTATTCCTATTGCGTTCAGAAAGTTCCTAAGTTTCAAGAACAAGAATTAAAGCTAACGCTTCATTTTTTTTCCACGAAAATCACAACAAAAATATTGAAAATTTTTAAATAAAAAAAAGTATGTTTTATTTTTTGTAATTATTTTTTCAAAAAATTCAAACGTAATGGCGAGTGATACCAGCTCCCATCAGCTTCCCCCCTGCCAATCAGCTTTTTGAAAGTACTCCCCTCGCTGTAAAATGCTAAAACACACTTTCATTATTGGTTGAGTAAAAGAGCCTCATTTCTGCTCTCTCAAATACTTTCGTCTGGTGTCCCGATCATCTCTCTAATCTATACAGAGATTACTCACTGAACGATTCAAAACGCTTAATGTCTCTCTTTAAAACTTGGATTTTTAATTCCGTTTTTTTAAACAATAAGCTGTTATCTTGCATACTTTGCTATGTCAAAAATGTGCACTTCCAGTTCCTGCATTAAGTCGCTTTTTTCTGAATATTCATACGTTGCCGATATTTTATTCAAATTTCTTTTAATATCGCAATATCGTTGCCTGTCTTTAAATGTATCCTTTGCTCTTAATTCATTCAAAAACTCGCCAATGGTACTTGGTCCTGATTGCTGCAACAAATGAGCAAATAAAGCCGTTTCCGCCTCTTTTACAGTAGTAATATTGTCAATCATAAAACTCTGTTTTTTCAGCTTCTGTATCGTCTTAAATTCATTTTGCCAACATTTGACTAAATAATCATAAAACTCCCTATTGTGCAAAATACCTGCTGTTACGTCTGCTTCTAATTGCGTGTTGATGTTTTCTAAATATCTTACTTCATACCTTAAAAGATTCATGTCTTGCAGGTTTTCAGGTATCGGAGTGTCGTGCGCCTCCGCTTCTTTGGCTTTGTCGTAAAATTCAATTTGCCGTTGATAGTTTATGTAACGCAATGTTTCATCTTTGGCGACCTCCAATCTCTTAAAATAGGGCTTTTCTCCTAAATACCTGAAGTAATCCGCCGGTGGGTGTTTGGTGTACAGTAAATTTGAAATATCCAAACGTGTAACCCGCGCTGCGCTTATATCGGTATGCAAATCATCGCCTAATGCCTTAATCGCCTTTTGTACATCCTTGCGCGTCAATGTTTGGATATTGTCCCCAAGTAGATATTTTGCCAAACTGCCATATAATGATATTCCGCTTTCATAAACGGAAACAAAATAATTTTTGAGCCTGCCAGTATGAAAATATCCATACTTCTTGTTGTGTTTGTCTGTTACATCAGACAAACAGGGTAATATTCCAAAAGGATTGCCCCCTGGAATATTACACCTGTCCACCCATAAACGTAAAGTATCAATCATAATCATTCTGCTTTATCATTGTAACAGGATTTCTGTTACATTTGCTCCTTGTTATATCGCGTACATACAATAATGACTTTGATACTCTCATTTGGCCTGTTTTCTTAGATCGTTCAACGCCTCGTTTAATTGTCCGTCTGCTAACTTGGCAGCGTACCCGCGTATCAATTGCCTGCCCTGTGGCACGACTAAAATTTCAATCGTATTCTGATCTGGAGCTACGATAAACAGATAACCATCCATCCTGTTGTCAAAAAAAGGATTCTCCTTGCCGCCTTTGAGTTCCTTTGCCTGTGGAGGCTCGCCGTACCCGATTAGCAATTCACCAATTTTCAGATCGTCAAAATATATGCTGCTGAAATTTATACAGCCTTTACATTGTAGCCTTGTTTCTGCTTTACTGTTTGTATTGCTTCTGTCGTTTCTCAAATAATACATCACAACTTCATCTTTGGCGTTTTTTATTGCCTGTAGCGGCTTAAAATATCCTGCTTGTGCTGTTACTGCATATCGGGGAGTTTTGCTTTCCGTACCGTCTTTCTTTACACTCTGGCTGCGTTCCATTTTCAGATAACTGCTAAACATGATTCGCCCCCTTTCTTTTTGATGTTCCATTTACGGATTTAGTAACCGCGTCCTTTTTTCCGACTACCGATTTATTAACTTTTCCGTTTACAATGATGTTTGCCGCTTCATGCTCTATTTCATCATTGGTTTTAATTCGATGCTGTAACATCCAACTGTTTAACTCATTTTTTTCAAAATAAACCAACTTCCCACCATGCGATTTATAATATGGTATTTTTTTATAACATACCAACTTGTACAAATGAGATTTTGAAAGCCCTGTCAGCAAAGCAGCATCACTCATTGTAAGGGCTTCTTTTGCCGATAGCAATGTCAGGTTTTTGAGTTCCTGCATTTCCTTTTGTAAACTAAATTCTACCATTTTTTACTGTTTTTTTAAAGTTAAAAAATGATTTACCGGTAAATCGTTATTGAAATTTCAGGCACGAAGGTACAGGCTGGCAAAATGGCGTACAACAACTGACTATCTAATTTTTTTCCATTGTCGGATATTGTCAGATAGTCAGATATGTTGTTTTTCAGCAAATTACAAAGATTACTTTTCTTTGCTTTTGTTTACTATGTTAGACAGGATACTATGATACTCGCTTTTTGTGTTAAGCGTTCCTTTTGAATATTTATAATTGTTTGATTTGAATTTGACACCGTTTTTAACTGTAAATATCTGATTTATTTTTTCTTTGATTTCCTTTTCAGATATTCCCAAAATAGTAAGCAGGTCAAGCAATGATTTTTTGTTTGGCGTTACTTTTACCGTTCCGTTTTTCTTAATCCATTGTAGCGGCTCAAACGGTTTTTCTGTATTTGGGATTGACGTTTTCCCAAACACATAGCAAAAATGGCTGTAAATCGTTTCTTTTGGCAAAAAATCGCTTTCTGTTAAATTTTCAAACAGTTTCTTTTGTTCATTGGTTGTAAATGTTCTTGTAAAGCATTTAGGCTCGCCGGTAGTTTGTTCCGGCAGTGTTATTGTGTTTGTTTTAAGATATTTTTTTTCTGTTTTAATACCTGCAAAAATGTATTCAACGTGTTGGCTTTCGCTTATTTCAACAAGGTTAATATCTATCTCTTTTGAGTCAGTAAACTTTTGCAACTCTTCAATAAATTTGCATAGTAAAAATATATTCCATAAAATTTCAGATTGCTCTTTTTCAAAATTATTGATTGTGTTATCTATTATGTTCTCTGTTTTTTTGTCGTCTACATCCACCCCCCCTATGCGTGCTATTTCTTTGACATTTTCATGATTATAAAAGTCTATATTTTGAAAACTTTTGCCGGATGCTTTTAATCTACTAATCAAATGATTGTAAGCTTTTTCTATATCTAAAATCAAGCGAGTAAAATAAATTTTTCTGTCTTCTGTTTCCTTAAGTTGAAATAAGATTTTATCTTCTATTTCTTTCATTAAAAAATATACCATTTTGTCGTGGTGGAAATACCATGGAAGTTCGTTAAACTCTAATAGCGTTCTAAATTCATCTACACTCGGAAAATCTTTTAGTTTGTCTGCTTTCTCAAAATCATCGGCATTCATTAAATACTCGGAAGGGTGAACAAAATTCAGCTTTTTAATTTCGTCGTACAGGACATATTCTTTGCCTGTTGCATTACATCTATAAATATAAAAAAGCTGTTGACTGCTACCATGAATCACTGGAGTTCTGTCGTTTAATTTTAAAATTTCAAGTAATTTATTCAGTCCGTTTTCTGTAAAAGCAAGAGGATTGAAGTTTGAATTATAGTTTGCAAATATGGATGGATAAAAGATCGGATGCTCCCTGCTTTCGTCCAAAGTTTTTAATTCGTTAAATTCATCATCGGTCAACTGGAAACAGTCATATTCTTGAAAAGAATCTTTATTGTTTTTTACGGTATCCCGTATTTGAGACAGTTCAATATATAACTCTTTAGCGATGTGAATATCTAATTGAACACTGGGGTAGTGTACTCCATTATTTCCGTCCTTCAGTGTTTCAATTTTCATTGTAGTCTAATTAATCAATCGGTTAATCCATCCAATTTACTAACCGCATCCCGCTTGTTTTTATCAATCACTTTGGCATAAATTTGGGTTGTCTGTATATCGGCATGTCCTAAAAGTTTGCTTACCGTCTCAATCGGAACGCCCAAAGACAATAACAGGGTAGCATTTGTATGCCGTCCGACATGAAACGTTATCCGCTTTGTTATTCCTGCTGCCAAAATCCAGCTTTTAAGCGTTTCATTGGTGTATCCATTGTTTGACAGTGGAAATACCCTGTCTTTTGCCGTTTTCCCTGCACTGTCAGGTAAAAATTTTAATGCCTCATCGGATAATTGCAGGTATTCAGGTTTTTTTGTCTTTTCCCGTGTGTAACGGATTACTTTTAGCCCATCATTGTCAGTTCTAATTTGTCCCCACGTTAAAGAGGTCACTTCTGCATAACTTAACGCACAGAAACAACTGAACAGGAAAGCGTTTTTTACTATTGATTTCCTGCATGGCGTATTAACCAGCTGCCTGACTTCATCAATTGTCAAATATTCCCGATTGTCTAACTGTCGTTTAGGGCGTTCATGTCTGGGTAACATGGCAAGCGGGTTGTTTTGTAAAATACCTTCCCTTACTGCTTTGTTCAGTGCTACATTCAGTGTTTTGATATAATTGTACTTTGTATTTTCAGCAAGCAGACCGCTTGTAAATGTTTCTGAAAAGCCCGGCCGGTATACCCTGTTTGAGGCTGTATTCAGGTATTCAATAAAGCCGCTGCAAAATTCCTTTGTTACCTGCTTAAATGTTGTTTGTTCTCCCGCATATTCTATTAAACGTTTTATTAAAATGTTATAAACCTGATGCTTCCTTTTGGTCGTATTGCCCGACGCTTGTTTGCTATCTGCTGCCATTGCCTGTAAGTAATCAGTCAAACGCATCTTTTGCTTAATGTTTACTAACTTAAAGCCGTGCGCCATGCTTTGCATTTCAAGAATCTTTGTCGATTTTATATTGTTTGCCAATTTCAGTATTTCAGCGTTTTGTGTTTTGTCTATCGGGCTTTTTTCAGGCACTAAATACAGTTTTAAAAAATCATACTGTCTTTTGCCGTTGCTGTAATAATCTAAATAAATGGACTGACAACCATTTGCAAGTTGTTTGAAACGGACTTTGATAGGTTCTTTTACCTTTGGGGCTGTTTTTTTTCTGTTACTCATAATGACTTGAATTTGTTTGTTACCGACTGCAAAGATAAAAACAAATAACAACATAACAAAGGAAAAATGAAAAAATGTTGGCTTATTATTTAATTCACTTTATATTCCTGTATATCAATATAATAAAAATACACAGTAACTGATATTGGTAACATATTCTAACAAATTACAGTCGGGTAACGTTTTTTGGCAACGGCAAGTAACAAACGAGCAACAAATAAGTAACAAAAAAGAGCAAAGCAACTGAAAAAATATGTTTGATTTTTGAATTATCTTATGTCGTGTAAATATCTGTGATTAGGCATATTTTGTGTCTTTTGTTTGGTTGTTTTTTTCTTTTGATTTCTTTGAGTTTTTGATAGTAGGCTTTACAAATAAGTAAGCCCACGCCAAAAGACGTGAGTGCCGGCAACTTACCCTTGTGATACTTTTGAAAGTGTCTAAGTTTCAATAGCAAGAATAAAAGCAAACGCTTCTTTATTAGTTATTTAATAACACCGTTTTATCTCATATCCAAATATTTTCAAATAATTTGGGGGTAAAAATAAAGAAAAGAATCAGAAACGGCGAAGATTAAAATAGATTTTTTTTAAAAAATAATTGACAATTCTATTTACTTTTGCATAAGAAAGTATTTTTTTTTGACTATGCATGCAACGTTTTTGATAAAACTCTCGTCATTATTCGTAGAAAAACGTAAATGCTGCATTTATGTATTTAATGAATGAGTGAAAAGCAACTGATAGAAGGTTGTCTGAATGGAAATAGAAGCGCTCAGGAGGAGCTATATAACTTGTATTCCCGTAAGATGATGGGACTCTGTATGCGCTATGTGGGAAACAGAGAAACAGCCCGTGATTTATTACAGGATGGTTTTGTCAAGGTGTTTACTGCTCTCAACCTGTATTCCGGCACAGGCTCTTTGGGAGCTTGGATACGAATGATTTTTATAAATGTGGCGATAGAATATTTACGTAAAAAAGATTTTTTATATGATACAATAGAGTTGGATAATATACATGATTATATGGAAGATGACTCAATAGTCTCAAGGCTTTCAGCAGAAGTGATTACTGAATTGGTACAACAACTTCCTGCTGGTTTTCGGACGATATTTAACCTTTATGCAATTGAAGGATATTCACATAAGGAAATAGGGGATAAGTTGCGTATTTCAGAAGCTACATCGCGCTCGCAGTATGCAAGGGCGAGACAGTGGTTGAGGAAACGAATGGAGGAGGAAGGGATTAAGAACTAAGAGTTAAGAACTAAGAACTAAGAGTTTCTGAAAACTGAAAACGGATTTTAGATTTACGATTTTAGATTTACGATTTTAGATTTAAAATTACTGAGAACTGAGAACTGAAAACTAATTATAGTAACGTGAAAGAAAAATCTAAGTGGGAAGAAATAATTCGGTCAAAATTAAAAGATTTTGAAGTAGATACCATGCCGGACGATTGGAAAGCTATTGAAAGCCGACTATCGGATAAGAAAGTTGTGCTCTTTCGCAGATGGTATTATGTGGCTGCGGCAATAACGCTATTTCTTTTGATAACAGGGGGGTATTTTTATTTTAAAGCCCCCTCCAACTCCCCCGAAGGAGAAGGATATTTGCCTGATGTAGAGTTAGTAGCAGGTATACAGGATATAGATGAGGTACCGATGATTGTAGAAATCGGGGAAATAGAGGAAGTTGTGGAAACGAGAGATGCAGTTACGAGTTACGAGTTACGAGTTACGAACTACGAAACAAGGCAAGCTGTAGAAACCGGAAATTTATTAGAAACCATAACTGTACAAACATCAACAAATATTCTGACTGAATTGCTTCCTTCGTCAAAAACACAGTTAGTTGTGAAACAAAACTATATTACACAGGAAACCATAATTTTGCTCAAGCAGTTGTTTGGTAATTATACCAAATCAATACAAACAAATGATATTCAGTATATCGCAGATGCGACTTCTTTAGAAACGAATAAAAAATCGGGAAAGAGATGGACGGTTGGCGCAGGCGGAGGAAGTTATTCCGTAGGAACGAATGGCGGAGGATTTGTTAATATCGGTAGGAGCGATGATGCTTTGTATGCAATGAGAGCATTGAATAATGGCGCATGGTATATGGAAAGTCCGGTAAGAAGATATGATCATTTTAATGATTATTTGCATAGTGCATCAAACTCGGTTTTGGCTTATAACGAAACCAGCGTAGAGAAAGTTGATGTATCCCACAGACAACCCATATCGTTAGGCATCGGAGTTGGATATACCTTGAACAATCGCTGGTCTTTGCAAAGCGGACTTGTATATACGATATTATCTTCGGAATGGAGAACTGCGTATGAACAGGATAAGCACAAACAACAATTACATTTTGTCGGCGTACCCTTAGGCATAAGTTATAAGATTGCCGAGTGGAATAAACTCCGATTCTATGCGTCTGCGGGTGGTATGATTGAATGGAATGCCGGCGGAAATATCAAAACGAAATATTATTATTACGAAGACGAAGCCTACAGAACAGTAAAAGAATTTGTACGGATGAAAGAAATGCAATGGTCTGTTAATGCACGTGTTGGAGCGACTTATCCGTTAATTAGATTTGTTAATGCATACATGGAAGGAGGAGCTAATTATTATTTTAATAATAATAGTTTAATTGAAACCATTAGGTCGGATAAACCTTTTCATGTATCTTTGCAGGCAGGATTACGTTTTGGATTTTAAAAAAATATGTTGAACAATAAATATCAGGAATTATGAAGAGATTAATTTTACAACGTGTAGTTTTATTTTTTGTTTCCTTGTTGTTACTTACGTCTTGTATGGGCGAAGGGCGAAATGTTCAAAGTGGGTGGACATTTGGTATTGTGCGGTCTGAGTCAGGAAAAAAGTTATTGGATGTAAATGTAAGTGATATTCCATTTTATTCATATCGTTTTAAGGAAGCGTCCGATGGCAATTGCTTTTTTATAACTTTTGAAATTGATTTTGATAAACCTGAGAACAGCTATGAAAATATAGAAAAAAACGGTTATTTCGATATAAGTATTGATGTTAAGGAGGATGTGCCTAGTTGGCCAGTGTATTCTACCTTGACCAGCACTACAAATGTTTTACCGAATGAAGTACCGATTGTTGAGGCTATTTGGAATGGTGAATATCTGTATCTGAATGGAAAATTTATTATGCACAGCGTTATGTTAATGCCTACAGATCAGAGAATGACTTGGGATTTATCGTATGATATGGATAATATGTTGACAGATGATGGACAAAGACATTACAATGTGTTTCTACGATCCGCTATTCGTGGTATAGAAGGTACAAATTCAAAAGAGACATTTTCCATTGTAAATGCATTCGATATGAAGTATTATTTGGAAACAGTAGCTGAAAAAGAGAAAGAATTAGGTAGTTCTGAATTTATAATACGATTTAATTATCCTTCTGCAATCGACGAAGATGGACAAATAACATGGGACTATAAAGATACACGAGACATTATGGTTGAGCTTATTATCCCGAAAGAATAAGCGAATTATATTCAAAAAAACGAATAAACAGTAGAAATATTGGTTATTTCAGGATTGAATGGTAGTCGCCATACAATTTGATTAGTTGGGTTAATTTCGATTAATAATGGTTGTGATTTGTCGTTGTTGTATTGATTCCAGTTGGCAATCAATGTATTTCCGTTTTTATACCGTATAGTCTCAGCCACAAAAAGTAAAGCGCTCCAATTCAAGTCAGTTGTCTCGACTTTTTTAACAATTCCCTTTGTTTCGGGATCAACTTCCACCAAAGATCTACCTTCGCCACACGATACTAGCCAGTTGCCGTCATCAATCACTTTGACGGAAAACGGTGTTCCTCCGGTTAACGCACTTTTAATAAACCGACCTTCTTCATTCATTTCAGATACTTTGTACTTTCCCATTAATGGAATGAGGTAAGTATTTTCACTCGTTTTCTGTATTTGGCGAAACTGATTGTTTATGTTGGGAACACCGGTTTGAAATTTGATTTCCTTGACAGGACTTCCATTATTATCCAACTCAACAATCCGTGCCGGCATGCCGCAGATAGCCAATACATAATTCCCTTTTGAATAAGAGGCATAATGAAGTTCTTCTCCTTCGCCCACTTTGTAATCCCAAATTTCCTGATGTTTGCGGTCAATCAATTTAGCTCCCTGTTTATAAGCATACAGAATATGGCCTTTTGGTGTTACTTCTACTTTATTGCACTCTTCTCCGGGTGCTAATTCATGTTTCCATTCGATTTTCCCTGATTCTTTGTCAACAATTGCAATTTGTTGCCATCCGCTACCACCGATTATAAGTTTTTCTTTTTTTATACATGAACACAAGAGTAAGATTACTGCTAAAAAAATAATTTGCTTCTTCATCATTTATTCAGTTTTTTTATTTTCATTCAGACTGCAAAAGTAGTATATTCTGATGAAACATCGTATGTATTTTCCATTTATCTTATAGCTCTATTATTATGATTGCTGAAAGATAATGCCAGCTATGCGTATAAACAAAAGAGGCTGTTCAAAAACGAGTAACCTCATTTTTTTATCTAAGCGGCCATCGAAGTTAAAAGTAGTTGCCGTTCGCTTGCTATCCGAACAATAGGCTTTGATTTGTCCAAAGACGGCTTCCGGCTCAGTGGACGCTTCGACCGATGTCGCAACCCTTCTTCGGAAACAAGCAATTCCCTTGTTTTTTTTCTGTATGCCCGTAAGGTATGATTGACTTCAATGTAAAATAACCCATATCTGTCAACATGACAACAACTTGTGTGAACAGATTGTTGACCGCATCCTTTAAGTGATGCGAACGAAAATTATGCCGAATCACCAAATAAAAAATGAGACTGTTCAAAAAAAACTTTTTGAACAGCCTCCTTGCATAATGTTCGTTTTAGAAGATCAACCTCTTGTGATTTCTTCCTTATCTTTATCCCAGTACATCGTACGTCCTTCGAGATAGGAACGAGTGCCCATATGGGCTGTCATCGCTTCCTCAAAAGCCTGATCGATGTTGCAACTCGGTTTTTTACCTGTGCGTATACAATAGAGCCATTCGCGCAGGTGAAGATGAGTGGTATCATAACGGCGTCCACCAACGTAAGTATAGAGAAGGCCTCTTTCTGCAAAGTACGCAGCCGTAGGAGAGGTAAGGCCATCCACAAGGCTACTACCGGGTATATATGTATAGAATACTTCACCCGCTTTGATAATACCTGCATCAATCTGTTCTTTATATAGGGTGGATTGGGCAGTGGCAATCATCTTCAATTGGTTTGATACTTCGAGACTCGCATCACGCCCCATAATGACTTTTCCGCGGCTACGGCTGTTGCCAAGGGTTGCAGTATAGAGCATTGTAAAATCCTGCTCTTTGAATTCGAAAGTGGTCTGGAGAACATCGGGTACAGTTCGTCCATCCTTGAATACGTAAACACCGCCCGAAGATGCTGCCGATGTAGGAATACCACAACCAAAGATTTGGTTCACGGCATCATACTCATGGGTAAGCAGGTCGCCGCTCAGGCCTGTGCTGTAATCCCACCAGCAACGCCAGCGGAAGAAGCGCTCAAGCGAGAACTGGTCGCGTGCCTCGGGCCCCATGTAACGCTGAAGATTATTAGAAGTCATATAATCCTCGTATTCTTTAATCGCTTCTTCCGGACCTTCAAACTGACTGTAGTCGATAGTCTGAGGAGACGAACTTTCGATGATCGGGTATACCCAGGCGCCGTTGGGAGTGTTACGATTGGTAGATACTTGAATCAGATTAACCTTTCCAAGCATTCCGCGTTCGATAATCTCCTTAGCACGGACATAACTGTCGGTTTGTCGTCCCTGGTGGCCGAGCTGGAGTATCACTCCCGTATCGCGGATAGTCTGACGGATACGGTATGTTTCGGGAACGGTCCACGACAAAGGTTTTTCGACATAAACATGTTTTCCTGCCAATGCCGCTTCTTGGGCCATGGTAACGTGCCAATGGTCAGGAGCGGCAATTATTACCGCATCAATATCATTGGCGGCCAGCAGTTCCTTGTAGGTTCGGTAACGTACGGGCGCTTTACCCATTCTACCACTCGTACCTTCGCGATAAATGTTAGCGCCGGCTTGAACAGCCTCTTCGCCATATTTGTCAAATACATCACAAACGCCGGTAATCTCAATATTGAGGTCATCCTGCTCCATAAAGACATCGTAGCGCGTATCACTGGGATTATCTTTCTTGTCTTGTATGCGTAAATCAACCCAACCGGGTGTAGCGAAACCAAGTCCCTGCATAAGTTGCTTTCCACGGATACCGAAACCGATCAGTCCGATACGAAGTTTTTGACCGCCCATATCAGGCGGAATGATGAGATCAGAATTGAATTTGAGAAAATTCGATTGACGTCTGAATTCGTTATCACGTTCAACCTTTTTGTAAACTCCATATCCCAATGCTCCGACTACCGGTATAGTCGCCAATATCTTGAGTGCGTCCCTTCTGCTTTCCGATTGAGGGGCATCTTGTGAATCTTTTTTTGTTGTATCCATCTTAGATAATTTTACTTAAATAACGTTTCAAAAATCTGTCAAGTCCAATAATATGCGAAGTAGGTAACAAAAGAGTTACAAACAATGCGGCCATTTCGACGACATTTTTGTCCACCCAAAGGTAAGAACCCTCCATGGGCATCGCATAGTTCACGCCCAAAAGGGCAGGATGTGAGAGATAGTAGAGAACCAGCAGCAATATGCCGCCGATTGATGCAATTCGCGAGAATGCACCCACTATTAGACCAAGTCCGACGAACAGCAGTCCCCATTCGTTCAGAAAGTCTACAAAATTCATCAAGGAAGGATTGGAAGCCATACTGTTGAAAGAACTAGCCATGATTCCCTTTGAATCGGTCAGGTACATGGCTGCCGTCCAAGTGGAATTCAGCAGTTTGGAAACACCTTCGTAGGCAAAGTGCCAACCTATGGCTACCCGCATAATCACGAGTGACCACAGTTGCGTGTTTGAATAATTGTGTAACATTTGATGTGTAAAGTATATTAAGTTATTTTTGCGGCTGTAAAATTAATATATTTTTTAATGATACATCATTTCGAGTCAAAAAAAATACTGTTTTTTTAAAATGGCATACCATTTTGAACTCCAAAAATACAAAGAAAGTCTAATAGACAAATATGCGGTTACAATTTTAATAGTTTCCAATATCTTCTTAAGCGATTACTGTTGCAAAATTATAGAAAAAGTAGTACATTTGTAGCCAAATTACATAAAACTTTACAATCATGAAGCATATATTATTTTTTCTTCCCTTTGTAGCTATGTTTACCACATGCGGATCAAAACAAATTAAGGGTGAAGCTACTGCGTTTGGCCTTGTACATGCACATTCTGTCGGTCGGGTTGATATTGTAGTCGAGAACGGTATCATACAATATATCGTTTTTGACGAAATGGAATTACCATATTCATGGGCGGCTGTTACCCGTATAAACACAGGAACCGATGAAAAGCCTTCCTACACCTACCAGATTCTGGGTGCAGATATTGTCGAAGATGATATTGCCTCTCAAGGAGCCGCTTTTTTTGCAAAAAAAATCAGAATTGGTAACGAAGTTTTGGTATTAACTGGAACTATGCCGACTCGCGGTGCATATAGCAACGTAAATATCAATGGTGCGTATGGTATTGAGAGCTGGGTAAGACTCGACAACAATGCCAAGTGGTATTGGGAGCAAATGGTTGCCGGAAATTATGATATTCTGAAAGAAGACGGTACCGCATACGATATCGACTGGACAAGAATTGAGCCTGTTATCAATACGAAACGGGATAGATGGCAAAAAACTCAGAATGGCTATGGTACCGCTTGGACAGGTTTGGACACGGACAAAACAGCCGGCAGAGGTTGGATGGACAATATGAATGCCATGGCTACATACTTGACCGGCAAAAACCCCAACAACCTTGCTGTGCAAAAAATGGGAACACTCAAAGCCGGTAACGGCAAGGATACATGGGAGTTCGATGGATCAACCGGCGCAACACTTATAGATATCAGCGAATATTTCAGCGTTGCAACGCTTGCTTTTAACAAAGTCAAGTAGTACGGGAGAGTTCTCAGTCCTCAGTTTTCAGTTCAGAAGGGCGTAAGCGTTACGCCCCTACATTTTAATTCATAACTCTTAACTCTTAGTTCTTAACTCAAAAATACACCCTACACCCCCCAACAGGGAAAATACCGTATTGATAGATATATTCTTCTTTGTTGCGGCCGGCGTTGTAGTATTTTTGCCAGATATTTTGATGGTTGGTTATATTTGTCACTTCCACGAACCATTCGACCGATAAGCGCTTGAAATTGTTTTTCATATTGATGTTCAGGTCCAACCGGAAGTAATCCGGCAGTTTTTTTGTGTATGACTGTGTCCGGTCATATTGGATCGGATCTACGTTCGTAGGTGTAACAATCGCAGGCACATACCTTTTACCGCCCACGTAGGCTATTTTCGTATTGACCGACAGCAAACTCTTTTCCCCGATTTTCCATTCATAGCCGAGCAAACCGTTGAAAGCATAATTTCCGGCAAATTTGGTATGCCGTTCAATTTTGTCGAATCCTTTATATTTGGAGTCGTACAGCGAAGCAGTCAGCAGAAAATAATAATGTTTGTCGAAAAACTTTTCCAATGTAATATCCACTCCGTAATTGCGTCCGGTTCCTTTATTGACAAATACAAAATCCCAGTCATTGTAAAAATCATCG
>Ga0082212_10002741_pt1 | contig 25398 bp, 21 predicted proteins | sample TergutNt197P3_FD_71548 | JGI IMG/M metagenome (GOLD analysis project Ga0082212, IMG submission 71548) | Neocapritermes taracua P3 segment gut microbial communities from Petit-Saut dam, French Guiana - Nt197 P3 | ecosystem: Host-associated > Arthropoda: Insects > Digestive system > Gut ...
TCCGCGAACAATGCCACGCAAATCCAAGAAAAACCGCTAAAAAACTTGGCTTCGCATGATAGGAGCGTGTGGAACTTGGGGACGGACTGTGAAGAAAAGGAGAAAAATCGTGCGACCTGTACCGGAACAGGCCGAAGTGTGCTAAAATATGCCCGATGCTTGGGGGTGGGGGAACAGGGATCAGCCTTTCACCAATCCCCGGTTACAGGTACCAACAATGAATCATGATTTGACAAAACGCAAAGTCATTGCCTTGGTTTTGGACGGCCATAAACCGCCTTATGTTCCGTGGTCGATTTCCTACACTTACGAAGCAGGTGAAAAACTCAGGAATCACTATGGTGTGACTGATCTTGAAGGACCGCTTCAAAACCATATTCTCGGCTTGGGAAACGACATCGGATTCTTTCGCGAGCTGGGTGATGATATTTATCAGGATTTTTTTGGTGTCAAGTGGAATCGGCAAGTTGATAACGGTTGCAATGGTGCAGAGTTTCATCGTCATTACAAAACAACCCCCATTTTTTACTCATGTACCTTCAAACCGAGGCCATTGTCTTGAAAACGGTGGATTTTAGCGAGTCGAGCCTCGTTTTGACGCTTTTTACGCGAAATTTCGGTAAAATACGCGCTTTGGCAAAAGGCGGAAGGCGACTCAAGGGGCCGTATGAATCTGCTCTTGACTTGATGTCGCATCTTTTGGTAATCTACATTCCGAAACGCGGTGATTCGCTCGATTTGCTGACCGAGTCGAAACTCGTGCAGCGGTTTCGACCCACGCAAGAAAATTACGGCGGTATGTACGCCGGGTTTTACATCATCGAACTACTCAACGAAATGACCATCGAGCTGGAGCCGATGCCCGAGTTGTTCGACGCGGCGGTTGAGGCTTTGTCGCAACTGATGTGCGGAAAGTCGGTGATGCCGGTCGTGATGCGTTTCGAATGGCAACTGCTCGAACTGACGGGGCACTTTCCGTCGCTCGATTTTTGCGTGCATTGCGATGCCGAAATCGACCACACGGCCCGACGTGTTGCATTCGCGCACATCGACGGCGGTGCGGTTTGCATGAATTGTCGTCCCGGTTTGCAGCAGGTGTCGATCATCACGCCGGAATTGATTCGGGCGATTAAGTTAGTGACAAGTGACAAGTGGCAAGTGGTGAGTGATGAGGAGTCACTCGCAACTCATCAAATGCGGGCGTTGCTCAACCAGTACATCAGTCACCTGATCGGCAAACGCCCGGTTATGTTTGATTATTTCGGAGAAGGGAACAGGGATCAGTAACACACTTACCCTTACCCTTGCCCTGCTCCCTTTATACGAAAGCGACAAGGATGTCACTCATTCGACAAAAATATCCCAAAATTTCGGACTCTGTGACCGTTTTTCTTGCGGTCGTCTTTGCGATTGCCGTTTCGGTGGCAACAGTTGCGCAATATTATAATTTTAGCAACCCGGCGGCAACGGACAATCAATATCCGGCAACACCGGATTTTGCCACACCCGGGGCAAGTTATCCGAATACAAATCCCGCTACAAATCCCGCACCGGCGTATTATAATAATACCCCATATAATAATACTCCGCCGACTTTTGACAGTCCGGTCACGGCAAACGCAATGCCGTCTGCGATACCGTCTTTCACAACGCCTTCGAACGTAGCTCCATCGAACGCTGTGCCACCGGTCACCGTGCCAACGAATCCCGCACCGATGAACGTTCCGACGTTTGACCCGCCGGCGGGTGGATTGATGGAAGTCCCGGTGTTTCAACCGCCGCAGTTTTCCACGCCGTCTCAGAACGACGGAGTTGATCCAACCTTGCTGGCATTCAACGGCGGAATCAGTAACGCCTACAACAACCCTTATAGCGGCACGGGACAACCGGGCGGTACCGTTCCGGCCTTTCAGCAGCCGGGGGTGCATGAATCGCTTGCCAATCAGGGACTGGTCGCCCGTGAGCGGGAACGTATCGAAGATCGAAGAAGAGCGGATCAACAGTACATCGATACATGTCACGACATTAGGGATTCCAAAAATACCGATGCCTGGCAAATTCGTATGCCCCCTTATGCCGGGCCGCTCGAAAACCGCACGCCAGGCGATGAGTCCTCCATTTTGCAAGTCAACTATTTGTCGGTCAAACAGGACGATTACGTTTATGATTGGGAGGTGCGAGAGAAGCACTATTTCAGTTTTTCGTTGCTCGACCCAACGCGATTCGGTGAACGGGTCAAAGTCTGGGTCGGCCTCGGTCCCGATGAGGAAAAAGCACGCAAACACATGGATCACGCCGTGGAACTGATGGGCAACGGCCATTTTTACAAGGCGGCGCAGGAATTTGAGTGGGCCGCTTACTACGCCCCGGAAACCGCTCTCGAAGAAGACGCCCGCTACCATGCAGCGGAATGTTATTATCGCGAAAACCGGTTCGACAAAGCGGTGAACCAATACACGAAATTGCTGACGGATTTTCCCAGTTCGCCTTACAAGACCGAAATCATCAAAAACACGTACGAAATCGCGAAAACATGGATCAAACAGGCAACGGAAGACAAGGTCAGCTATTTCAACTTCACGAACAGGACGCGACCGACTTATGACACCTTCGGTCATGCGGAAAACGCCTTGAAAGCGATTTTTATTAATTGCCCAACCGACCCGATGGCCGACGATTGCGTCTTTTTGCTTGGAGTCGGCTACATGCAGCGGGGACGTGTGCGGGGCGATGCCAGTTACGAACACGCGGCGGAGTATTTCCGGCAATTGCGGGATTCTTACGCGAACAGTGAATTAGTCGTCGAGGCAATGCGGTTGGAAGTGATTTGCCGCGAAAAAGCCGGACTTGGCGCAGACTATGACGCGAGGCATATCATCGAGGCACGAAAAGTAGCCGAGCAATTATCGATGCAATTCAGAACGCAACTGCCGTCGGATCAACAAAACGAACTGCTTCAAATGCAGAATCAACTGAACGAACAATTGGCGGAAAAACTTTGGGTCACCGGACGGTTTTACGAAAGTCGCAAAGACTACCTTGCAGCCCGATTGCAATACCGGGCAGTCATCGAGCAATACCCTGCGACGGAGTGTGCCGACCGGGCAAGGTTGCGGTATGAGCAAATCAGCGACCGGCCCGACGAGCTTCCCTCCGATTGGGAACGCATCAAAAACGCATTGGGGTTTCGGAAATAGTTGCGAGTTGTGAATAGTGAGTAAGAGACGAGTAACGAAGAACATGAGAAACCATGACATGAGTGGTGAGGGGCTAGAAAAAAAAGCCGGGGGACGAGAAAGCCTTGCTTCTTGCCGCCCGTCACCGACCACCAGCCACTTCCCTCTCGCCCCTAGTCCCACGCAACTCGCAACTTTTATACTCCTTTGCTGTACGCTCATTTTCGGTTGCACGGGTTACCGTGTCGGGACGAACACTCTTTACAACACCGAGATCAAGACGGTGCATGTTCCCATCTTTCAAAGCGACAGTTTCCGCCGCGACATGGGCGAACGTCTGACCGAAGCGGTTTGCAAAAAAATTGAGCAGCGAACGCCCTACAAAGTGGTGCATCGTTCGTCGGCGGACAGCGTTTTGTCCGGTCGGCTGACCCGTGAGTCGCAAAACGTTTCACTGGTGGACGATTACGCCGGAACGCGGCAGAAGAAAGTCGAACTGACCGTCTATGTGCAATGGAAAGACCGACGCGGCAACTCGCTGCGCACAATGAGTCCGATTGCCTGGAACGATGCGCCGGTGGACATCACGACCACATCGGACATGGTTGCCGAAATGGGACATTCTTATGCCACCGCCTCGCAAGATGCCATCGAAAAAATGGCCGACCAAATCGTCGATATGATGCAAATGCCGTGGTGATGAAACTTTGTACTACTGTCACGTCAAGCCTAAAACAGTGGGTTTCCAAGGTAGGACGGTCACGCTGTGACTGTCAAAATTTTTATAACCTCACGTATTTTTCATCACGAGCCAGTCGCCAAAGGTGGGCCAGAATTGGGCAAGGGCGAACAGCAATCTGGCTCTGGCCGGAATGACCAGTTCCGGTTTGCGACGTTCGCAAGCGTGAAGAATTTTTCGTGCCAATCGTTGCGGGTCGATCTTCCCGACTTTGACGCCCGCCCCTGGTTGCAGGGCTTTTTCCGGAATGTCTTCCGTGCCTTCAAGCCGATATAGGCGTTCGGCTTCACGCCAAACCGGGCCTGGGCAGACAAGCAAAGTATGCACACCCTGCGGCCCAAATTCAAGGCGTAACTGTTGCGAAAATGCGGCGATGGCAAACTTGGAAACGGGATAGGCACCGACCCAGCGCGAGGCACATTTTGCGGCCAACGAACCAATATTGACAATATGCCCGCGCGTTTGAAGCAGTTGCGGTGCGGCGGCTTGCGTACAGCGAATTGTTCCCAGTACATTGAGATCAAACAACGACTGAAACTGTTCGGGTGTTGTATCGAGAACACGCCCACGCATGGAACGACCAGCGTTGTTGACCAGCACGTCGATTTTGCCGTAATGTCGCACGATTTCGTTAAACGCTCGGTCAACATCGTCCTGCTTCGTAATATCGGCGCAGATGGGCAAGGCTTCAAAACCGGCATCGATCATTTCGTCGGCCGCGCAATGTACGTCACCGCGTTCAAGTGCCACGAGTGCCAACTTCGCACCGGCCTGACCGAAGGTTTCGGCGATAACGCGTCCCAAACCGCTTGACCCGCCCGTAACGACAACGATCTTGCCGGACCAGAAGCTTGATGACATCATTCGGCTTGTCCTCCCGTACTGCGAAACTTGATCTCAATTGCAGGATGCTGTACCCGAAATTCCTCAATGGCCCCGGCCGTAATGCCGGTGATGTTCATAATCGTGATCGTTTTGAGTGATTTGCTTTCACCGAGAAAAGCCAAGCCCGTGTCGGTGAATTTGCTGTTATCGCCGATGGTGATGGTTTCCAGACGCGGCAACAACGACGCAAGTTTCAATGTGGCGTCCGTTTGCCCCGTCTTTCCCAATTCCAAGTTTCGTAAGGCAGTCGTAGTGCGCAGGGCTTCAATACTCTTGTCCGTGATGCCTTCCATGTCATAGAAAGCAAGATTGACCAAATTCTTTTTACCGGAAATGGCGGCGATCAGCCCCTCGTCCGTAACGGCCCGCAGTTCGTACAAGGTCAGACGCCTCAAGTCGGGCATCGTTTTGATGACAGCGATCCCTTCGTCGTCAATCCAATCGTTTTCACGAATAAATAATATCTGTAACTTGGCACCTTCCAGTTTTTCCATTCCGTCATTGTCGATGTCCAACAAGCGGAACATGGACAAGTCGATCAACATCGGAATGCTCGTGACGGAGTCCAGGAAATCATTGGTCACGTCCGCATCCTGGAGTAGCAGAGCTTTCAGCGTGGGGTGTCCGGCCAGGTTTTCCATCGAACTGTCGCGATAAATTTTTCCTTTCAAGCGAAGCACTTTGAGGGCGGGGATACCAGCCACATATTTCATCACATTGCCGTCAAGTTCGGTGCATTGTCGCAAGTCCAGTTGTTCCAACTCCGTCAGATTGGGCAATGTACGGAGGTCGAACGTCTTGAATGCAGTCGATTGCAAGTCCAGGTTTTTGAGTTTCGGCATCCCTTTGGTAATGGCCGAAATGGAATTCCCGTCCAGTTTCATGCAACGATTGACCGCCAGAGTGGTCAAGTCTTCCATCGTTTCGGCCATCATCTTCAACGACGCTGTCGTAATGCTTGCGTTTTCAAAAAGAGCGGTTTTGACTTTCTTGAGATTTGTCAGCCTGACAATACTATCGTCGTCAACTCCCGGACCATCGAATGTCACCTTTTCCAAGTCGATCAGCTTGTTGATCGCGTCGAACAACTCGTCTTGCGCAGCCTGGTCCAGAACATTGCTCATTTTCAGGCTAATGGCGACAACTGCCCCTACTTCATTCTTTTCGTACTTGCCTTTAAACTGTTCCAACAATGCGAAAGTCGCAGTCACATCAGCCTGGTCGGCTTCCGGTATAACGCGCGTTACAGTTACCGGTGTTTCCGCCTGTTGCTGATTGGCATTGATTACAGGCGTATTGTCGGAAGACTCAGGTTTTGATTTGTCCGGACAACCCGTCAATAACAGGCAAGCTCCAGCCACGAAAAACCCCACAAATTTGATACTCCGGTTCATCATTGATTTCCACAATTTGGGTGATTGATTTTTTTTATTGTCACGTTGGTATTTCAAAACCAATTATAATTCTAACAGAATCGTACCGATTTGAGTAGTGCCTTATATATTACTCAATGTGTCAATAAAAATGATCTTTAGCCACCGGATTGACACGGAAAAACACGGAGATTTTTTCAGGAGAACTGTAAAGTCGTTTTTTTGACAGGATAAACAAGATTTTCAGGATAGAACATAATCATTCTTCACTTATTTTTCAGTATCCTGATGATCCTGTAAATCCTGTCAAAAGAGTCATCTTTTCAAATTATTCAGCACTGTAGCATAAAAGTGGGTGAAATTACATTATTCTTTCGTGGTGGAGCGATTGAATCGTTTGGTTTCGCGGTGGGGAACGCATACGGAGCAGGCACATCGCAGCTCCAATCCCGGCGCATAAAAAAACGACACTCCCAAGTCAAGGGAGCGTCGTTCAGCCTATTGTTCAGGTTTCACACTGGGATGCCGAGTTTAAGGCCGGTTGATGCTCAATCCCAAGCTGACGCCGTGCATAAAAGTGGATTGATTCACATCCTCATTGATCCCAAAAATGGTGCCGTCGTTGTAAATTGTGTAGTTATTGATAAGCGACGACCGGGCGGTTTTGTCCAGATACATTCCCTGGTATCCGGCATTGAAGGCAATCGCGTCGGTGAATTGCCAGTTGGCTTTCAGGCTGAAGTCAATGCCGGGGGAAAACGCTGTTCGTGTTTCGCTGTGGCGAAATGTACCGGGGCTTTGCATGGTTCCGACAGGAAGCCAGGGAAGGATACCGGTATCGGCCATAAGAGCATCCACCCCGGTAGCACCAGCATCAATTTCTGCCGCAGGTGATCTTATAATCCCTTCACTCTTGATGTTCTGCGTATTAAACCCTGCGAAGAACTTGGTGTCGGCGATAAGCGACCAGCGACCGGAACATTTCCTGATGTAACGAACCCCGACTTGAGGACCAACGAGGTGGTTTTCCGCTTTGAAATCCCACACGGAATCAGACAGGGCTGTTCCAACACCTTGCGGGGTTCCAGAATAAGCATAGTTCCTGTATAACCCGGGCAATTCGCCATTGTTAAGGTAATATTCAGTGATATCAATCTCGGTGTCTTCGTCCGGCGGCATCGGAATATTTTCGCCGTTGTAAGAACCATTGACATCAATCCGCATATCCCCGCCCCAAGGCATTCCCCAACCTCTGAAGGTCAACGTGTCATCTAACTGCATGTACCTGACACCGCCGGTGAATTCAAAGAAACCGATCCGCGTGGCATGAGCCCGGAAAATGTAGTTTGCTTCCACGTCCCAGTGACTGATTTTCGATTCAATCTTATAGCGATCAAAGGTCAGCGGCAGCGGGGCAAGGGTAATGATGGCATCATCCCCAGCATTTCCTGCCGCTGCCGAACCACTGAGAAACCAGCCCCAAAGGTATCCTGACTGAATGTTCGGACGGCTTCCCGGACCACTTAGAGGGTGGGATAGAAATTTGTCGTCCGGGTTTCCAGCACTGAAGTCGTAATACCAACACTGGGCATCGGAGACCGGTGTAACATAACGTACGGCATCATCGGCAATGTCCATTTTACCGGACACTCCTTGATACACACTACGGTTGGGTTCCATGATCGTGGTTTTCAGTTCCCACCCGTGGTGTTTGTTAATATTGCCGATACGCAACGTCGTTCCACTGCTGAAAGTATTCCCCAGCGAACCGGTTGACATCGTGTTGGTCCGGTATTGGAACGCATTGCCATCATAATACAAATTTTGACGACCATTAGGGTCAACAAACCCGATGGTTCGAGCTTTCCCTTGCGTAATCGTCCAGTAATTGTAACTGATGTCCCCGAACACTCCATCACGGAGACGTGCGTTACCCCCAAATTGATCGCTCCGCATCGGAGCGAATAATCGACCTTGTGAGAGCTGTGCTGAGGCCGTGTTCCATTGCGCTATTACTAACAAGAGTAACAGGGCAGTCATAATAGTTTTCATAGTAAGCGACATGGTTTTCTACCCACCTCGGTGAACGCGTGAATCATCCTGAATTTAGTTATTTGCGTGTTATGACGCTTTGCATACATCGAACACACATTACGGCTGTGACAGTTTTATCGGATAGATCAATTTCAACAGTTGAATCATAAATGACTTTGGCTGGCAAAATATATTGATATTTTTGAAAAATTCAATTGCACACAGAGAAAATAGCGAAAATAGATAATCAAAAACAAGCACTTTTAGGGGGGTGAGTATGTAAGAGATAAGAGGATAAGAGTGAAACGTTTAGCCACGCGTCCTAGATGCGGGAAGAAGGGCTACAATCAGAGCCGCAATCGTAAGATTGCGTAACTTACCTCTCAAACTTATCGATAGCCGGCGGTTCGATGGTTTCGAGCAGATGGGTGATGATGTCTTCGTTCGACATTCCTTCGGCCTGAGCCTGGAAGTTGGAACTGACACGATGTCGCAACACGGGAATTGCAACGGACTTAATGTCATCAATGGCAACGGAAAACCGCCCGTCCATCGCGGCCATTGCCTTGGCACCGTTGATGAGAAACTGGCCTGCACGGGGTCCTGCCCCCCAATCGACAAGTTCTCGCACCATTTTCGGGGCGGAATCATCCCGGGGACGTGTCGACCTGACCAATCGGGCGGTGTATTGCACGATATATTGGCTCGCTGCAACAGTTTGCACCAATTTTTGCAGGTTGGCGATGACCTTGCCGGTCATAATTTTGCGAATATCCGATTTATCGCCACGAGTTGTGGTCGCAAGAATTTTTTCTTCCTCTTCCAGTGACGGATAATCAACCTTAATATTGAACATAAATCGATCGAGTTGGGCTTCCGGCAGAGGATATGTGCCCTCTTGCTCAATCGGGTTCTGCGTCGCAATCGTAAAGAAAGGCTCAGGCAAGGGATACGTCGTTTGGCCAACGGTCACTTCGCGTTCCTGCATCGCTTGTAGCAAGGCCGACTGCGTTTTGGGTGGCGTTCGGTTGATTTCATCGGCCAAAAGAATATTCGTAAACAACGGCCCTTCAACGAAACGGAAACTCCGATGCCCTGACGCGTCTTCGTCAAGGATCGTTGTGCCGGTGATGTCCGAGGGCATCAGGTCGGGTGTAAACTGAATGCGTTTGAACTCGACGTCAAGAATTTGCGCAATCGTACTGACCATAAGGGTTTTTGCCAAACCTGGAACGCCTTCAAGCAGGCAATGTCCCCGAGTAAAAATTGCTGCAAAAATCTGTCGAATAACATCTGACTGTCCAACGATCACTTTGTGCAGCTCGTCTTGCATGATGCGGCACTGCTGGCCGAACTCGTGCAACACTTCACTCAGGTTACGGACTTTCGGTTGCGGAGTATGGTTTGGTTGCACGGGGCGATTGTTGCTCAAAGAAAACCACCTAATTTGACTAAGCCGCTTACTTTTACATAAAGCGGAGATTGAACCCAAAACACCTTCATTTAATGCCAGATTTGATTAAGAGTGTGCCTTTAACCGTAAATGGCAACCGGGAACGTAGCGCAGTGGACCGGATCGAACGCACAGCACGGCATGTCCGGTTGCTTCACTTCGTTACGCTCCCGGCTACTATTGCGAACCCATGTTTTTTCCAGTTGAAGACACATTCTAAGCTAAAGATACCATTTTTCGACGGTTTTGTCCAGTCAGTATTAGACCAGTTTGTGCAGTCAGTATTAGACCAGTTCTCAAACCTTCCACCAAGCGTTGAGGTTGAATTCTCTGATTCCGCCGTTTTCAGCGGCGGGTGGAACAACATTCATTAACTAATTGTAAACTGTTGAAAATAAAATAGTTAGGCAGTTTGTGTTGTCCAATACAATACTGATTGTTTCACTGGAAAATGAAATATTATCACGATATTTGTTTACGGTTACATCACATTCCGAACAAAGGAGTATGTCTTAGATTACCCATTTTTATATTTTTCAATTGTGTACTTTCCTGTTTTTACAAATAAGCCGCCACCTAATCTGGTATAACCAGATTTTTTCCGCATAATTCTCTTCCGTGTGTGTTGCGTTCAACATCGGCGATACAATTTCGCCCGTCGCCACATTCTCAAGTTGTTCATCAATAGCAGCCCCAAACGCCAGCGCGTGGTTAATCACCGGTCGCTTACGTTCCCGGCTGCTATTGAAATGACCACGTTATTTATGCGTGAGTCCTTATTGGTCACTCCCATGCGTGTTGGGATAACTGCTTTGCGAAGACGGCTCACAAACAACGGAGAGAATGAGGGCTTTCTGTTCGGGGGGACCGTGGGTTTTTTACCGCGTCCGGATTTGTCGGCGAGCCGGGTGCGGATGAGTTTTTCGTTCATGGGCAGTCGCAACGTGGGATCGAGTCATTTCCAGAGTTCGTGAAACTCATCAAAGCGGTTTCGCCAAGTTGCGACGCGATGTTCTTCGATTCCGCATTGCGTTTGAATTTGTTTATTGGTAAAATATTCCGAGGACAATTTGTGCTCTGACTTGGAAGTCGTTTCCGGCTTTGTTACGTGAGCGAAGGATTTTCCGTAAAATATCGGTTTCGTGGGCATCCCATGTGATCGGTGCGGCACTGCTTGGTATGATGCTCTCCACCATGAAAAATGATGAACAAAAAAAATCTGCTCACCATTTTAACAAAAATTCGCAGTTTAACGAAAACCATTTTAACAACTTTGGAGGAGGCCTTATCCCTATCTTCTTTTCCCTCTTACCTCAACAAGGAGACTTCGATGTACAAAACAATCATACCGTTACTGTTCGCAATCCCGGTGCTGACTTGCAGCGCAATCATGGCGCAAGATCATGTTGCCGGTTCAAAGGGTTTTTTATGTACTCGCGAACCGGTTTGGACACGGAATATCTCGGCGAGGAATGGTTCGAGCTGACCAACATCTGCACCGATTATGCGGAAACGCTCGGTCTGGAAGCGTGGCTGTACGACGAAGATCGCTGGCCGAGCGGAACGGCGGGCGGCATGGTCACCTCGAATCCGGCGTTCAGTTTGCACTTCATGCGTTGTACGGTTTATTGCGCTGGTGGCACTGATGTCAAGCCGGACGATTTCGATTGGGATAATCCCGTGAAGTTACAAGGCGTGCGCGAACCGGAACTTGTCGCGGTCTTTGCGGCAGATGCGGACGGGATCAATTTCACCAATGCGGTGCGAATCACGCGGCAAACTCCGCGCGATTCTTATTCCGGCAAGACGCTTTTCGTTTTCAATACGGAGCGGCAAAACGACAGCAGCTTTTACAACGGTCATACGTATGTCGATACGATGAACCGCGACGCGACCGATTACTATACTCAAAACGGCAATAAATTGTATTTTTCACACTGTTGCCACCAGCGCAACAACAAAGCCACAGAGGCACGAAGATCAATTCTCTCTGTGACTCCGTGTCTTTGTGTGAGATAATTTTTGTAGGAAAAAACGGTAATTTGCTCCCGTTGACAGTATATCTCGCAATGTGTTATTACGTTTTTATTGATACCCCGTATTCTTTCAACATGGAGAAAAAAATGTCTATTTCACGACGTTCTTTTATGACGAATGCCGCACTCGGTGCCGGTCTGCTGGCGACAAATTCCGCAGTGGCCGCGCCGCAGGAAACCACCATCGCCGGTTTCGACGACAGGAAAACCGACATTGACGACAGCACGGTCTGGCAGCAGAAATTCGACCGCAAGATCAAAATAGGGCTCGTCGGTTTCGGCGTGTGCCAATTCGGAACGGCTTTCTCGTTGCAGAATCACCCGAATGTCGAAATCGTTGCGGTCAGCGACCTGTTCCCCGAACGCTGTGCTGCGATGGCACAAGTGGCTAAGTGCGAAAAGACCTATCCGTCGCTGGAAGAAATGGTCAAAGACGACGACATCGAAGCCATTTTCGTTGCGACCGATGCGCCCAGTCACGGACGCCACTGCCTCGAAGTGATGAAGCACGGGAAGCACGTTGCCACAGCGGTTCCGGCGACTTGGGGACATCTCGAAGAAGCGGACATGCTTTACGAGACTGTCAAATCAACCGGCCTGACGTACATGATGTTTGAGACCTCAACGTTTCACGACGACCTCTACGCCATGCGGCAGATTTACAATGCGGGTGGTTTCGGCAAGCTGATTTACAGCGAAGGCGAATATTTTCATTACTTTTCAACGCCGCTGGACAGTTACAAGGGTTGGCGAATCGGTTTGCCTCCGCAATACTATCCGACGCACAGCAACGCGTATTACATTTGTGTCACCGGCGGCAGTTTTACCGAAGTCTCCTGCATGGGCAATCGCGGCGTCGTCCCGACATTCATGCCGGAAAATAACGTCTATAAGAATCCGTTCGGCTCGGAAATCGCTCTCTTTCGCACCGATGAAGGAGGCATGGCACGCATGACCGTCGCATGGGACACACCCGGAATCGGCGGCGAAACCGGCCGTGTCAGCGGTCAGAAAGGTGCTTGGTGGAATCGTCCATTCAGCGGCCTTGCCGAATCCAACGAGCTGGTCAAAACCTTGAATCTGAAGAAACCGCCGCTTCCCCCGACGGTCGATCCCGGCGGACACGGCGGCTCGCACGGTTACCTCGGCCACGAATTCGTCATGGCGATTTTGGAAAACCGCAAACCGCTGGTGAATATTGCCTGGGCGTTGAATCTGACCGTGTCAGGCATCATCGCTCATCAGTCCGCTCTGAAAGACGGCGAACTGCTCAAAATCCCGCAATATACGTTTTAACCACAAAGGCGAGTAATTCCATGTTGAAGGGATCGGGTTCCGTGAGCGTGATCGGGTTAATCGTAAACCCAATGATAATAAAGGCCAATGTCGCAATACCGAGTAGGGTGCGGAACACGCCGATGGGTGGTTCGTCGTTCTGCGTCGGCGGATGACGCGGGTTCATCAGGAAAATCAGGAACAACATGATGAACCAGAACCAGGTTTGCGAAAAAATCACATACGCAACAATCAGCGTGTAAAGCAGCACCGAAAGAGCCGGTGCGCGTTTGCCCAATATGGCGTAAAAGACGTGCCCACCGTCCAACTGACCGAGCGGAAACAGGTTGAGCGACGTGAGAAACAGCCCGAACCAACCCGCCACGCCAATGGCATTGACGTGTATGGCCATTTCGTCGGGAATCGGACCAAACACCCAATGGCTGAGCCACTGTAACAGCAGCGGGTCGCCGAATTGCACAGAATGACCGACCATCGGGCCGACTTGAGCCTGCTGAACGCCGATGACGCAAAAAATCAAGGTCGGAACCAATCCCGCCAACGGACCGGAAATACCGACATCGAACAATGCCCGTCGGTTGGGAATGCGACCGTCCATTTTGATGATCGCTCCCATCGTGCCAAAGATCGCACCGGGAATCGGAAGCGGAATGAAATACGGCAAACTCGACCGAATGCGGTACCGTCGCGTTTGAATGTAATGCCCCAGTTCGTGGCAAGTCAGGATCGTCATCACGCACAGTGCGAAGAGTAACCCATAAGCCATTGAGCCCGACGACTCGCGACCGGCCAATGTGACCGAAACCCATGTGGCGAGATAAAGTATCAGCGGCTTTTGCCAATTCACTCCCTGAGGTTTCGGCGGTTGGGGACGCAAAACGATGATCGGCGGTCGGTCGGTTGTTCGGTCGGACGGATGAACCGTGACATCCGTCGGACTGCCGGACTGCGGCGAATCGGCTGCAAAATAATGAGCGAGCGCATCAAGCGAAGTTACGCGGATTTCCGTAGCGGGAATGACATCGGGCTGTTCGGGAGGCAACGGCTCTGAGTTGTACTCCGGCGACGCAAAAAACATATCCGCCGCATTCTCATCGGGAAAGAGAGATTTCTCAGGGTCGTGATTCGGTTGATCGGTCAAAGGGGCGGCCACATCGGCAAAATCTGAATTAACACAACAAACAAAAAATGCCGTAAATTGCGGCATCATGCAATCTACGACTGGTATTTACGATACGAAAAATGGGCAGAGGCGGGATAGAACCGCCAACACACGGATTTTCAGTGCATTGGCACTAATGCAACAAAACAAAACTAACACATTGTCTCATTAATATTTACGTCAAATGTATCCAGTATCAAAATACTATACGTATTTTGCGTATTTTACCAACTCGAACATGCTTATGTAATATCCACACATTTTGCCACACCTGTCCAAATAACCATAATTCCATTGTGCAGGCGTCCCCTATCTTTACACCAACAAATCAGCGTAACAATAACAATCATTTTAACCCTACCCACCCCCTTGGCAAGTACCCATGCTGACTGACAAGTCCCCACGACGCCACCTTAGTTTTGTGCATAAAAAAGTCCCTTGCCCGCGGAAAAATCTTTGAAATTATTTCCTTCATTTCGCTTGACAGGTTACTAAAATTGTAGTAACATGATGTTCTGACAATTGTCATAACTGCGGAAATGATCGCTCCGCACACTTCGATTTTGTAACAAAAGGCTGTCTCATGGCGAAAAAAATCAGCGTCAAGCTTAGTGAAGGCGAAATGGAGTTGTTGCAGCTTCTCTGGCGGCTTGGGCCGTCGCCGTTGTCGGTCGTGCATCAGAATTACGGTCGCACCATCGGCTACACGACGATTCAAACGCGGCTGAACCGCATGGTGACCAAAGGCGTGGTCGCGAAAAGCGACGATTACCCGGCCTTGTACTCGGCGACGGTCGAGACGGAGGACGCATCGGCGCGTTATTTCGAGATCATTCGCCGGGCTTGCGGCGACAACATCGCGCCGCTCGTTTCGCACCTGGCCAAAGGGCGACGGCTCAGTCCCGAAGAAATCGCGATGCTCAAACAGGTCATCGCCGAACACGAAACCGGAGGCCAACATGAGTGACATGGTATTTTTCCTCGACTGGCCGCTCGTGCGGACGACCTTGCTGTTGACCGTGGCCTGCCTGGTGGTGCTGTGCGTGCTACGGCGCAACGGCCACGGCGTTTTCGCACGATGCTGCTGGTGCGGTGTGCTGGTACTCGGCTGGTTCTGGCTGCAAATCCCGTGTCAAATTCCCTGGCACACAGAGGTATTTCACACGGAAGTATTTCACACGGAGGCACAGAGGCACGAAGAAAATCAGGTACGTCACGATGAAAGGATTGATTATGAAGAGAACATTCATCATGAAATTCAATCTCTTGGCGATCTTACCGTAAACACCGTACCAATCGTGTCACAGGGCGACGCGGCTAACATCAACCTCCGTGCCTTTGTGCCTCCGTGTGAAACTGACTTACGGGAAATCGCGTTCGACGTTTGGGGACTCGGCATGATCGTCATCGTCTTGCGGTGGTGTGTTTCGTATTGCCGGTTTTTATGGCGGTTGCGTCAAACTGTTCCGGCGGATGCCGAATCAACCGTCGAATGGGAAGCCGTTATCGCAGAACGGCGGCGGTCACGGCGTGACCGCCCTACCGAATGCGTCACGCCGGATTCCATCCCGATGTTCTTTGGCAACGGGCTTGGGCCGTCGCTGATTTGGACGTTACGGGGTTGGCGGCTGGTGGTGCCACGTGATCTTTGGGACGATCTGCCGCCGCTTGCCCGGTCGGGTATTTTGCGGCATGAGTTGGCGCATTACCTGCGTCGCGACGCCTGGAAATCGCTGGCGGTTCGCATTTTGGCACTGCCGCACTGGTTCAATCCGCTCGCGCACCTGGCGGTTCGGAAGTTCGACGAAGCGGCGGAGTGTCTTTGCGACGAAGCGGCCTACGACGACGGAGCGGAAAGTCGCCGTGCCTTTGCGGAAACCCTGCTTGTGTTACATGAATCGGAGGAACGTTACGTGGTCTTCCGGCCTGCGCTGCGGAGCAACGGCCTGAAATACCGCATTTCCCATCTCATGAATTACGAAAAACGAAAGGAGCTTTCCCCGATGAGAAAGTTTGCATTATTGACGATTGTCATGACCATGTTTGCCGTCCTGTTCGCCGCCGGACTGTTCCGCGTCGAACTCGTTGCCCGTCAGGTTGCGCTGGAGAATGAACAAACGCAAACGACGGAAGAACCAACAACAGCAGCCATGAACGATGTTAGCGTCGGGGCTTGCCCCAAGTTGGACAGTGAACAGTATGATCTGTCCGCACTTGAAACGACGAAAGACGACCCGCATAAATTGGGATTGTTTTTCACAGGTGAAAAAGACAGGTGGAACCCCGAAGAAGATACTTATCGAATCCGTGCGCGTGTTCTCATGCCGGACGGTTCACCCGCGGCCAATGTCAACGTGTTTTACTTTTTTGATTACAGTCGTGCCTGGGACAACACGGACGAAGACGGTTATTTCACAACGTCTCGTCCGCCGAGTACTACGGGTTCACGTCTGCTACGGGCGGAGTTTTGCCTAAGTGGTGTTTTTCCTGAGACAAAAGATGAATCCTGGCAATGGGCAGCCACTCCTTTTGCACTATCGGATTTGCCCAACCAACCGGAAGAAAAATTTGTCATCCGACTTCAAAAAGGCGTGAAAATCAATGGATTATTGACCACAGATGATGAAAAACATCAGGATTGGGAGTATTACAGAACTGTTACCATCAGACCATACATCACTGATAGTTTTAGTGGTGAAATTTGGATTAAATCGGTAACCCAAGACGGACAATTTGAATATTGGTTGGCTCCCGGCAAGTATTATTTTTATCCCGCAAGAACGCCTTGGGCGGCCAAAACGGAAGTGATGATCGAAGAAGGTGAAATCGAAAAAGCTGTAAACATGAACCTGCCGAAGTCCACCCAAGTGCGATTTATTCGCGAAGATGGATCGCCGATTTCACGTATTACTACATCACTGGCGTTGTTGACTCCCAACGGGACTGACTACTTAGGTCTCGGCGGTACTTCAGATGAAAGCGGCATAGCCACCTGTTATCTATCCCCCTTGGGAAACCTGATTAGCAGATTTGAGCGAGATCACAACGAAGGCTGTTTTCTCGGCATCGCAAATGAAGACCCAGCAGGTAAAAGCTACACGGTAACAATGCGACCGCTTGTTGACGGCAAGGTGCGATTGGCCGATCAGTCCGGCAAGCCGCTGGCAGGCATCGAGATGGAATACGATTTGGCCGTGCGTTGCGGGGATAAGGTACTGGCGGATGTTCACCGCCTCAAATCGCAAACGAACGCCGACGGTGAAGTCGAGCTGACCGGCCTGATACCCGGCGGCGATTATCTGCTGCGACTCCGCGGCCCTGTGGAAGAATCGGAATACCGGAAGAATATGGACAACAACGAACTCATACGAGCCTTACACCGCGAGCTCACTGGGCAACTCGTTGCCGTCCCGCTCACCGCCAAACCGGACACCACCCACAACCTCGGCACCGTAACGGTCGAATTGCCGGAATCGGGGGGAATAAATCCGTAATGAAGAAATGGCAGCCGAGAATGCGTGTGATCGGTTCCCGGCTGTCACCCACAAATTAAGGCTTGATGTTGTACTACTGTGCCCGTTGCATACTTATTATGTTGTCAGACACGACGTTTCGCAATATATTTCGTGTGCAGCAGGTGGTGCGAGATTTCGCCGAGCGGTTGGCCGAGGTATTCCTCGTACAGCTTCGTGACGTCCGGGTTGTGGTGACTCTTGCGGAGCGTCTTGCCTTCGTCTTCGGCGTAAATGGCCTTGATGCGTTCGTGGCGAACCTCGTTCGTCGTAAAACGCGGCTGACCACCTCCGCCGATGCAACCGCCGGGACAGCACATCACTTCGATAAACTGCCACGGTGCGGTGCCGTTACGAACCGCCTCGCAAACTTTCCTCGCGTTGGCAAGCCCGTGTGCGACCGCGACTTGAACGGTCACGCCTTCGAGAAATTTCCAATCCGACACGACGTTTTCCAGCTTCAGCGACGCTTCTTTGACGCCTTCCAGTCCGGCAATCGGCTCGACGTGCAGGTTTTCGAGCGGGAACTCGCGACCGGTCACGATTTCGTAAACCGTGCGAAGTGCCGCTTCCATGACGCCGCCGGAGTTGGCGAAAATGTCCGCCGCACCGGAACCCAGCCCCATCGGCGAGTCCATTTCTTCGTCCGGCAGGTTGATGAAATCGACGCCGGCTTCGGAAATCATGCGGCCAAGCTCGCGCGTCGTGAGCACGTAATCAATGTCGGAATAACCGGCGGCACTGAGTTCGTCGCGTTTGGCCTCGAACTTTTTCGCCGTACAGGGCATGATCGCCACGTTGACAATGTCGGCGGGATTGACCGCGTTTTTCCCGGCCCACCAGGTTTTCAGCAGGGCACCGAGCATCGACATCGGCGACTTGCACGACGAAATATTCGGCAGCAGTTCGGGGAACATCGATTCGACGTAGTTGATCCAGCCGGGCGAGCAACTGGTGAACATCGGCAAGATAACGTCGGCTTTACCGTCCACGAGCTTCTGCTTGAGGCGTGTGAGCAGTTCGGTGCCTTCTTCGAGGATCGTCAGGTCGGCGGTGAAGTTCGTGTCGAACACCGCGTTGAAACCGAGCCGACGCAAAGCCGCCGTCATGCGACCGGTGACAAGCGTCCCCGGTGCGAGACCAAAACATTCGCCGAGAGCCGCGCGAATGGCCGGAGCGGTTTGCACGATGACCGTTTTGTTCGGGTCGTCAATGGCCGTCCAAACGTCCTGAATGTGATCGCGTTCGGTGATCGCACCGACGGGACAGACGGTTGCACATTGGCCGCACTGGACACAGGTGACGTCGGCGAGTTGATGATTAAACGCCGGAGCGACGGTCGTTTCAAAGCCGCGCGACTGCGGCCAAAGAGCGGCAACGCCCTGCACATCGCCGCAAGTGGCCACGCAACGCCGGCATTTGATGCACTTGCCGGTGTCGCGAATGATGGCCGCCGTCGAAGCGTCGATGCACTTGTGCGTTCGGTCGCCGGGATATTCGACGTCCTGAATGCCGAGATCAGCGGCAATGGCACGCAATTCGCAGTCCTGATTGCGATTACAGGTTTGGCAATCGCCGTCGTGTTCCGAGAGCAGCAGTTCGACGATGGAACGCCTTGCCTGCCGCACCCGTGCGGAGTTGGTCAGCACCTTCATGCCTTCGGTGACGGGCAAGGCACACGACGCACTGAGCGTCCTGGCCCCTTCGATTTCGACGATGCAAACCCGGCACGCCCCTTGCGGCGAATGGCCTTCGAGATTGCACAGCGTCGGGATTTTCATACCGGCCTTCTTCGCCGCTTCCAGCACCGTCGCGCCTTCCGGCACCTCGACGACAACGTTGTTTATGGTGAGTTTGGTCATATTGGGCTTTCCTTTTGTAAAAAGTTTATGTGAGTTGTTTGTGGTTGGTGGTTAGTTTTTGTATTTGGTGTTTAGCCGAGCGTCTTGGACGCCGGTATGAAGTGAATCATGAGCCGGGAATGATTCGCATCGCAATTCCCGGATAAATACAGTAATGATTGTTTATTCGTGTGAACTAAAATTTATTCCCCAAAAAAGATTTTGACTTTCATCATTCGCTCACGGGTTTCGATTTTCATTCGCAGGTACTCCATGGGTCTGTCTCCTTTGATGCGGTTGCACGAACCACAAAGCAATTGAAAGTTTTCGTAATTATCCCCCCCGCCCTTTGACTTGGGTATGATGTGGTCGATTTCGAGATTGCGAATTTCAAAATCCTGTCCGCAAGCGTTGCATTTGCCCTCTTGCTGTTTGTACAACCGTTGTTTGACCGACTCGGACGGCATCACCTCTTTGAGATCGCTTCGTTTCGGTATCTGAGCCGTTGCGACAAAATCCTTAAAAAGCCCCGCGTCGTCACTCAAGCGTTGGATCAAAACTTTTGCCGCTTGTTTTTCGATGTCAATGCCGATCCATTTTCGTTGCAACTGTTGGGCGGCAACGCACGTCGTCGCACAGCCGCAAAACGGGTCCATCACGATGTCTCCTTCGTTCGATGAGGCCAAAATGATTCGTTTCAGCAGTGCAAGCGGTTTCTGCGTTGGATAGCCGGTATTCTCATTTTTGCTTCTTGCAACGATAGCAATGTCTCTCCACCATGTTTCAGGCACTTTTCCTTTTTCATCGATTTCTCTCGGTGCGCCGACAAAGCCCGACCCAACCAAACCCGATTTGTAGTTTTCTTTCGTTTTCTCACTATGAGGAAATCGAACACTGTCCAGGTTAAATATCCACTGATTTCCCTTGCTGTACCAAAAAATCGTATCGTGTTTTCGATTAAATTGCCGCATTTTCGGCGAACCGGGGCCGGTATAACACCAGATGATCTCATTACGGAAACCCTGTTTGCCGAAAATACTATCAAGCAGAAGTTTCAGATAATGGCTTGCCGTAGGATCACAATGGAGATAGAGTGAACCGGTTTCTTTAAGAATCCGGTGCATTTCGATCATTCGCTGCGACATATAGGTCAGATACGCCTTCATCGGTTTACCATGGATTTCACCGGAATTTGCAATATATCTTGCAAGTACGGGGAATTGATCGGCAAGCGCATCGAGATAATGTTCGTCAACATCTTGCCATGTCCACATGTCCTTAAAACTCGCACCGGCGGCTTTGCTGCCGACAGGTGCGGAATACGACCGCTTCGAGTTAAACGGCGGATCAAGGTAAATGAGATCAATCGACTCACTATTAAGTCCCGATAACACGTAGAGATTGTCATTCGTGTATAACGTATTTGTAAACCTTTTCTTTGTCATATTCGCATACGTATAAACGACTTTGATTGTTACTGCTTTGCAAAAAATCAAATTGGGAAAACACTACACTCACACAATCAGGGAATTGTGCTGCACTTCATCCCCGGCTCACTGCTGAATGATCTCCACTCTACCGGACAAGCGGTTTTTGTAGTTCAATCGTCGTATCGCCATTTGCATCTAGTTCTTTCGTCGGCAAACCGTTTTCCGGTTGTCGATTGAAATAGGTCAACAGTTCCGCCGTGTTCATGTTTTTGGTTTCGGCGTAGATTTTCGCCTGGATGTCGTTTTTCATCTTGACGCAATCAAATGTTTTTGTTTTATTCATCGTTTTCATCGATCAACTCCCTGGGGTTTCTGATTTCGATCACGGCATACATCACTTCACATTCTCCACTTTCTTGTGAAGAAACGACAAATCGTAATCGTCGGGATTGATTTCCTTCATCATGCGTCGGGCATTGTCGGCATGTTGACGGGTGTATGCCATGCGTTCTTCCTTCGTCATGTCCTTGGTTTCTTCGTAAATTTTTTCGCGAATCGCCCAAACCATTTCGAGCGGGTTGTCGGAATTGATGTCATATTCAGGCATGAGGTAATTCTCCTGTGAAAACTTCAGGGGTCACGATCTGAATCGTTGGATAATGGTTTTCAAAATTCACGGCATTGACGCGATCAATCGTCCATGCACGCACAAGATGTTTCATGTTCCAACTCACGATAAAATCGCATCGTGCGGACACGGCATACGCAACATGGAGCAAATCATTGATGTGTTTTTTACTCAAAACTTCCGCAGCGATGTACAATAGCGCAAGATCGTCCGCTTCTTTCCGTTCCGGCACTTCGATTGCACGGATGGACTCTAAAACCGCAAGTGATCGCTCGCGGATCATTTCCGGCGCATGGTCGATTTCTTCCAGCGAAACAGGCGAAATGATGACTTCATAATCATCAGGCTGTTCCACCATCATGCGAAAGAACTCTTTCGTGATTGCTTCCTTGTCGGGAAGGTGCGGAGCATCGATCGTACTGACGACCGATGTGTCCAAATAAATGCGTAATTTGCGTTTGTTGATTTTCATTATATATTTTTAATACATCTCTTTCAAGCAACATTTCGGCGGTCACGAGTTGCAGGTCGAGTTCTCCCTTTCCGTGACCGCCGCAAGCGTGTGTGGAGATTGTTCGTTTGTGGTTGCCAATGTCTTTGCCCTGTAAGGGCTACATATCATAGCCCAGGGCAAGCGCGCCCATTTCAGTATTGGGGCCGCGCCGCCCTGGGTGACGGTCGCACGCTAAAAATATTATTGCCGCCCTGTAAGGGCGTGACAAAAACATATTTCAACGTTTCAATAATTCGGCAACGACGGTGTGTTTGTTTTTCAGTGCGATAGTTACCGGTGTTTCGCCTTCGTCATCTGGTTCTTGCGTATTGACACCTGCATTGATTAACAACCGACAAATTTCCGCGTTGCCGTTTCCAGCGGCGAAATGAATTGGACCTCTTCCGTAGGCGTCTTTTACAGTGGCATCCGCGCCGATTTCAAGCAAGTAACAAAACACATCGGTTTGATTATCCATCGCTGCGTAATTGATGACGGAGGTATTGTCAAGACCACAGGCATTCATATCGGCACCGGCTTCGATCAGCAGTTTGGCGATTTCCAGTTGCCCTTCTTCAACCGCCGCATGTAAAGGCGTGTCATCATCCTTATTTCTCGCAATGACGGAGGCACCGTTTGCCAGCAGGAAACGCACCATTTCCAATTGGCTACAACTTGCCGCTTCGTGCAGGGCGGTTTTTCCATATTGGCCGACATCGTTGATCTGCACGAGTTTTTCATCCAAGTATTCCTGAATGAGTCGAAGATTGTTTTTCCTTACAGCTTGAATGAATTTATTAATTGGCTTACGACCTTCGCGAAAATCATGGATGAATTTATATGCAACAATACTGATTACCGCCAAAAATATTCCGACAAAGACAATAACAAATAGTATCGTTTGAATGGTATTCCATGTCATATCGATAGTTCCTTTTGAAATGGTTTGTCGTAATCTTCGTTGCTCGTTGTTCCCTTGCCCTTACAGGGCGGCAGGGTTATTAGGAGGGATTCGTTACCCAGGGCGGCGCGGAGTACCGCTTGCCCTGGGCTATGATATTACAGGCTTACAGCCTGTTTTCGCTTTGCGTTCTGTGTCTTGTACTCCGTTCCAATTTTACCGCAAATGCCGGGTTTGCTACCGCGTTTTCGTAACATAAAGCCGCGATTTTATGTTCAACGAATATCCCGGCGGGTTTAAAATTGATCGCGCCGTGATATTCGAGTATCAAATTTTGGTATTCGAGTATCTCGCGGTGATATTCGAGTATCAGGTTTTGGTATTCGAGTACCGCGCCGTGATATTCGAGTATCAAATTTTGATATTCTTGTATCTCGCGGTGATATTCGAGTATCAGATTTTGATATTCGAGTATCTAATTTTGATATTCTTGTATCTCGCGGTGATATTCGAATATCCCACGATCGCGGGTTTTTGTAACGAAAACAACAAATTTGGCGACAATAATTGCGCTAGTGGCATGAAAAACAATAATTCCGGCACAATTATCTAATATCTAACTCTTATTCGCCGATTTCAGTTTATTCTTCTTCAATATACAAATCCGTCGGTTTGTATCCATTGCGTTCTTTCTCGGCTTCCCGGCGGTGAATGTCGGCGAGAGAATCTTCCACGGAATGAAATTGTCGCAAATAATCGCTTAACGCCTCGACCGTCGGATACTTTCTTGCGTTTGCGTCACGATGTTTGCGCAACCAAATGAGAGGGTCGCCTTCATCCGGTTGATTCCAAAGGTTCTGTTCGGTGATGTTTATCATGTCTCTTCTTCCTCCATCAGATTTTCCAGTAGCAGAAATTGTTCCGGTGTTGTAATATAGGGAGTTTTCAAATGTAAGCCAAGGATGATTTCTTCGAGTTGACGTCGTTTCTGTTGATTGGCGATGATTCAAGATAGATTTTTAGTTTTGTCATTTCATCTCAAATTCTATCGATTGGCATAAAAAACAACAATTCCGGCACGCAGATGACACTGATTGGACTGATTTTCGCGGATCAATCCAAAAAATCTGCGAAAATCATGTCTGATCTGCGTCATCTGCGTGCTAAAAATATCCCAAACTATCTCTTCCCGTAATCGCAACGCAGACAGCGGCAGGCCTGGCGCACGGCGACGGGTTCCGTCCAGGGCAGTTCCACTTCGTCGAAGTTGTACCGCCGGCGTTCGACCGGGATCGTGTTCGGCTTTTCACGCGGTTCGTCGATCGGGTCGGCATCGGGGTCGAAGGGTACGTCGAGCGGCTTGGTGTCGCGCCAGAACGGATTGGCCGTTCCGTTGCACAAGGCGTCGATGCCCACCGCCGCACGTTCTCCCGCCGCAATCGCCTCGACCACCGAGGCCGGGCCGGTCACCACGTCGCCGCCGGCAAAGAGCCACGGGACGTTCGTCGCGCCGGTCACCGGGTCGATGCGGGCAAACTCACGCTGCTGATCGAGCGGAACGTCCACCAGTTTTCCCAAATCAACAGACTGTCCAATCGCCGTTAGGATTTGATCCGTCGGAATGACGAAGGCTTCGGCCTGAGCTTTTTCCGGGCGTCGGCGACCGCTGCGGTCGAACTCACCCAAACGCATCGGGGCGCATTCGAGGCCGGTGACCTTGCCGCTTTTGTCGCATTTCACGGCAAGCGGCGCGGTCAGCACCATGAGGCGAACGCCTTCCAATTCGGCTTCTTCGATCTCTTCGTCGTAGGCCGGCATCGCGTCGCGGCTGCGGCGATACACGACCGTCACCGACTCCGCGCCGAGTCGCAAAGCGGTGCGTGCCGCGTCAATCGCCGAGTTGCCGCCGCCGATGACGATAACGTTGTTGCCCACCGGAGCCGAACCTCTCATATTATATGTGCGAAGGAACGACATGGCGTCGTCGATGCCTTCGGCGTCCGCGCCGGGAATGTTCAGTTTCACGCCGTCCGGTGCTCCGACGGCCAAAAAGACGGCGTCGTAACCCTGGCCGCGCAGTTGTGCAAGCGAAAAGTCCTTGCCAAGTGCGGTGCTGGTGCGAATTTCGACACCCATGCGTTCGATCATACGCACTTCCCTCGCGACAATTTCCCGGGGTAGTCGATAAGCCGGTATCGTTTGGACCAACATTCCGCCGGGACGCTGTTCGCTCTCGAAAATCGTCGGCTTGTAGCCGAGCCGTGCGAGGAAGTACGCACACGAAAGTCCCGACGGGCCGGAACCGATAATGGCGACCTTGCGTGCCGCGTTGCTGGCGTTTTCGTAAATTTCCGGCACCTGCATGACGACTTCCTGATCGACCAGGAAACGTTTGACCGCGCGAATCGACACGGATTCGTCCAACAGGCTACGGCGGCA
>Ga0082212_10002742_pt1 | contig 25393 bp, 19 predicted proteins | sample TergutNt197P3_FD_71548 | JGI IMG/M metagenome (GOLD analysis project Ga0082212, IMG submission 71548) | Neocapritermes taracua P3 segment gut microbial communities from Petit-Saut dam, French Guiana - Nt197 P3 | ecosystem: Host-associated > Arthropoda: Insects > Digestive system > Gut ...
GCGCCGCGGGGGTCGGGGGGCTTTTCTTCCGCGCCGCCGCCGTCCTCGCCGTCCTCGGGGTCGGGGTCGGGGTCGGGGTCGGGTACAGCCGGGTTGTTGATACAGTGCTGGCAGAAGGCGTTGACCGGCGTTTTGCCGTCGGGTCCTACCGACAGGACGCGGTAGCGCGGCTCGTCGTCGGCGCCGGCGGCGGCGGCGGCCGCCTCCTCCGGAGCCTCATCGGACGCCGTTTCGGATTCGGGGCCTTGCCAGCGCCGCAGGGTGTATTGCTCGTCGCCCAGCGGGAAGCCGGGGATGGGCGCCCAGCGGGTGATATCCATCAGCGCGATCGTTTTGCGCATCAGCGGCCCTTCCGGGCAGTACGGCGTCGCCAGCTGGCTCGATATGGCGCAGACCTCCACCGATCTGTGAACGTTGCAGGTGGAACGGGGGATGTCGTCCTTGTCCAGTATGCCGACCGAGGTGCGCGCCCCTCTCGGGTCTAAGCGGCAGACGTCGCTGGCCGGCAGGCCGCTGTCCAGGCAGAAGCTGAACGTCTCGATCCCGTCGGGCCGTTCGAACTCCTTCCGCTCCAGATCTTCATGCGCCCTTGACATCACCTGCCGCCACATATGGAGGGCGGGGTTGCCGGCGCCGGAGGTGTTATAGTAGTTCATATCCCGCCCGATGTCGTAGCCGAACCAGCAGACGGCGGTGTAGTAGGGGGTATACCCCGCGAACCAGCGGTCTTTGTTGGCGCTGGTGGTGCCGGTCTTTCCGGCGACCGGCATATTGTCCAGCCTGGCCCGCCGCCCGGTGCCGGCCTCGACGGCGTTTATCAGGCAGGTTTCCATATAGAAGGCGGCTTTTTCCTTGATGACGGTGGTGGGGGCGGGCCTGTTTTCATAGACGATCCCGCCGCTCTGGTCGGTGATGTGGGTATAGGTGCGCGGCTTGTTCCGTACGCCGCCGTTGGCGATGGCGGCGTACGCGCCGGTCATGTCGCGGACCGTCACGCCGATCGTCAGCGCGCCCATCGACAGCGGGGCGTTGACCTTGTCGGTGTCGGTCTGGTTGCCCACCGTCCGGCTCTCGACCAGGCCGGACAGCCCGAAGCGGTCCCGGCCGTATTCGAAGGATTTGTCATAACCCACCATCTCCACCACTTGGGCGGCGACGGTGTTTTTTGATTCGGTGACGCCCCGCAGGATGTTCATATGCCCGTCGTAGCCGACCGGGGAGTTTTTCGGCCAGCCGCGGCCGCCCTCGTTGCGGATCGGCAGGTCGTCGATCGGCGAAAAGGGGGTAATCAGCCCCAGGTCGAACGCGGGGCCGTAGACGGTCAGCGGCTTGATCGAGGAGCCGGGCTGCCGCCGGGCCATCGTGGCGCGGTCGAAGACGGAGTTGCCCACCTTTTCCCGCCCGCCGATCTGCGCTAGGATGTCGCCGGTCCTGTGGTCGATGACCATCATCGCGGCCTCGGGCGGCTCCGCGTCGGGGGAGTCGGGCCAGCAGGAATCGTCGGCCCACACGGCGTCCATGATCGACTGCAATTTGAGGTCGACGCAGGCGTAAATGTTGACGCCGCCGGCGTAGATGACCTGCCGCGCCAGAGCGGGACTCCAGTCCTTTGCTTTCACCAGGTCGGCCTCCGCGTCGCGGAGGATCTGATCGACATACCACGACCGGAGCCTCGCGCCCCAGTCGCCCTCGCGCCGCGCGAACGTCAGCGGACGGTACTTTTCGATGTTATACTCATGCCGGTCGATCAGCTGCTGCTCGTGCATGACGAACAGGATGACCTCCTGCCGGCGCTTGTTGTTTTTCGGGTTGGAGTAAGGGTCGTAGACGGAGGGGTTGTTGGTGACGCCGACCAGCGCGGCGCATTCGGCCAGCGTCAGTTCGTTCAGGTCCTTGCCGAAATACTCCTCCGCCGCCGTCAGGATGCCGTAGCAGCCCCTGCCGAAGTAGACCGTATTGAGATACCCCTCGAGGATATACTCCTTGCCGGCGGTCCCGGGGTATTTGCGCTCAAACGCCAGCGCCCGGAAAATCTCCTGGAGTTTCCGGGATACGGTGGCGTCTTTCTCCTGGGTGAGGTTTTTAATCAGCTGCTGGGTGATCGTCGAGCCGCCGAACTGGCTGGAATTGGATTGAAAGAGGGTGTAAAACGCGCCGATCGTCCGCTTCCAGTCCACGCCGTCATGGGTCCAGAAGTTCCGGTCCTCCACGGCGACGACGGCGTCGATGATCGTCCGGGGTATATCTTTATAAGGCACCCAGACGCGGTTTTCTTTCCCCGAGAGGCTTTCCAGCAGGATATACTGGCCGGGGTTATCGGGGTCGTTGGCGTAGATGTGCGAGGTGAGGTCGAGCGAGAACTGCCCCGGGTCGAAATCGGTATCGACGTCGAGATACTTCGTGACGTAGATCGCGCCGAAGACGCCGATGATTACGCCGGTGAGCAGCCCGATCAGCAGCCCGATCAGCAGGATGCGGGCCAGCACGCCTATCACCGCGCCGAACATCCGCGATACCCGCCTGACGCCGGGCTTGATTTCCGGGCTGAGGACTTTTCGCCCGGCTTTCTTGAACGGGCGGCTTACGGCGGCGAAAAAGCCTTTGACCTTATCAAGGATTTTTTTCAAACGGGGACGCCTCCTTTAGCGGGTTGGCCCTATTATACCGAAAATCCCCGGCGCTGTCAATGTGGCGGTTGCGGCGGGGCCGGATCTATGGTAGAATAGAGGGAAAGAAGGGTAAAGGAGCGGTACCATGAAACGATTATACAGAAGCGCGGCGGCGGTTTTGCTTTGCATGATCCTGACTCTGCCGGCGTTTGCCGCGGGTGCGGGGGCGCTTTCGCCCGAAGCGGCCGATGAGGTGGCCCGCGCCGTTTCGCTCGGGCTTGTGCCGGACGGCTTCGCCGAACGGTATCAGGAGCCGGTGACCCGCGCGGAGTTTTGCGCGCTGACGGTGGCCGCCTATGAGGGGCTCATCGGCGAGAAGACGATGGCGCGCCGGGAGTTTGCCGATACCGACGATCTCAATATCCAGATCATGGGCGGGCTGGGCCTTGTCGCCGGGGTGGGCGGCAACCGGTTTTCGCCCGGCGGCCTGATGACCCGGGAGCAGGCCGGCGTCATATCCTGGAAACTCTTTGACGATCTATGCTGTCTGCCGGACGGGGATGAGAGCGTCTATACATACGCGGACGGGGCGGAGGCGTCCCCGTGGGCGCGGGACGTCATTACCCACTCGCGGATCGCCCAGGTCATGGCGGTGGCCGACGGCGGCGCGTTCCGGCCCAAAGAGGCGCTGACGGCCGAGGAGAGCATAACCGCCCTGCTAAGGCTTTACGACATCATCTCCCAATGCAGCGAGCATGAGACGACGCTGTTGATGGAGTATACCGCGCGGCTGTTCCGGCTGATAAACGCCCAGCGGGACAAGGCCGGGGCGGAGCCGCTTGAGGCCATGCCGCTTCTGCACGCCGCCGCGATCCTGCGGGCGGTGGAGTTGCAGGAGCATTTTTCCCACGCCCGCCCCGACGGCAGGGGTTACGCCACCGTGCTGGCCGATCTGGGGCTGGCCCACACCGTACACGGCGAGAATCTGTTCGGCGGATGGGAACAGAACGGCCCGGACAAGGTCCTGGCGTTCTGGATGGGCGAAGAGCATTATCAAGCCAACCTCTTGGGCGAACGGTTTACCGAAGCGGGCGTCGGGATCCATCTGGACCATGACGGCTATCTGTATTGGGTCCTGCTCCTGCTGGGGCCGGATCAAGAATAGGAAGGAGCGCCGATCGTATGAAATCAACCCGCCGCGTCGCGGCCCTGTTTTTGGCTCTGGCGCTTATGATCGCGCCGATGGCCTCCGCCGCCGAGGCCGCCCCGGCCGCCTGGGCGGCGGAGGGCGTTACCCGCGCCATCCTTCTTGGGATGGTGCCGGAACATCTGCAATCCCGCTATAACCAGCCCGCGACCCGCGCCGAGTTCTGCGCCCTGGCCGTCGCGGTGTATGAGAAGGTCATCGAGGAGGAGATCCTCGAGCGCCGGTATTTCAGCGACACCGACGATATAAACGTGCAGAAGATCGGCGGTCTCGGCATTGTCAGCGGCAAAGGGGAGAGCGTTTTCGCCCCCGGCGACAAGCTGAACCGCGAGGAGGCCGCGGTCATTCTGACCAAGACGCTGGCGCTGCTGGATGTGCCGCTCAGGCCGGCCCCCCCTGGTCATATGGAGGCGTTTGCCGACCGGGCCGAAATGTCGGCGTGGGCGCTGGGCGCCATCGGGGAGATCTCCACCGCCACGATCATGAACGGCACCGGCGGCGGCCGGTTTTCGCCGAAAGGCAGCTATGAGATTCAGCAGTGCATCTTCACCCTGCTGAAGGTATACGATCTGGCGATGGAAGCCAACGAAAGCCAGACGGCGACGCTGCGGGAATATTCGCTGAAGGTGGTCGAACTGGTCAACACCGAGCGGGCCAAAGAGGGGTTGGGCGCCTTGGCGACCTCGGAACTCCTCCACGCCGCCGCGTCGATCCGGGCGGCCGAGGCGGAGATCCACTGGTCGCACGAGCGCCCCGACGGAAGAAGCTTTGCCACCGTCCTGGTCGAACTGGCCATACCGTACAGGGGGGCCGGGGAAAACCTCGGCATGAACTACAAAACGCCGGAGAGCGTCGTCGACGGATGGATGAATTCCCCGGGACACAGGGAGAACATCATGCGGGACGCCTTTGGCAGGATCGGCGTGGGCATCCATGTAGCCGAGGACGGAACGATCTACTGGGCGCAGCTGTTTACCGATTAGGGCGACGGATATGCGGGTTATCGCGGTGGACTACGGGGACCGGCGGACCGGCGCGGCGGTCAGCGACAGTATGCGCTCCCTCGCCGGCGAATGCTTTGTCATCGACGAGCCGGACGCGGGCAGGCTGGCCAACCGGCTCGAGAAGGAATATAACGCCCGCGGCGCGGACACGCTGGTGCTGGGCAATCCGCTGAACATGAACGGCACCGCCGGGCCGCGCGCCGAAAAGACGGCGAAACTGAAAGTGATGCTGGAACGGCGCGGGCTGCGGGTCGTCCTTTGGGACGAGCGCCGCACCACCGTGGAGGCGGACCGCATTTTGACCGATACCCGAAACCTTGGCCGGAAACGGAAGGAAAAGATCGACGCGGTCGCGGCGTCACTTCTGCTCGAGGGGTTTTTGCTGGCGGAAAAAAACCTCACGAAAGCCGATCAGGGCGGTCAGGACGCCGAAACCGGCCCGTAGCGGCGCGGAATCAAGCCGGGTGGCGAGAAACGCCCCCAGCAGCGCGGCCGGGAGTCCCGCCCCGATCGCGCAGAACGCCTCCCGCCACGCCACTTGTTTGTTCTTGATATGCCCCGGCATCGACCCGGCGGCGCAGAGGGGAAAATAGAGCAGGTTGACGCCCTGCGCCGCGTGCTGTTCCAGCCCGCCGAAAGCGGTCATCCAGATCATCAGCAGGATTCCGCCGCCGAGGCCGAAGCCGCTCAGCACCCCGGTCAGCGCTCCGGCCGTGACCGGCGCCCAAAACCCGTCAAGGACGCCGCCCGTTTCCCACCGGAAAAACTGGCGGGCCGCGCCGAGCAGCAGCAGCAGGCCGAAGCCCCGGCGAAGCCAGCCGGGCGCGGCTTTGGCAAAGAGGAAGCCGGCGAGGAAGCCGCCGGCCAGGCCGCCCAGCGCGTAAGGCCAGGCGGCGGGCCATATGAGCCGCCCGTTGGCGGCGTAAACGGCCGCGCTGACGGCGCAGAGCGGCGCGATGCAGAAGACCGACGTGGCCATCGCCTTCTTCGCGTCCAGTTTCACCCAGTCGCGCAGCAAAGGGACGAGCAGCGCCCCGCCGCCCGCCCCGAGCAATCCGCACAGAAGCCCCGCGCCGGTTCCGGCGCAGACGCTTTTTACCGCCGCCTGACGCGGCTTGTTATCATTCTCCATAAGGGGAGTATGGACCTTTTCGCGGTCAATATACCCCAGACGGCCGGACCGGCGCTGCGGGCGGCGGCCTTGTTAAACGGCATCCGTTCCATATCGGCGTAAAAGCGGTCGCGGTTTTTGTGCCTTTGGGGGATGGTGACCAGCGCCGCGTTGTAGTCGCGCAGCGCGTCGGGCGGGATCTCGCGGACAATGGCGCGTCGGACCAGCGCCTCCATCATGTCGCGCCCCTTTTGGGTATGCGCCAGCACCAGCGACGCGCCCTTGTCGTCGTAGAGTTCGGGGATGTGCTTCCGCCCGCCGGGGAAGCTGCCCAGCGTCAAATCGCTGCCGCGCCGCTCCTCGCGGTGAGGGCAGTTGTAACACTCCGGCATCAGGCAAAGCCCCGCGCGGTAGACCCGCAGGAACGGGTCGCGTTCGACCGGCACCTCGTATGTACCGCTCTCCGAACCGACCCGCACGGTGGCGCGGCCCAGTCCCATCGGCTTGCCGGACATATCGACCGCCGTGGCCGGGGCGCCGTTTTTCTCTTCCACATATTTCAGATAGGCCGCGAAAACCGCCGGGTCGGCCGCCCCGCCGCAGACCATGTCGGCGGTCAGCAGCATCGGATGGTCCTTGCCGTCCAGGCGGGCATAAAGGCGGGCGATCTGGCAGGCGGTGCCGGTGAACAGGACGGGCTTTTGCCGGTGGAGGCAGGAGACGGCCTGACCGTAGATCTCCTCCGTCTCGCCGTGGGCGTATTTGACGCCCCGCATCGGGACGCACTCCGGCATCCGTTCGGCTTTGGCGTGGACGGTCTCAAATTTGCCGTTATACCTCGCGCCGAAGACCACGCCGCCCCGCCCGACCGTTTCCTCGCAGAGCAACGTGAAAACGCCGCCGGCGGCGCTGGCCGCGCGGATATTCTCATTCGGGTTGACCACTCCGTAGGCGTGGACGCGCGGCGCGAACTGGATGACGCTCGGCGCGCGCTCAAGGGGAAGGTCGAACTCCGGCAGAGGCTCCAGCTTGGGCAGGGAATCTAAATTTATCAGCGGTTCCGGTTCGGCGGTTATGTCCGGCTCAACACTCGGTTCCGGCTCCGGCGCGGAAGGCGGTTCGGCCTCCGCCTTTGGCAGGACCACGTCGGCAAATCCCGCCTCGCGCAGCGCGGCGTACGCCTCTTTGTCTCGGGCAAAGATCAGGTCGAAGAGCGGCAGCACCGAATGGCACCGCTTGACCCACGCGGTCTCGCAGCCCCAGAGTGCCAGTTTGCAGCCGGCCTTTTTGGCGGCGGTGAGATACGCCTTGAACTTCGGCTCGCCGCCGTGGAGGGCCACGTCGGCGTCCTCCACGATCTGCTTGAAACTGGAGTTGACGAACATACTGAGCGGGGCGTCGTAATCTAACAGTTCCGCCCGCCCGAAAAAGCGCGCGACTCGCGCCCGCTCACCGTCGAAATGTCCAAAAAGCAGTATTTTGATAATCATCACCGAGGACATGATAGCATATCCGGTTAAAAACGTCAAGAGATAGGGAAGAGTACCGATGATTTTTCAAGCCGCTTCCGGGAAACCCGCCGATTTTCTGCTCCTATCCGGCGACAGCTGGGTGGACCACCCGTCCTCCGGCGCGGCGGTGATCGCCCGCGTGCTGGAGGCGGAGGGGTATACGGTTGCCTATCTGGCGCAGCCGGAATGGAAGGACTTGCCGGCCTTCGGCGGCATACCGCGTCCACGCTTGGCGGGGCTGGTGACGGCCGGGATGATGGATTCGATGGTGGCGAATTACACCGCCGCCAAAAAGCGGCGCGGGGAGGCGGGACGCCGTCCGGATAGGGCAAGCATCGTCTACACCGGCCTGCTGAAAGCGGCCTTTCCGGGCCTGCCTGTGATCCTCGGCGGGCTGGAGGCGTCGCTGCGCCGCTTTGCCCATTACGACTACTGGGACGACAAGGTGCGCCGCTCGGTCCTCGCGGACTCGGGCGCCGACGTTTTGGTCTACGGCATGGGAGAACGGGCGGTGCGGGACCTGGCGCGGCAGCTGGATAAAGGAGAATCCCTTTACACGCGCGGGGTCTGCGTGATGGCGGACAAACCGCCCGAAGGCGCGGTGACGCTGCCGCCGTTTGAACAGGTGGCGGGCGACAAACGCGCTTACGCCAAAGCCACGATGCTGGAGTACCGCGAACACGACCCGGTCCGGGGACGGACGCTCTGCCAGCGGCACGGGGACCGTTTCCTCGTATGCGCCCCGCCCGCGGCGCCGCTTTCCCCGGCGGAACTGGACTTCGCCGCCGGACTGCCGTATACCCGGGAGCCCGCCGTCAAGGCCATCGAGGAAGTGCGCTTCTCGCTGATCCACAACCGGGGCTGTTTCGGCGGGTGCCACTTCTGTTCGCTGGCGTTCCATCAGGGGCGGACCGTCACGTCGCGGAGCCACGCGTCGCTGCTGCGGGAAGCGGAGGCGCTGACCGGGCTGCCGGATTTCAAGGGGTATATCCACGACGTGGGCGGCCCGACGGCCAATTTCCGCGCCCCCGCCTGCAAGAAGCAGACGCGGGCGGGAAGCTGCGCCGACCGGCAGTGCCTGACGCCGAAGCCCTGCCCCAACCTCGACGCGTCGCACGAGGATTTCCTCTCGCTGCTGCGCAAACTGCGGGCGCTGCCGGGCGTGAAGAAGGTCTTCATCCGTTCGGGGATACGGTATGACTATCTGATGCTGGCGGAAACCGATACGAAACGCGGAGGCTCGCCGCTGGAGGAGTTGGTGAAGCACCACATCAGCGGCCAGCTGAAAGTCGCGCCGGAACACTGCGTCGGCCATGTGCTGGACCTGATGGGCAAGCCGCGCTTTGCCGCGTACCGCGCGTTTGCCAAGCGGTATGACGCGCTGAACGCCAAAGCGGGCAAGAAGCAGTTTCTGGTGCCGTATCTCATCTCGTCCCACCCCGGTTCCCGCCCGGAGGACGCGGCGGAACTGGCGCTGACGCTGAAACGGATGGGGCGGCGGCCGGAGCAGGTGCAGGACTTCTACCCGACGCCCGGCACGATTTCAACCTGTATGTACCACACCGGCCTTGACCCCCGGACGATGAAGCCGGTGTATGTGGCGAAAACGCCGCATGAAAAGGCGATGCAGCGCGCCCTGCTGCAATGGTTCCTGCCGCAAAACCGGCAGCTGGTGATCGAGGGGCTGCGGAAAGCGGGGCGGGCCGATCTGATTCCGGTGCTGCTGCCCGCTAGACGCCCGCCGAAAGGGAACCGGAAATGATTTTTTCCAGCACCGCCGCGTCGGTGACCGGCGCCAGACAGGTGTTGTCCCGGCAGACATAGGCCGCCGGCGCGGCGCTTCGCCCGCTCTCTTGCGTCTCATCCAACCGCACCGTCATAAACGGCTGGAACCCGCGCAGGGAAGCGCGGAGCGCCGTCAGCCCGTCGCCCGGCGTCAGGGTGACGTCGGTCCCGCCGTCATCGCCGTGCAGCAGGGCGGCCATCATCCACGCGTGGGCTTCGGGGTTCGCCTCCAGCTGGCCGGACAGGCTCTCGATCAGGCTCTGACGGTATTCCTCCCAGAAGGCGTCACCGGTCAGCCGCGCCAGACGCAGCATACAGTGCGCCGCGACCGACTGGCCCGACGGCGTAGCGCCGTCGTGGGCGTTGACGCCGCGCATGGGGAGGTCGGCGGCGTCGGAGTAGTAGAGCAGCCCGTTTTCGCCGGAAAAGGTTTCGACCATCAGGCCGCCCAATGAGCGGGCTTCGTCGAGCCAGCGGGAATTGAGCGAGCTGTGGTAGGTCTCAAGCAGCGCCCACAGCGTATACGCGTAGCCGTCCAGCGTCGCGTGGATCCGGCTGCCGCGGACCGCCGTCAAGCCGCGCCCGTCGCGCAGGTTTTCCAGGATGAATTGCGCGCACCGCTCCGCCTCCCGGGTATACGCCGACTCTTCCAGCGCCCGTCCGGCCTTGGCCAGCGCGGCCGCCGTCAGCGCGTTGGAGGTGAGCAGGATCTTTTCGTCGCGCAGAGGCGGGACGCGGAGGGAGCGCACCGTCAGCAGTTTGGGCAGGGTGATGGCGGCGAAGACCATATCGTCGCCGCCGAGCGGCATACGGATCAGGTTGGGGATACTCATCCCCTCAAAGTTTCCGCCGGGCGTGACATCATAGAGGAAGCAGAAGCGGGAGCCGTCGGCGTCGCCCAGCACCGCCTTGACCTGCTCCGGCGTCCAGCAGTAGTATACGCCTTCCGCGCCCTCGCTGTCGGCGTCCCGGGCGGTGTAAAACCCTCCGGACGGCGCCGCCATTTCCCGGAAGATATAGGCGATCGTTTCCCGGACGACCGGCGCGAACTCACCGGTCTTTTCATAGCATTCGGTATACGCCATGCAGAGAAGGGCGTTGTCATACAGCATCTTCTCAAAATGCGGCACCAGCCACATCCGGTCGGTGGAATACCGGCAAAAGCCGCCGCCCACATGATCCCGGAGACCGCCCGCCGCCATCGCGGCCAGCGTATGCCGCACGGCGCTCCAGACGGGACTGTCCATCGGCTCCCGGTACGCCTTGCGCATCAAAAACATCAGGGTGTGCGGCGACGGAAATTTCGGCGCGCGTCCGAAGCCGCCCCAGCGGGCGTCATAGGTTTCCATCAGGGTATTTGCGGCCTCTTGCGGAAGGGCGCGGCCGCGGCCTGTCAACGGCGCGCCGTGGGCGCCGCGCCCTACAGGGTCTTCTTGAATATGCGCGAGGATACGGCCGGCCGACGTTTCCAGCTTTTTGCGGCTGCGCCGCCAGTTTTCCGAGAGGGTGGCGAGCAGCGTGAGGAACCCCGCGCGGCCGCCCCGGTCATGCTTGGGGAAATACGTTCCGGCGTAGAAGGGTTTTTTATCCGGCGTGAGAAACGCCGAGAGCGGCCAGCCGCCGCCGCCGGTGACCGTCATGCAGGCCAGCATATACAGATGGTCAACGTCGGGCCGTTCCTCGCGGTCCACCTTGACCGAGATGAAATCACGGTTAAGCGCCTCGGCCACCGATGGGTCGGTGAAAGACTCCTTCTCCATGACATGGCACCAGTGACAAGTGGAATATCCGATACTGAGAAAGACGGGCTTGTCCTCCCGCGCCGCGCGTTCAAAGGCTTCCTCACCCCAAGGATACCAGTCCACGGGGTTGTGGGCGTGTTGGAGCAGATAGGGGGACGTTTCGTTTATCAGCCGGTTAGCTATTGTCGTAGTCACAGGGTATCACTTCACTTTTCATACATTATTTTTGGTGATAGTGTCCCTCTGTGACTTTCTATTTATACAGGGGGAAGGTAAGCGTCCAATGACCGCTTTTGTCGAGGTATAAATCAGTCGAAATGAAAAAGCAACTAAACTCGCCTGTAAATTGCTTTTTACAGGTTCCTCATTCCGAAATGAAGCCGAAATGAAGCCGAATAAAAATAATGCTTGACAAGCAAAGCTTAGAGGCTATATAATAATTCTGTTCGAAATATGGCGGCGTAGCTCAGATGGCTAGAGCATGCGGTTCATACCCGCAGTGTCGTTGGTTCAATTCCAATCGCCGCTACCAGCGCCAAACTGGTGTAAAGCACGAAACGGCCCGTTGGTCAAGCGGTTAAGACTCCGCCCTTTCACGGCGGCAACACGAGTTCGAGTCTCGTACGGGTCACCAGCCAAACCCCTGTTATCGCTCATTCTCAAAGGTTAAAAACCTAGTGTTTTCAAGAGATTGCACGAACAGGGAAGTATGTATGGCGACATGGCTCAAACCGTGTCGCCGTGCGTATTTCTACGCACCTTTTGGGGTTTTCTGTTTCCGGGCTTTGTACTCCGCTTCCAACGCGGTCAGTTCCTCCGGCGTCGGAATGTCAATCACACCGACTGCGTTGTAGAATATATCAATCTGCTGGGTACGCTTGCCGTTGACTTTCTCCGGCGCGTGGACTTCGATCCGTTGGATAAACTCGTTGAGGACGGTGGGAGTCAGCGCCGCGATGTCGGTGTACTTGCGGATATTTGTGAGGAACGCTTGGAAATCCGCCGTGACTTCCTCGCCTTTGGCAACATCGGCCTCCATGCGGGTTACGTCTGCCTTTAATTGCCGTTGCTCTGCGTCATAGTCGCCTGACATGGCTTGGAACCGTTCATCTGAGAGTTTGCCGATTATAGAATCCTCGTAAACCCTCTTGAAAAGCACATCGAGTTCCCCAATGCGGCGGTTTGCTTTGATGATGTCACGCTTCATCTCCGCCAGTTCCCTGCGCCTGTCCTCAAAGGACTGCTCGTACTTCTCACGGACAAAGGCCGATTCAAACTGTTGGATGTACCGCAATGCCCGTTGGATATGCTCCAGTACCATGTCTTTCAAGGTAACTTCCCGGATATAATGCGCCGTACAAAGCCCCATTGAATTCTTATACTGAGCGCATACATAGTTGTCCTGTGTACCGTCATAGCTTGAGCAGGTGCGGAAGTGGAGTTTGCTATGACAATCCGGGCAGTAGAGTAATCCGCTGAACAGTCCCGCGTTGCCGCTTTTGGTAAGCCGACGCTTGTGTTTGCATAGTTCCTGCGCCCGTTCCCACTTTGCCGTTTCGATGATGGCGGGATGCGCGTCCTCAAAGATCACCCAATTCTCCGGTGCGTTTCGGTATGACCGCTTCTTCTTGTAGCTCTTTTTGTAATACTTGAAGTTGACCATACTGCCCGTGTATTCCCTGCGCGACAGAATGCCGTCTATTGTGCTGTCACGCCAGCAGTAAGTGTCCGCGTTCGCCTTCTGCCTTGATTTCACGCCTATGCTTTGAAAATGGGCTGTAGGTTTCGGGACTTTCTCTTTCCACAGTATTCGGGCAATCTGTGACGAGCCTTTCCCGGCGATACAGAGGTCAAAAATCCGCTGTACGACTTTTGCCGCTTCTGTATCCACAATCCATTTCCCTTTGTCCTCCGGGTCTTTGAGGTAGCCGTATGGCGGGATCGTACAGAGATATTTGCCGGCTTTGCCGATGACCGCTTTGGCGTCGCGCACCTTCTTTGCCGTGTCGCGGGCGTGGAACTCATTAAACAGGTTCAATACCGCGGTGAAATCATTGTTCTGTGACCTGTTTTCTGAATCCACATTGTCGCGGATGGCGATAAACCGCACGTCATTGTCGGGGAATACGATGTCGGTATACATGCCGACTTGGAGATAATCCCGGCCAAGCCGCGACATGTCTTTGACGATAATCGTACCGATTTTGCCGTCCTTAGCCATACCTATCATTTCCACAAATGATGGCCTGTCCCAACGGGTTCCGCTCCATCCGTCGTCGATGAAATGACGAAAATTGGTGAAACGGTTGCGCTTTGCATAGTCCTCTAACATGGCGCGTTGATGGGAAATGCTATTACTCTCGCCCTCATAGCCGTCGTCTTGGGAAAGGCGGCTGTATAAGGCGGTTATCTTGTCTGACTGCATTACTAAATACTCCTTTCCTCACAGTCAGACACGGTATGTATGTAGCAATTACAATATACCATGTCCGGCCTGTGATTTCAATGATTTCATGAAATATCCGTGCCGTCGTCCATCCAGCGCAGAACGATACCCAACAGGCTCTCGCTGGCGTCGCGGTTGAAATGGGACTTGACCGTGTAGGTCGTATTGCCGATGGTTTTGGAAAAGTCTAAACCTTTCGGGTGTTTTGACAGCGGCAACGGTTCGCGGCCTGTGTCAACAAGCGATTTATATTTGCTGCTATGTTCGTGCCAATTATGCTCTTGCATGAGTTTTCCCCTCCTGTTCTGCTTCTGCTATTTGCCGCCCGTGCTCTAATGTGGCGGGAATGTCCACAGGCTCCGGCACTACCAACGCCCTGTATATCGCCAAATAGAGACGCAGACACTCTTTGCGGGTTTCTTCTAACCGTCCCGCGTGAAGGTTTCCTACGCGGTGTGCCAAGTGGGTTAGCTGATTGAGGTTGTTGCCGATGTGCAGTAATTCACTTCTTAACCCCTCAATCATCTCGCGCGGATAGTATTTAGGAGCGCAGCCGTTTACCATGTGCCGGATGAACGTAGTCTTGGGTAATCCCGCTTTTTGGGATTGACTGCAAAGGCGGATGTACTCTGTTTCGGTAAAGCGTATATGGAATGTCTTTGTGTGGGTTCGCATGGTCAATACCTCCGTGTTTTAAGGGTTGCAGGGAATCCCTGCCGAGTGTGGTTGTGGTGCTGGGCACACAACCACGATGCTTGCTGGTATGATGTATTTTTGATATGCGTCGATTTCATGTCTGTGGGTTCATCATCTCGCTTTCGGGTTGGGTTACGCGGGCAAAACGAAAAACCGCCGCGCACATAGCACGTCTGACAAGATTTAAGCACCTGTCAGGGCTATGTACGCGGCGGTTATAATACGAACCGTCCGTTAAGGCTCTGTTTGAGCCTTGCGGCTTATTTTCAAGCCGCTATGTTATTCGATTGTCAAGGTGGAAATCCTTTGGGAGCAAGAATATAATACCACAGACTTAATCGGGCTGCAAGTGAAATTTTCCGTTCAGACCGCCTCATTCCGTATCGCCTCAACAATGTTCCCCCCGCGAAGCCGTGCCGCCGAGTATCGCATTGTCACCCATGTTATGGCAAACACAACAAGCGTACATTGGACGATGGGAACCCACGGTATTTCGTAAGAAAACGCCACAGGCATGTCCAATGCCATATAGCTCAGATATGACCCGGCAAAACCAAGCGGCACACCGTAAACAAGCGCTTTTGCGGAACATAATATGCTTTCAAGATTTAGCATCCGCTTCAGCCCTCCGTCCGTCATGCCAGCGCTCCGCAAAATCGCAAACTCCCGGGAACGTGAACGGACATTGGCCGATATGGTGCTGATGACGTTTGTCAGCCCGATCAGCGTCAGCATCCCTACAAAACCGTAGACGAAAACCATTATCATACGCGCGACGCGCTGTTCTGATTTCAACGCTTCCTCAACATCCAATACTTCGACGGAAGCGGCGGCTTCTTTGTCTTTCGGAAAAAACTCGTTCATCACCCCATAAGCGTATTCAATGAACCCGTTTTTATCGTCGCAATTCGCAAACCAGCAATAATACCCAACGGGTGCTTCGGGTACGATAACGGCGATGCTTCCGAAAACGGCGTGCAGCACCTCGCCCGGTATGTCCGTTCCCATAAGGACGCCGTGCAGGGGCAACTCAAACTCGCTTCCGTCAAGCGCGCTCTCTATGCGTATGGTTTGCCCCTCAAACACATACGGCGCAAACACCGAACGCCCACCGTCGTGATACCATGTGTATTGGTTTACAAGGATATTCGACCCAACAGGTACGCCCGCGCGTTTGCACAGCGCGGCGTAATTTTCCTCGTCAACCGAAATGAAACTGACGGGTAAATCATATTCCCCGTTGCGGGGTTCAAACCCATAGTATTCACACGCTTCCCGCATTTGAGCGGTCAATGTGTTTTCAGGTAAAACCGTCCCATATACGGTATAATTGCTGGAATCGTTACCCGCTCCGAATATTTCCGTATCGGGGTATTCGCGCAGTTTATCCGCTATAGCGTTCGCTAAAAATCCGTCAGCCGGCCCGACCGACCATTCCGTTAACTTTCCATCATCGCCGTATGTTACTTGCGGCGGCGAATCGAGCGTAACGGCCGCGTCCGCGTTTATGTCAGGCCAATATGTGGCCGTCATGTTATTCATCTGAGCCCCGAACGAGCCGACGGCAATAAACAGCGTTACGCTGACGGTCAGCGACACCACCGTCGCGCGGAAATTGCGTTTGTTGCGTTTGAGCGACTTGGACGCCAGCGTACCCTCAAACCCGAACAGCTTGCTCACGAGCCGGTTTGAACGGATGTGTTTCGCTTTGACTTTAACCTCTCCCGCGCCGCGGATCGCGTCAATGGCAGGGATTCTCGCCGCTTTGCGGGCCGGGAGCCACGCCGACAGCCACACTGTTAAAAAGGATATGACCACCGCCAGTATGACCGCCTGCCAAGCGATCACAAATTGCGCCATGAGCGGCTCGGAATTGACGCTGGCAAGTCCGTCTAAAAAGGTATTAACGATCTGAATCCCGATATAATTTACAAGCAACCCTAAAGCTAACCCGACAGGGATACCAACCACGCAGAGATAAACGCCTTCATACATAATAGTTTGTGCGATCTGCTTTTTGGTCGCGCCGACGCTTTTGAGGATGCCGAACTGCATAACGCGCTCCCCCGCGCTGACACGAAAGACGTTCGACACGACGATAACCGAAGCGGCAACAACAAGGGATGAAAAAAACGCGCCCAATCCAAACAGCGTCGTGTTGTACATCTTTATATAGAACTCGTTACCGCCCGCCGCTTTCATCATCATTATGTGACCGCTTGCCGCGAAACCGAAGACGGCGGTAATCATCGCCGTTGACAGCGCGATTCCGATCAACGTCCAAAGGGCGCGGTTGCGGGTCTTCTTGATTTGGCTGTATGCCAATTTTTGTGTCAGCTTCATGCCCGCACCTCTCGCACAGGTCGCACCTGCTCGTCACGGACGATTTTGCCGTCCTCAATGGTGATAACGCGGTCGGCTTGGAGCGCGATTTTCTCGTCGTGGGTGATGATGATAAGCGTTTGGTTGTACCGCTTATTTGAAAGTTTCAAAAGGTCGATAATCTCACGGCTTGATTTGCTGTCAAGATTGCCCGTGGGTTCGTCCGCCAGAATCAGGGCGGGGTCGTTGATCAGCGCCCGGCCAACGGACACGCGTTGCTGCTGACCGCCTGATAATTCACTGGGTAGATGCTTTGCGCGGTCAGTTAAGCCGATTGTTTCCAAGATAGTCCGCAGTTTTTCCTCGTTCGGCTTGCGGTTATCAAGCAGGCGCGGGAGCATGATATTTTCCTCGGCGGTCAGTGTTGGAATAAGATTGTAGAATTGGTATATCAATCCGATGTTGCGGCGGCGGAAGATGGCAAGTTCGCTCTCGTTCTGCTTGAAAATCTCGTTGCCGTCAACGATGACCGCTCCCGATGTCGGGCGGTCAACGCCGCCGATCAGGTGCATGAGCGTCGATTTGCCGGAGCCGGATGCGCCGACAATGGCGACAAATTCGCCTTTGTCCACGCTAAAACTCACGCCGCCCAACGCCGTGACGGTCGTGTCGCCTTTGCCGTATGTTTTTGTCAGTTCTTTGACTTGAAGAATCGCCATAGGGGAAACCTCCTGTTTTCTGTTTGGCATCATTCTATCAAGCCAAAGTGACTTTTCGGTGACTATTTGAGCGTTGAAAGTGACAGTTTAGTCACTTAGCGTTTTACTCCTTGCTTTTCGTTATAATTTTGGGGTTGAACATACCTGTTTTTACATTGGCATTGTATTTAAGCTCATACGCAGATTGCCCCTTCTGCATAGCTGTGTGAATTTCGCCTAACTCTTTTTGCGCATCCTCTCTTGTCGCGTACCAACCCAGAATTATAGAATTATCCTCCAACCCCAAAAAACCGAATTTGCTTTTATCCACTCCGCAAAGAGCGCACTGGGGTTCGTTTTTTCCTGCGAAAAGAACTGAATGAATTATAAATTTATGAAACGCGGCAAGTGTGCTTCCGTCAAAGGACTGGATGGTAATTTTCATATTGCCCGATACAGCGGCGTTGTTCGGCGGTACGGCGGAAACTGACGCGGCTTCTGATTGCCTGTCTAATAACAGCGCGTCCAATGATATATCCAGTTTTTGCGCGAGTTGGATCAATTTTTCCGTTTCGGGATAACCGTTATCCTGCTCCCACTTTGAAACGGATTGCCGTGACACATTCAGCAAATCCGCTAACTGTTCCTGCGAGAGATTCTTTTCTCTACGTATGTTTCTTAGATTTTCTGAAAATCCCATTCAATTATCCCCTTATCAAAATAATTACAGCCTGATTATACGCTTTTCAGCAGTTGCGTTCCACCAATCAGGATTTGCTTTTTCGCAACTTAGGGTTGCAAGCGGGGGATGCGCTGGGTTTGCGGGCGAACGCAGTTCGCCCCTACATATAAAATTTCAACGTAAATGCCGCGCCCGAACCATTGCCGCCGCCGTTCACCTCAATGTCCCCGTCCTGACCGCGCAGTATGGCAAGGGCCAGCGGCAGGCCGATGCCATAGCCTTTGTCGCTCCGCGACCCCTCGAAGCGTCTGAACAACCCCGCGATTTTATCGACGGGGATACCCTCGCCGCTGTCGGTGACGGAAATCCAGCGGCATATGGGGTTCATGCCGGATTCTATGCGGATTAAGCCGCCCTCCGGCGAAACCTCCGAAGCGTTTTTGATGACATTCGTCAACGCCTCGGCTGTCCATCGTTTGTCGCAACGCAACTCTGTTTCGCCCGAAATGTCTATCCTCTGATTTTTAACGTCAAGTAATATTTGAAGCGGCTCAAGGGCAAGGTTGATAAGTTCTCCCGACCGTATGGCCGCTTGCGAAAACTCCACCGCGCCCGCGTCAAGTTTCGCCATTTTCAAAAGCGCGGACGCAAGCCACTCTAACCGCGTAAGCCCTGTTCTAATGTTGGATAAAAACTCCAACTGTTTATCCGGCGGCAGACCGTCTGCTGCGAGCGCGTTTTCGAGAAGGTCAGCCATAATCATCATAGACGTGAGCGGCGTTTTAAGCTGATGTGAAATATTAGCAAGCGTGTCTTTCATTATGTCACGTTCGTGTTGGAGCGAATCAACCTGCTCGTTTTTAAGGCTTGCGAGGGTGTGAATGTCGTTTTTGAGTATGCCCCAAACGCCTTCGCGGTTGTCGCGCAGGTCAATGTCATGCCCGTCAATGATTTTACGAATATCGTCGGACAGTTTCTTTATTTCATCTTGTCTAATCAACACGATAACCAAGCCCCCGTACCGTTTCTATGTTGGCCGCGCCGCCGAGTTTTTCGCGCAGACGCTTGATATAAACGGTCAGTGTGTTGTCCTCAACGAAATTGCCCGCCGAGTCCCAAATGTTTTCAAGTATCTGCGAGCGAGTAAGTATCTGCCCTTTGTTTGACGCGAAGGTTAAGAGCAGACGGTATTCAAGGGCGGTAAGGTCAAGCAGGGTATCACCGATATACGCTTTGCCCGCCGCCGTGTCGATTGTGACGCCGCCGAGCGCAAGCGTGACGCTTGACCCAATGCCGCGCTGTTGCGCGGTTAAAATGCGCTTGATTCTGGCGAGCAGTTCGCGCAATCTGAATGGCTTAGTTATATAATCGTCCGCTCCGTCCTCAAACGCGCGTACGATGTTGCCCTCGTCGTCAACAACGGTCAGAAATATGACGGCTGTGTCCGTTTGTTTAAGAGCTTCCCGAACCTCAAAGCCTGTCCCGTCAGGCAGTTGCATATCGAGTATAGCAAGGTCGAAAGCGGCATTCGCAGCCGCGCGCTTCGCTTCATTGACGGATTTGCTGTGAACGACGGCGTATCCTTCCTGTTCGAGCGCGTATACAAGCCCGGACGCTATCATCGCGTCATCCTCAACGAGTAATAGTTTCATGGCTATCCTCAATTCGTGCAGAATGTACTGTCCATTATAGCAAATACTGACCGAAATAACAAATTGGGGAAATGTTAAGGCGGGGAACTGTGTAAGCTCCCCGCCCCACTACTTCAGTGGTAAATCAGCTCTTCCATAATAATCTCGCTGGCACAAGCCCGAATATTGTTCATCTTTCCGACCCACAGCATTTGATTTTCCGATTTGAGCTGCTCGGTTACGCCCTGCGCCGCCGCCATCTGCCGGACAATAGCTTCGTGCTGTTCGTGAGCTGCCGTGTCAATATCGCGCAGGTGTTCAGCCAGCTTGCCGGAGGTTAGCAGATTGATATATAGGACGCGCTTGTGGTTTTTCAGATAATCCAGCCGCCATTTACCCCACAAGCCAATGTGGTGTTCGGATTCGTCCGGCAAGGTTAAGTTCGGGATGCGGTAATCGCTGACAGCGGAGTATGTGCCGCCGTTTTGTTCAAATAAGGATTTCATCTCAATTTCTCCAGTCATAAAGTATTTGCTACAATACCGTGTGCTGACTGTGGGTTCAATTTTTGGGATGATACTTCCTTATTCGTGTAAAGCCAACTGTTTGGGAGTTTGCGATAACAGGGATTTTTTCATGCCCATTTTCTGACATTTCAAAAAATATTGGTATTTTAGAGGGGTTCGGACGGATGTAATGCTTGCAGTATAAGGAAAGTTTGGGGTGCAGGGGTTGGTAACCCATCAAACGCAAAGGTCGTTGCCGTCAAAACCCCTGTGGGATGGGTTGGGTGCGGAGCATGGGGGAATAGGCGGTGGAAGGATTGCGATTGTGGGCTGGAAGAGTGTTGGTAGGCATTATTGTCGGTGTGCTGAGGGAGTGGACAGATAGCGTTTAACATGATATAAAAAAGCAATGAGAAGAGGAGAAATAAGCGAGAAGAAGAAATGCCCGCAATGCGGAGCGGTTGACAGCCAAATGAAAAATGGGTGTAATCGGTCAGGAACGCAGCGCATCGTATGCCGCCACTGCAAAAAGTCGTATACTTTAGAGCCGAAACGAAATGCTTACAGTGAAGAAACGAGAGCATTAGCTCTAAAAATCTACTATGCGGGAGCCAGTGGCCGGGGTGTGGGCAAGGTATTGGGGATGAGCAAGGCGAATGTGTACAACTGGATTAAAAAAAACGGCTCAAATCCTGAACCCTGATTACCAAATATTAGAACTTGATGAACTGTACTGGTTTGTAGGAGAGAAACCGCGAACCGAAACGCGGGAGAACACCTATGTTATGACAATGGTGAGCCGTTTGCCGCGGCAAATCGTTGGCTTTGACGTTGCGTTTGATAAAACGCCGGAGAGGATTCAAACGATTGTAGACGATGCGCCCGAAGCGAAGAGTTACTGTACCGACGGTTGGTCGGGGTATGTCAATGTGGTTTATCCGGGACGGCATATCCGCAATGTGCGCAATAAGAACGACACTTTCACAGTTGAGGGTGTAAATGCCGATTTGCGGCATTATATCCCGTTGCTCGCACGGCGCAGCCGATGTTTTCCGCGTAAGATCGAAACCTTGAAAGCGGTCATTGATGTTTTTGTTGAAGCGTATAACCGTTTTGGCATGGCAAAGATGAGGTTCAGGCAAAACCGTAATCCTAACTCCCGTGAACTGCCTTTCTCTGTTCTCGATTTCTTGTAATCAACGCCTTTGTCCACTCCGATATATGCCTCCGGATTGCTTTTTGCCCTGTTTTCTGATATACTGGGGCCATGAGTGAAACCAACAAGACCGTATTGCGGATGACCGCCCCGAGTTGGGCGGAGTTGCTGCTGGGGCAGCTCGCTTCGATGGCGGACCTGATGATGGTCGGCAACCTCGGGGCTTGGGCCATTGCGGCGGTAGGGCTTTCGGTTCAGCCGAAATTCCTGCTGATGGCGATGTTTATCGCGCTAAACGCCGGAACGACCGCGCTGGTAAGCCGCTTCAAGGGGATGGGCGATCAGGAGACGGCCCGCCTCGTCTTGCGGCAGGCCGTCCTGCTCACGCTGGCGGCCGGCGCCGTCTTCGCCGTCGTGGGATACGTCTCTTCGCCGTGGCTGATCCGGTTTATGGGGCCGGAAGACGAGCTGGCCTTTCAGGGCGGGGTTACCTATTTGCAAATCCAGATGCTGGGATTCCCGCTGCTGGCCGTCACCGGGTCGGTCACCGCCGCCCTGCGCGGCGCGGGCAATACAAAGGCCGCCATGGTTTACAATTTAACGGCCAACGGCGTCAACCTGATCGGCAACTTCCTGCTGATCGAGGGGCGTTTCGGGTTCCCGAGGCTGGAGATCGCGGGCGCGTCGCTGTCCACCGTCATCGGGCAGCTTGTGGCCTGTGTGATGGCGTTTGGCATTTTGGCCCGCCAGAAAAACTACATCTTCCTCCGGAGGGGAGACGGCTGGAAACCCGACCGGCAGATCATCGCGCGGATGGCCCGGGTAGGCTTTCCCGCCATGCTGGAGCAGTTCATCGTCCGCGCGGGCTTTATCATGTATTTCAAGGTGGTGGCGTCGCTCGGTACCGTCGCGCTGGCCACCCACCATATCTGCATGAGCGTCTTCGCGCTCTCCTTCATCAACGGGGAAGCGTTCGGCATCGCGTCGGCGTCGCTGATGGGGCAGAGTTTGGGCGCGGGGCGTCCCGACATGGCTTTGCGGTACGCGAAAAGCGCCCGGCGGATGGGGATGGCGGTTTCCCTCTGCATCGGGATCGTGTTTTTCTTCTGCGGGCGTTACATAATATGGCTGTATAACGACGACCCGGCGATCATAGCGATGGGGACCGATATTTTCAGGATTATGGCCGTCATCATGCCGTTCCAAGGCTCGTCGGTCATCGTATCCGGCGCGCTGCGCGGCGCGGGCGACACCCGCGCCACGTCGATGATTATGCTGGTCAGCGTGCTGATCGTCCGCCCGCTGGCGGCGTATCTGCTGGTGTTTGCCGTCCCATGGGGGCTGATGGGCGCTTGGGCCGCCATCCTCACCGACCAGCTTTTGCGCAGCGGGCTGACGCTGCTGCGGCTGAACCGGGGAAAGTGGAAACTGATAAAGGTGTAAAAATGTCCCGCGTTAGTTTGACACCGACGCGACGCGTTTCATTGACAAGCGGCTTTGCGTTGTGTATTATAAATAGTATAGTCTTGGGCGCTATGACGGCATGGCCGCGTCATGGGCCGTTGGCGCGTACACGCCGGAAACAGAGCGGTATATAAATGAATGGACGGCTCTTTTGCCATAAATCAGGGGGGATCAGGTTGAAACAAATTACACCGGATCAAGAAAAAAATGTGAAAGTTTATACCGAGTATGATCTGATAAAATATAAACTCGCAAATGACGCCCTCGGAATCGCGCTTTGGGATATGGACGTTGAAACAGAAGACCCGGAAAGCCCGGACAATAAAATCACATGGTCTCAGGAACTCCGCAGTATGCTGGGGTTTTCCGGCGAGAACGATTTTCCGAACACAATTACCGCCTTAGCCGACCGGTTTCATCCCGACGACAGTAATATGGCGTTTGCCGCTTTCGCGGCGCATTTTAACGACCGCACCGGAAAAACCCCGTACAATATACAATACCGTCTCAAACACAAAAACGGGGAATATAAGTGGTTTCAAGGGTTTGGCACTACTTTGCGCAACAGTGAGGGCGTACCGCTCAAGGTAGCCGGCGCCGTTATGGATATAAATGAGATTAAGCAAATTGAATCCGAAAAAGCGGAAGCGCTGAACACGATCAAAAAAGTCATGGACGAGCTGGACGCCATTATTTATGTCACCGACCCCATCACCAGCGAAATACTTTTTATGAACGAAAGTATGCGGCGGCTTTACAGGATTGATGACAACGTGGACGGGCATATTTGCTACAAAATTCTCCAGCAAAACACCGACAAAAGGTGCGATTTCTGCCCGCGCCATAAACTTGATAAAGACCCGGACAGCATCGTCATATGGGAATTTGCGGATCCGATTACACAGCGCACATACCGGAAAACCGACCGGTACATCAAATGGCTTGACGGAAAAACAGCCCATTTTCAACAATCAGTCGATATTACCGACCTTAGTCAGGCAAATTTGAAAGCGCAGGACGCAAGCCGCGCGAAAAGCTATTTTTTATCCAACATGAGCCATGAAATCAGGACGCCCATGAACAGCATAATTGGATTCACCGAACTGGCATTCGGAGAGGAAATGTCTCAAAAGACAAAAGGGTACCTGAACAATATCATGGAAAACTCAAAACTGCTTTTGCAGATTATCAACGATATTTTGGACATATCCAAAATCGAATCGGGCAATATGACGCTGGAAATGATTCCGTTCGGTTTGAACGAGCTGCTTGCCAACTGTCAGAGCATTATCTATCCTAAAGCTATCGAAAAACATCTTGAGGTACATTTATACGCGGAATCGTCCCTCAGAAAAAAACTGCTTGGCGATCCGTTAAGGCTTCGGCAGGTATTGCTTAACCTTCTCTCCAATGCCGTAAAGTTTACCGAATCCGGCCAGGTCAATCTTTCGGCAAGCATTGCGGATGTTACCGAAGACACGGTTACCTTGTGTTTTGAGGTAAGCGACAGCGGCATTGGCATGACGCGGGAACAGGTCGCGAAAATATTTGAGCCGTTTACGCAGGCGGATGTAAGCACGACGCGGAAATACGGCGGCACGGGGCTTGGCATGACCATAACGAAAAATATACTCGCCCTGATGAACAGCAGTATTGAGGTAGAAAGCAAGCCTGGAGCCGGAACAAAATTCAGCTTTTTTGTTAAGTTCAATCTCGCGGCGGACGCAATACCGGAATTTGAACACACCGAAGAAATAAAGAAACCTATATTCAGGGGCGACATATTGATTATTGAAGATAACATCATGAATCAGCAGGTGATAACCGAGCATTTGTCAAAGGTTGGATTGCGAGCGGACGTTGCCGGCAACGGTTTGGAAGGCGTCGAAAAGGTAAAACGGCGCATAGAGAAAGGCGGGAACCCCTATGACCTGATTTTTATGGATATCCATATGCCGGTCATGGACGGGTTTGAGACAATCCCCAAAATCATCGCGCTGGGGTCAAAAACCCCGGTAATTGCCATGACAGCCGATGTGCTGACTGAAAACAGGGAAAATTACATCAATTTTGGTGTGGTTGACTATCTTGGCAAGCCATTCACATCAAAAGAGCTTTGGCATTGCCTTCTGCGGCATTTACAGCCTGTGAGTTTTGAAGCGTTTGAATCCCACAGCGATATTTTACTGCAAAACAGGCTGAAAACCGAATTTGTGAAAAATAATCAGGGCGCGTTCGATGAGCTCACAAAAGCCATTGACGACGGCAATATAAAGCTGGCGCACAGGCTGGCGCATACGATTAAGAGCACGGCGGGGCTTATCGGCGCGGCCGATTTGCAGAAAGCCGCCGCCGAAATAGAAAGCGCGCTGAAAAACGGCAGGAATATCCTGTCCGACACGCACGTGAGTATTTTCCAGTACGAGCTTGCCAAAGTCCTGAGCGAGCTTCAGCCGTTCGCAAAAAAGAGCGGCCCGCCGCCCGGAACGCCGGAGCATGTTCTCGGCGCGGACGCGGAGCGCGAGCTTTTTGACATGCTCGAGCCGATGCTCCATGACAGCAATCTTGAGTGCATCGAACTGGCGGACGAGCTGCGCCGCATACCGGGCAGCGAAAAGCTGATAGAGCAGATGGAGGATTTTTATTTCGGAGCGGCCGCAAAAACCCTTGCGGCATTGAGGAAAGAGAGGGAAGAAAAGTGAAAAATAAATCTGCGCAAAAAAATAATGCTGAAAGGTATGCGAACGCGCTTCATAAATTTATTGAGCTGCTCACCGCGTCCAGCGAGGCGAACTATGAGAATGTATTGTCCGGCTCTCTGCG